>Ga0208644_1000778_pt1 | contig 28394 bp, 31 predicted proteins | sample VirMetDEL_Nov_18_FD_184517 | JGI IMG/M metagenome (GOLD analysis project Ga0208644, IMG submission 184517) | Aqueous microbial communities from the Delaware River and Bay under freshwater to marine salinity gradient to study organic matter... | ecosystem: Environmental > Aquatic > Marine >...
CACTAGGAACAGTTACACTACCTACAGACTTCGTGGGGTTGACTAAACTAGGTGTGATTGGTAGCGACGGATTACTCTACAGCTTTGTAGAGAACGCCAACCTTAACCTTCTAAAGAACCAGCCTGCTGATTCTATACCTGATTATATGCAAGGCTTTGAGTCTTACGTATACAGAAACTACATCAGTCAGACCAGCAACGGTAGGTTGTATGGTCTAGGCGGGGGTCAAGGTGCAGGTGAGTACCGCATAAACTTTGAACAGAACCGCATTGAGCTGTCTTTAAATGTAGGCGCTTCATCTGTGGTTATTGAGTATGTAGGTGATGAGGCCAAGGCAACAAACCCTTCAGTGCACGTATTCGCTGAGGAAGCTCTACGCGCATACATCTACTACCGCATTATAGAAAGAAAGAGTAATGTTCCAGCTAATGAAAAGGCTAGAGCAAGACAAGAATATTACAACGAAAGACGCAAAGCTAACTCAAGACTTAAGTCATTTGGTAAGAGCGATGCACTATCAATGTTAAGACGCAACTTCAAGTTGTCACCAAAGTACTAATATGGCTGTAAATAAGTTAACTCCAAGATACCTTAACAAGGATGACGATAGTCGCTTAGTTAAGAGTACAGAAATGACTGATGCTCTTAACATTAGAGTATCCTTTGATGATGATGGTGACGGTCTTGTTATTAAGAACGCGTATGGTAATCAGGAGGTAACACTAGTAGGTGCATTACCAGCTGGCACAAACAAAGTAATAGGCTCAACAGCTAACGAACAAAACGGGGCTATATACTACTATGTTTGGAACAGCAATGGTGATCACTCTATATACAGATATTCTGTAGGAGCTAACACCTCTACAAAGGTGTACAGCGACTCAGTACTAGGATTTACAGAGAATGGTTTTGTTAAGGGCGATGTCATTACATCTATTGACGGTGATGAGCTGTTGTACTTTAATGATAGCTTTACAGCACCTAAGAAGATTAACGCTTCTAAAGCTCTTAGAGGGCAGTACCCTTCACAGTTTACTAGTGGTACAGACGAAGAGAAGCTGTTGTTCTTAACCGTTGCTAAGCAGCCACCACTAGATCCGCCAAGCTACAATATCGTGAACAACGCCTCTTTAAAAGAGAATCGTATTAGCGATAAGGTATTCCAGTTCGCTTACAGATACATATACGACGACGGAGAAGTGTCAGCACTTTCTCCTTACTCTTCGCTCACCACTTCAGTGGCACAGTTAAGAGACGGCTTCAACACACAGGACGCAAAAGACTTTTACAATCAAGTAGATGTGTATGTAAAGAATACCATCGCTGATGTGGAAAAGATTCAGCTGTTTGCTAGAGAGGGAAACGAGGGTACCTTTTATCAAGTTCGGGAGTTTAATAACTCAAGGAATAACGGAATCAAAACCGTAAACTTTACCAACGCTACCGTAGGTGAGGCACTAAGCGTCACCGACAAGAATAAACTATACGACAATGTTCCACAACTTGCTGACTCTCAAGAGATTGCAAGCGGTAGACTTATGTATGGTGGCTATACTGAAGGTTATCCTAATGCAGAGCCTGAGGTAGAACTTATAGCAAACTACAAAGACACTGAGGACATATACAATATAACCCTAACAGCTTCAGCTGTTGCCTCTTCATTGGGCGGGAAAATTGTTTTTGATTGGTCCGGCATTATACCTTCTACCTTTACTGAAGAATCTACTATATATCTTAATGTAAACTTATCAGGAGACACCATTACAATCAATGGAGGATCAGGCGTGAACGACCCTTTGGGATTTGCCGATATAAAAATAAAGATAGCAGATCTAGATGGATCAAATGTTGAAGAGGTTACACTTTCTGAAACAAAAGATCCTATTCCATTCATACCTTCGGGTATATTTATCTCTGAAAAAATATCCATAGCTGCGGGAACAGATAAAGCGGCGGCAATGACAGCAATCAAAAACAGGTTGTTATCAAAAAAATACAATGTAATGTTAGCGCCTACGAAAGATCAGAACGTTGTATTCGCTAGTAGCGGTACGGCATTTACTGATTTTACAGCACAGCTTAGCGCAAGAGCACTAATGCAACCATATCAAGTATCATCCGATGAGATAGGTTTTGATCTTAAAGAGATTGAGATGTATATAGGTGCGGCAAAAACCCCATTAAGTGCGGGTAGTATATTTAAGTCATTGTTCACATCTGAAGGTAGAGCTGGCCTAGGTGAAGAGTTAGCAAGAGATGTTCGCTCTGGATCAACAAAGGTAGAGGCGGCTACAAATATTATATTTAAAGGAGGCTCTGAGAAGCAGGTAGTCGCAGCTGGTATTATACCTGTCTATAAGTATAATGGATTGGACTATGTACTGTCCAATCCTTTTGTGCTAGGTACTTCATTTGTTTCCGCTACTAAAGACTCTGCGGATAAATCATTTAAATCCGGATCGTCACACAAGATGGGTATTGTGTATTACGATGATAGAAACAGAAGTAGCGGTGTTCAGGAACTTGGAGACGTTTATGTAGAGCCGCTTAATGACAGGTCGTTTGAAGGTGATTTATACGGACCTTCTTCTATAGTTATGCGCCTGCCTGATAGCGCACCTGTATGGGCCAAGCGATGGGCACCTGTATACCAAGGGAATGGTAGTGCTGAGTTAAAACTTATGTACACTATAGATGGTGCCTTCGTTCCGTTTAGAACAAATTCTAGTATACGGAACTCACAGAACAACAACAGAATATATCTATCATTGAACTCTGTATTCGGAGTAGACTCCGGATATAATGATTCAACAGGGGCTTCTCTTGAGTATAAGTTTACCAAAGGTGACAGACTCAGAATAGTAGAGTATGATAACGGTCAGAGAGTATCTTCTGAGTTTAAAGTATTAGGCTACGAAACGCTAGATCAAACCGAGAACAACCCTATACTAGACACGTCAGCGCAAAGAACAATCCAAAGAACAACAGGAGACTTCTTAATTGTAGAAGAAGAACAGGGGCTCACAGGCTTTACAATCAAAAGTATTCTAGACAGGAACACGAACTGGAATAAGAGCTGTGTTATAGAGATATACAACACGAATGCCAAAGACTCCAAGATATATTACGAGATAGGCAAGTCTTATGATGTTGTAAATGGGGTGCACTCAGACGAAAGAACAGCTACAGCATTTACAGCTACAGCGTCATCAGGGCTTCTGACTAGCGCTACTAAAATATTTAAAGGGGATATACTAGAGACGCCGGGTCAACCAGCGTTAACAATACTTAACAGCTGGGATCGTAACGGAACTTACTACGCTTACTACAGAACAACACCTACATTCGTGGATGGCAGCTATTCGTTTACTGTATCAAATCCAGACAAGGTTGTAGACATTTCTTTAGGGGATGTCTATTTTAGAAAAAGAGCGCTCTATACATCTGTCACTAATGAGAAGCTGATTACGGGCCAGATGGCTAACGTACCAACAACAGCTATCGTTAAATACATAGAGGATTACAGTGTAAGCGATTTCTTTGATTCTAAGAGCTCATCTATTGGTCGCCCTATAGCTTATATACCTGACGCCAAAACAGTTAAACGTAGCGGCTCTATAACCTATTCTGAGCCGTATCTACAAGAAGGTACATTCAACGGTTTGTCTTCCTTCAACCTCTCGCTCGCCAACTTTAAAGATTTGGCTTACGAGCACGGGTCTGTTAAAGGATTGATCAGCTATAATGAGCGGATGTATTTCATACAAGAAAACAGAAGCGGGGTGTTAGGTGTTAATAGACAAGTGATTGACAGTGGCAGTGGTGATAATTTGATTACACTATCTAAGAATGTACTACAATCAGAGCAATATTATGTCGGAGAATACGGAACAAGCAACCCAGAAAGTATCGCTAACCGAGATGGTATGGTATATTTTGCGGATGTTAAAAGAGGTAAGGTTCTACGAATAGACAGTCAAGGACTTACCATTATTAGTGATGTTAATCTTTCATCTTACTTTGATGGTAAATTTGGTATTATATCAAACTATCAGCCATCAACTGTTATAGGTGGTATGGATAAAGACAATGACGAATACATAGTGTCTTCTGATAGTATTACTGAAGCAACTGTTGCGATCAATACAGACGAATATGTATACACTGCACAGCTAGACTCTAGTGGTACACAGGTACTAGCACCGCAGACAATTAATGACTTAGCTGTTTTTAATTTCAATACAGAAATTAGAACATTTGATAGTGTATGTGATGAATTCCAAGATAGCTTGGAGGCCATCGTGTTCTTAGACACGCTGTCCGACGGTGGGGCTATCTTTACTGTATCAGGATATGAAGGTAGATATCTGTACGGCGTAGCAACAAACTCAACATATGATTTCTTTGTAGCGATAACTGTTGATACACAGCTACCGGGATTTGTATTTAATAATGCGTACTGTACCTCAGACGACGTGGGTTCTATAAACCCTGCGTCTTCAGTATTAGATGCGTTTACAATTGCCTACAGCACAGACGATAGAGTATGGACTACTAGATACTCCTATACTCCTGAGTCTATAGCCTCTGTACATAACGATCTATATACATTCAAGTCTGGTAAGATATACAAGCACAGCGAAGCCGCAAGTAGAAACACATTCTACGGAGCAGCAACAGCTGAGTCTATTGTTGAGGCGGTATCTAACATAGCGCCGTCCGCAATAAAGACTTTTGAATCTATATCTCTAGAAGGAGATACACCTTGGGAAGCAACCATTACTACGACAGACCAAACAGCTACTTTAGCAGGTACTTTATTTGTTGATCCTGTGACTACGCCAAGCGGTATATGGAGGGAGAAGGAAGGGTTCTACTACGCATACATTCACGGAGATACTACAACTCACGGAGCTCAAATAAGCTCTGTGACAAGTACTAGTGAGATATTCTCTCTGGGTGTTGTAGCTTCTGTAGATGGTTCAGCTGTTACCTTTAGCAATGCGATTAACACTATCAGTTTCCCAGCGGGCTCAACAGCTACACTATATAAAGTAAATGTAGCACAGAACAGGCTAGACACTTTAGGAATCTATCCTTTATCTGTTACTAGCGATAAAGGGATTACTTTTAGCGGGGCGGTATCTGCTACAGCTGGAGACCTATTAGTAGTTGTTGGAAACAGCGCTATTGAGGGTGATCAGATTAGAGACTACTTCGCTAAAATTAAACTAACAAAAACAACATCAGCACCTATAGAACTGTTTGCTATCAACGCAACATTTGCAGATTCTAAGTTGCATAATTAAAATTAGTATTTTTGCACTATGGATCCAGTAACCACTACATTATTAGTAGCACAAGGTTTAGCAGGCTTAGGTAAAGCCGGCTACGGTGTGTATCAACAACAGAGAGGACGACAAGCATTAGACGCTGCTTACGAAGCGCCTACAGGAAAGCCTAGTGAATACGCAGAGATGCTGAAGCAAGCTAAACAAAGCGAGCAAGCACAAAGAAGGCTAGACGAGATCAATCGTTCTATGGCTAGCTCAACAGCTGCCCTACAGCAGGCTGGTTCGCGTGGTGTTATCGGAGGTATTGGAGCTGTTACTGAAGCAGGATCTAGAGCGAAGACAGGTGTACTTACAGCACAGCAGCAAGAGATTATGCGTGCACTCCAGCTTAGCGCGCAGGGTTCAGAGAACGAGCGTTCAAGACAGTTGTCAAGAGAAGATAGAGAGCGTCGACAAGCACAAGCGGCAATCTCTGCAGGTGTTCAAAACGTTGCAGGTGGTATTGGAGATATAGCAGGATCTTTAGCCACAGGTATTGACGCTAGATCAGATAATAAAACAACAGGCACGGATACCGATACAACTGCTAGTCCTTTTGCGTTTAAGCAGGAGGGTAAAGCAGTGAAGAACGCAGCAGGTATTCCGGGTGGACCAACAACACCTATGATGTCTGAAGCTGATATAACCAAGGCATACGAGGATATATACAGCAGGTATCAGCAAGTTTTTAAAAAGGGTGGGGTACAAAAAACTCCGGGTGAGTTTTCACACAGCGAGAACCCTATAGACATTATGCAGAAGGGTGCTAAGATTGGTGAGATGACAGGTGGAGAATACATCTTCAACCCTAAGCAAGCAAAGCAAATGAAGAAGCTGGCCAGCTCCGGCAACACAGACCTACATAAATTTGTAAAGTCTCTACTTAATAAACCACAATTTAAATAATGGCAGATTTCATACCAGCTAATATCATACAGACTCCTGACTTTGGTCAGTTAGCTAAGGAGCGAATTGATAGAAAGAGACAAGAAGAGACATCTAAGAATGCATTCATAGATCAGTTTGAGCAAGCGCAGGGTATGTACCTAGAGGGTGATACGCAAGCTGTTCAGAGTGCTTGGGACAACGTTCAAAAAACTATTGATCTAGTTGCAGAGAATGATTCTCCAGAGATGAGACGCAAGCTTAAGGAGGCTTACGGTGAATACAGTAAGGTTGCTGGTACCGCTCAGGTGTTGGCTGACCAACACAGAGAGCAGGTAGCTAACTATAAATCAGATCCTACTAAATTTGCTATAGGTGGTAGCGAGTTCTTTAAGTGGGACGAAGATTTCCGTCTAAAGAGAAGAAGCTACAATGATATGGTTGCCTCGTTAGACAACCCTAACGTACTGCCTAGCTCTGGATCTTATGCCCTACTTAATCCGTACGACCAAGCTAAGACATTGATGGCGGATACATCAGCTGTTGCTGCTTCCTTCTATGATAATAACGGCGTACTTGATGCCGATGGGTTGAGGTCAAGAGCGGCAGATATAGCGAGAAAAAGAATATCAGCTTCACCCGAGGCTGTAGAGAGAGCTATTATATGGGGCGCTACATCAGCTAATAATCCGAAGTCAGGTTTCGCCGGAGATGGTGACGGCAAGATAAACAGCTTGGAGGAGCTTGAAATGATTAAGAACCTCCCGGAAGAAGAAAGACAGAACTACTTTGACGCTTATGTTGACGCTTTAGTAGAAGACTATATGGGATTAACGCCCGGTCAAGCAGCTACCAAAGAGAGCGGTAAGAAAAAACTAGCCATAGACTCTGTATCTCTACAGGCTGCTGGCGGAGAGAATGTTGATTTTATTACATTACCGGGAGATGTAAACGGTATTACTCAAATAGGATCCGCGCCCAACGGAGAGATATTTGTAACTGTCGAGGAGAGGGTTAAGACAGGTGAGTTTGATGATAATAATAATGAGATTTACGAAACCAATGTAGAGTACCGTCCAGCAACACAGACAGAGGTATCTAAGGTTATGAGTAAGTATGGAAACACTTACGATTTTTCAGCTCTAAATAAGACTCAGGAAAAGTCGCAGACACAAACAGCTACAGAACCTAAAGCTGAACAACCTGCTGCTGGGGGTACCACTGAGAAACCTAAGGATACATTGGGCTTAGGTATATTTAATACGCCTGAGGCTACTGAGGCAGCCACAGGCAGTGCCGAGGTGGCCACTACGGAAGCTCCTGCACAAGGTACAGCTGTTGAGGCGCCTACAGTTACATACGATCAGTGGAATGAAGACAATAAGGAACAGATAGAAATAGTTTCTAGTACGATTGATGATGTCAACACACAGCTAGACAACCCTGAGACTGCTTCTACGGCACCTAATATGTTCAAGGAGGCGTCAAGAGCTTACGAAGATATTAAGACCACTAGGAAAGAGATAGATGACGCTAAGAAGGAAGGGCGTGACACAACTGAACTAGAAAAAATCCTAGAGGTTCAAGTCAACACTGTCAAGAGAATTAACGAGACCAACAAGAAGTGGTCTGAAAAATCAAAGGAAACATCTAAGCAGCAAGAAGCTATCAAAGAGGTGGAGCAGGCAGCTGTTGACGCTGCCAATGAGGGTGAAAGAGAATACATTATAGTAGGTGGTAAGCCTTACTTCAAGGATGATTACGCAAAAATAGCAGGTACAAGAACAGGTAAGGGTAATTACCCTAAGACATTTGAAGAGTACGCAAAAGCTATGGATGTAGACGTACTTAACACTAAGGACTCACCTTTATCTACTGGGTTAGACGAGGTAACAGTTACAGCTGAAAGAATTGATCCTCCCGTATCTGAGGAGGCTGTAGTTCCAGTACAAGCAGGGGGTGTCGCTCCAGTTAAACGCAGCGAAGAAGAGGGGTCAGCTGTTGTAGATATCATTGGGTCTACCCCATCTTTAAAAGGTGCAGGAAAACCTGACAGCAAACACGTGTACGTACCTAGAGAAGGAGCTATCGCACCGGCTGCAGAATGGGAAGAAGAATCAGGAGCACCAGCGCCATCTAAAAACCCTTCAAGTAAATCAGCTCCGTCTTACTACTTAACTGGTGAAGCTGAGGGTACGGAGTGGACACCCGAAACTGTTAAGCGTGCTATGGACAGATGGAACACAAATATTCCTGTAGCGCCAGAGGCATTTATTAAGGCCGCCAACACATTCGGTATACCTGTAGAGTTTATGATTGCTTTAGCCGCTAAAGAAGGTAGCATTGGAGTAGGCGATAGACAGATGAGAACCAAGAACTTCTTCAATTGGGGTAACTCAACAAAGGGAGATAAGCTTCCCCCGGGACCTGAACAAGACAAGTACAACAAGTACTTTGAAACTTGGGAAGATGGTCTTATGGCTTGGGCAGATGGTTTAGTTAGGATGTACCGTCCTGATGATGGTGATTGGTCTAAGTTATGGGAAGATGATGAAGGCTTTGTTACACAGCGATCAGGCGATGACTTTGTAAAGGGAACTAGATATGCAACATCTGAAGACCAAGAAGAGGTTATCAGAGAGATAATAAAATTCAGTATCCCTAAACAGCTGACCGACAAAGGCTACATAGCTAAAAAATAACCATAGGTAAATTCCTTATCTTTGTGCTTCAAGAAAGTACATAGATATGGTTCAAGGAGAAGGAACAAACCCTCAGGCAGGTAAGGTTACTGTAGATGAATTTGCAGCAAAGATTAAAGAAAAATATCCAGAGTATAAGGATGTAGATAATCTTAAGCTAGCTCAATCCATTGTAGAGAAGTACCCAGAGTACAAGGAAGTAGTGGTGTTTGAAACTACAGAACCTGTAAAAAAAAAAGACGGGTCTACTCCTTTACCATCTTCGGTTGGGCAATCGCCCTCACAAGAATATGAACCACCTACTGAACAAGATTTCTTCAAGGGTTCCTTTGGTGATATACTAAAGCGATTTGACGAGATCATACCATTAGGGTTTGGTGACTTCATTGATGATATGGGCCGTGCCGCAGCTCAAGGCTACTTCCAAGGTGTCGCAGCTGAAAACGCATCCGACTTACTATTAAGAGGTTCTTCATCCTCTGATGAGGATATATACAGCTTTCTAGAATCTAGTAAGAACCAACAGATGCTAGGTCCATCACAAGAGATGTTGGACTATCAAAAGATTTACGAGGAAAACGGAAAAGGATTTATGGGTGTGGTGCTAGGGTTAGCTAAAAACCCTAGCGTTGTGCCAGAGCTTGTTACTAGTTCTCTAGTAGCTATGGCCTCAGATACAGATGCTGTCGGCACATTTTCAGCAACCGTTGGTACAGGTACATCTATAGGTGCTGGTGTTGGTGGAGCTGCAGGTATGGGTATAGGTGCCTTACCGGGAGCTGTTGCTGGTGCTGCGGCTAGTGTACCTTATGCATTTGCAGCTGCGGGTTCAGCGCTAGAGATGGGTGCTACATTCGCAGAGCTACTACAAGAAGAGGCTGGAGAGGATAAAGAATTAACTCCAGACCTAGTAAAGCAAATCTTAAACAATGAAGAATCCTACAAGAGGATAAGAAACAAAGCTGTCGCTAGAGGTTTAGTTATCGGCGCTATAGACGCATACACCGGTAAGCTTGGCGGTAAGGTAGCTTCAAATGTTTTAACTAAAGGCGGAACACAAACTGTCAAGCAGGCATCAAGAAAGCAGGTACTGGGATCTATAGCAACAGCTACTGGTATTGAAGCTGTTGGTGGTTCTGCTGGAGAGGCTGCTGCAAGGGCAGCCATCGGACAAGAGTTGGATGTTTCTGAGATAGCTCTTGAGGGTATATCTGAGGCTCCGGGTGGTGTGCGAAACTTAGTAGCTAAAAGATTTAGCCCTGCTAAGTATATGGTTAACGGAGAAAAAGTTACAGCAGAGGTAATGGATGATCTCATAGAGACTATGACATTGCCTGAACTGCTTGACGCTAAGATATCTATAGAGAATGACTACGAAGGTAGGTCTCAAAAACTAGAGGACAAAAAGGAATACCTAGCTACAAAACAGCTGGTAAAAAAAGCAAGTCCTGATTTATCGGAACAACAGCTAGACGAAGTAACAGAGCTTCAGTTAGAGCTAAATAGACTTGAAGGAAATAAAACACAACCGGCAAAACAAAAGGCATCCGATTTAAGAAAGAGGATAAACGAAGTGGTGTCTACTGAGCCGTCAGAAAAAGAGGATGGTTCGGATCTATACTCAAACTTATTAACACCTGATGAAGGCACTGATATTTACGGAGCGTTCTCAGAGGAAGATGCTTCTTCTGTAAGGGAGATAGATGATAGTATCAGGGACCTATATCAAAAACTAGGTCTTACTGACAATCCAGAGGAGAAAGAACAATACAAGAAAGAAATACTTGACGCTAGAAACAGAAAGTCTGAGATAGAAGCCAAGTACATCAATCAAGATAAGCCATCATCAGGGCAGGTTGATACAGCTCCGGAAAATTCCGCGAAACAAATGGAGGTAGATTTAGCTGTTCAAGAAAGAGCTAAGCCAGAGTACGTAGAAAGAAAGGTGTCTCAACTTCCTGTAGAGGATACAGGTAAACTATCTCAAGAACTTGAAGGGGAGTTTGGATTGCTAACAGCTGAGAACCCAATGGCCAAACCGCTTAGTGAATCTGACAATGCAGCACTAAATCAGAAGGCCGAGGCTTGGTTAAAGGATAAAGGATATTCACCACGTAAGGTATCAGGTAAGTACGGTCAGGCAGAAAACTCATTCTTTGTTCCGGGACTAACCAAGCAAGATGCTATTGCCTTTGCTAAAGAGTTCAACCAAGAATCTGTAGCACACTCAGAAGGACTCATCTATCAAGACGGTTCTATGAATCCTCGTGTTAAGGATGGAGATAATTTCTCATTTGAAAACTTTGATGAGACAAGTGACTTTGTATCTGTTGTAAATACAAACGAAGGACCTAAGACATTCCAAGTTGGATATGACTTTGCCACAAAGGTTGAGCAGGCTCCAGCAAAACCAGCTGCTGTTGAGGCAGCTCCATCACCAACAAAGCCGGCTCCAAAAAAGCCGGCAACAAAGCAAAATACAGAAACCGTTCTTGCTAAATCCGATGTCTCTTCAAGAAAGTTTGGATCTAGCTTTAAAGCATTGACAGATAACTTCCAGAAGCTGTTGTCTAAATTAGGCGGGGAGAATATTCCTGTATATGTGGTAAGTGACGACGTGTATAAATCAGTAACAGGTAAAACTGGAAGAGGTACGTTCACTAAAGTAGACGGGAAAGATGTAATCTTGGTGAATGCTGATAAAGCTACATTAGGTACCGTATATCACGAGATGATGCACGCCTATGTAGCTACGATGAATCTGTCACCCAGACAGATTGTAGACTTTGTAAATACTATAAGAGCGGAGCTGGCTAAGGGCAACGCCTCAGAGAGAGCGTTGGCTAAAAGGCTTACAAAATTCCAGACCGAATACATCAAACAAGAAGTATACGGAAAAGGATTGAAGCTAGATGACCCAATCATTGCCGAAGAATTTTTAAGTGAATTTGTAGCACAGCTTAAGGACGGAATTGACGTAAACAATATGTCGTTGTCTACCATTGATAAGATCAGATTAGCTGTATCTAAGTTTATCAATAAGATACTTAACACTAAGATTGATACAGCTCCTATACAGTCTCGTCAAGAAGCGTTTGAGTTTATAGAAAACTTCTTAGGCGCACTAGAAGGTCGCACAGAAATCACTAAAAAGCCTGAAGTAAAGAAGGCTGATAAAGCTGAAGAAAAATCTCGTGAGCAGATAGATGCTGTTAACATTATAAGTGCGGATACACCTAAGCAAAAAGCTAAAAAAGAAGCTGTTGCAGAAGTTCTTAACGGATTTGCAGAATCACAGCTGCCGCCTAACTCTTCAGAGGAAGACCTTGTATCTAGATTCCTAAACAATATATTTGAGGAGTCTCTATACACATTGAAGAAAGGGCCTAGAGAGTCTGGTATGACTTGGTATATAGAGGATATCACCGAGTTTGAAAACAAAATGAAGGTACTCCTACCTGAGTTAAAAGACCCGAACCAGATGAAGCTGTTCAAGCAAGTACTTGCAATCACTTCTTCAGGAACTAACCCTAACCAAAACCTACAGACAGCTTATACATTATGGGTACGCTCTAACGGTAGCGCTGTGAACTTTGCTAAGAACTGGGGTGAAGATAAAATATCTTTTATCACTAAGAAAGGTGTAGCTATCGGTACTGGTATTATTGTCAGTGAAACAAAGACTAAATATGTAGTTCAAAAAGTAGATGCTCTAGGCAATCCGGAAGTATTTAAAAATGGCACACCAAAGTTATTTGAAGCTAAGAAGTCTGAGTTGAAAGACGGCTACCCAAAGCCGGCTGGATTTACAGCTAGAGGAAACATTGTTGCACAACAACTGACAAAAATTGAAAAGGTATACGAGGCTGTAGGCAAGGATATCAACAAGCTTATTGAGTTCTTTGAAAAGCCTCAACAAGTATCTGAGCTGAGAAAATACAATAAGGGTGTTCCAGATGTTAATGGCAATGTAAGAAAAGTAGCTGTCGGTAAGCGTAATGGAGCGTTTATCTTCGGTGAGAAGATCGGTGCCTTCTATCAGAATATGATCGGTATAGGAGATACCATTACTATGGACTTGTGGTGGAGCCGCACTTGGAACCGCTATATGGGTACTATGTTGTCCACTGTGGATGGCAAGAAGGTCATCCAAGAAACTCCAAGAACGGATAGAGAGCGTGACATTATGCGTAAGGCTGTAACGTTAGCGGCTAAAAAATTAAATTTAGATGTTAGTGAATTACAAGCTGTTATTTGGTATTTTGAGCAAGAGTTATGGACTAAGGCAGGTAATGTGTCTCCAAGCTTTAGCTATGTAACAGCTACAGAAGCACTAAACAATAAAATAAAAACAGATGAAGAAACACAAAAAAGATTTTCAGAAGCTGGAGCAGATCTCACAGCGGCTGAAAAAAGAAGGCAAGATGCCATCTCTAGAGCAAACAATATTATTGCTGAGGGAGGTATCCAAGGAGATGTAGCTAGAGAACAGATAGACTGGCAGCCTAACCTGCTTGGTAAAGGTAAAGCAAACCCAGCTATTGTAAACAGAACTACACCGGTACAGGAAGCAGCAATTGAATTATTGCAGGGCAAGATTACTAATGCTGAGTACCAAGAGGTTGTGCGTACAACACAAACAATTGAACCTATCACTCGGTTCTTCTTACCTGCGTCTACTAAAGATATGCAGGGAGCACTGGATAGTAACAAGGCTAAACTATTGAATACACCGTTGGAAGATGGTGCTGCTGTAGGTCTGCGTCTAGATATCCCAGCGTATAAGAATTGGGACATATGGATTGTATCTATCCACGATAGCGGTAAGGCAGGTAAGTCTTTGAGCTATGGCTCTGTAGCTTGGGCAACAGATGTTACATTCGGCAGTAACCCTAAAGTAGCTGCCTTCATTGCAGCAGGACAGAACCTAGACCTTTCTGGAAGGCTTATAGCTAAACCGAAGCAGGAAGATGGAAAGACTACATACGACATAGTTGACACTACGTCTAATAAAGTAATAGATAACAAAGCCACAATAGACTCAGCTTACAAGTTTATCAACAGTAGACAGAGACAAGACAAGACTACCATTGCCCGTATGCACGGTAAGTGGAAGAACTTTGAAGGCAAAACTAAAGAAGATCGTGATGCCTCAGCTGTTAAGAAGGTTGAGGAAATTGTATCTATTGAGAACAGCTTCCCGGGAGCAGGTCGTAAGGGTTCACCTTGGAGACAGGTTGGTATGAATCCATTCCGTCACAGCTTCTTCTATGACAGACGCACAGGGCAGCCTGTAATAGCTGCCTCTGAAGTCGTACAGATTGGTGGTTTGGTGTATGCTAAAGATGTAGTATACGCAGACAAGAACGACCCTATCTTTAATGTGGAGGGATACAAGGACGCGAACGGTGATACCGTGCGCTTCCAAATTGAAGACCAAGTAAACGAAGAGGCAAACAACAAGCAGACATACGATGCTGTAGAAAACAACTCACAGGGATTGTTTGATGCTGATGTAGACGCAGCTGTTGACGCTGATGTATCTGAGATGGACAGCTGGAAAGAGCGTCCAAGAACAATGTTTGAAAGGTTTATTGATCTTACTAGATTAAAGATTCAAGATAAGTTTAGAAAAATTATTGCAGTACAGGAGGATATTGAATTCTCTAAGGGCTCAGCTGTTGATCTTGATGAAGACTTCCGTAATGCAGAAGCATTGATGCACGGTAAGGCTAAAGAAGAACTTAACAAAACAGAAAGAATAGTAGCTAAGATTGCTAACCTCATAAAGGCTTCAGGTCTATCGCTTGAGCAGTTTAATGACCTGCTCTACGCTATGCACGCTCAAGAACGTAACAGATACCTAAGAGTAATATCTACAGATATAGGTAAGAGTCTTACGGCAATGCGCAAGAAAAAAGGTATGACCCCTTCAGAGGTAGCTGAACTATTAGGTATATCCACTCAGGACTATATAGACATAGAAGCCAATAAGATAGCGCTCAAAACATCCGACCTTACAGATGTATTGCTTATCTATGGTACAACACCTTCTAGATTCTTTTACGATAACGCGAAGGTGAAAGACGGATCAGGTATGACTGACGTGGAGGCAAGAAAGATTTTAGCCAAGTATGGTTTAGACCTAACCTCACCAGATGTATCTCAGTTAAAGCCAAGAATCGCTGTAGCTGTGCAAGCAGTACGTGACCTAACAGCTGATACTAGAAACAGATTGTTGGAATCAGGTCTTGAAACTCAAGCTACTATAGATGCATTTGAAGCAACCTATAAAAACTATGTTCCTTTACGAGGATTCGCTGATGGTGATTTACAGTCAGAGATACTAGAGGGTGGCCGTAGATTAGAGGTAAGAGGTCGTGAGAAGCGTGCTAAGGGACGTACTACTAAAGCGGACTCACCTCTTACTCAGGTCATTATATCTAACACTACAACCATCGTTAGAGCAGAGAAGAACGGGGTGATGAACAGGTTCTATAAGCTAGCTGTAAACAACCCTAACAAGGATGTGTATGAGGTGGTAGACCCAAAGGTCACTAAAGAATACAAGCGTGAGATACGTAATGGAAAAATAATTACAACAGCTAAAACCATAGCTGACTATATGGCTGACCCCAATATGGTATCGGTTCGTGTAGGAGGTGAATACAAGTTCATTAGATTTAAAGATGCTTCACTCGCCGACGCGCTTAGAGGCGCTAACGTCGTGAAGGCAGACTGGATGGTCAAGTACTTAGGTGCGTTTAACAGAGCGTTAAGCAGCTTCATTACTACCTATGATCCTGAATTTGTACTTCGTAACTTCTCTCGTGATATTCAGACAGCTGTCCTCAACTTGTTCGCTGAACAAGAGATGTCGGAGGGCCTTATCAAGAATAAGAATATCGTAGCAAATGTTATTAAAGATGTGCTGCCAGCAATTAAATCCATCGCTATTGTAGAGGGAGGAAAGTCTTCCAAGAACAAGGAGATGGATCAGTACTACAGAGAATTTAAAGAGGATGGAGCTAGAACAGAATGGTTCTACAGCAAGTCATCTACAGAGGTAGAGAAGGATATCAAGAACCTGATTGAAGGCAAGAAGGATACAGCTCTACAAGCTGCGGGTAATCTTGTTGAACGGATTAACTCAGCTGTTGAGAATGGTGTACGTCTATCCGCCTATGTGAATGCTCGTAAGGCTGGGATCTCTAGAGCCAAGGCCGCAGAGCTAGCGAAGAACCTAACAGTTAACTTTAATAAGAGTGGTGAGTGGGGACAAATTGGTAACACCTTGTTCCTATTCTTCAACGCTTCTGTTCAGGGTACCTCTAGGCTTATGCGTAGCCTGAAGCCTCAGTACAAAGTAGACAGCGAAGGTAATAGATCGCTACAGTTAACAACGGCGCAAAGAATGGCTATCGGTCTATCGTTAATGGGTTCTATTATGTCCCTGCTCAACGAAGCTGTTAGCGATGATGATGATGACGATAAATCTTTCTACTCTAAGATACCAGACTTTGAGAAGGAACGCAACATTATTATTATGAAACCTAACGGCAAGGGGTACTGGAAGATACCACTGCCGTACGGGGTCAATGTATTCTATGTTACAGGTACGCTACTTGCAGATGCGTCACAGAAGATTAAGAGTCCGGGTGAAGTTGCGGGTGGTATTATGCAGGCAGCTATAGGATCGTTCTCTCCTATTAACTTTCCTAACAGTGATGACACTGCTAAATTCTTGGTGAAGTTTGTAACGCCTACCATCGGTCAGGTTCCTTTAGCGCTAGCTATTAACGAGAACTACTTTGGTCAGACCATATACAATAAAAACTTTCCGTTTGATACATCACCAAAGCCTGAGTCAGAGCTAGGCAGAAAAGGTGCAAACCGCTGGACTAAAGAACTGACAAGGTTGTTGAATAAGGTTAGTGGCGGATCGGAGTTTAGAGGTGGTAAGATAGATATCAACCCTGATAAGATTGATTTTGTTATGGAATCATACAGTGGAGGTATGGGTAAATTTGTTTCTAGATCTGCAAACACTATAGATAAGATTATCACAGGCAACTGGGATCAAATAGAACCTAGACAGGTTCCTTTCTTACGTGTGTTCTATGGCCAGTCATCCAAATACGCAGACCTACAAGAGTTCTATAGCAGGTCTATACTTGTAAACCAAATGCAAGAGGAGGTCAAGGCACGCATCATATCTGGCGATGAAGCTAAGCGTGTATCTAAGGTGTTCTACCTAGGCAAGAATATTAGAAAACAGCTATCTAACCTAAAGAAAAGGGAAGATGCAGTGATGCAGATAAAGGATGCGGACGTGCAAAGAGAAAAGATGAAGAAGCTTGAAGAGCTTAGATACAAGCTTGTTGCCGATTACAACAAGCAGTATGAAAGATTTGAAATAGATAAACTAAAATAAACAATTATGAAGAAGTTCGTTGAGATCTTTAAGAACGACAACAGTTACAACGAGAAAACTGTGATAGGTTTTCTCTCCTTTGCAGTTATGGTAGCTGTTATGCTAGCCGATGTAATCACAGGAGCGTTTGGTGCTCACCTACCTATTAACGAGTTTACTTATAACAGCTTTGTTATAGTAACCTTAGGTAGCTTTGGTATCGCTGGTATCGAGAAGTTTGCTAAGAAGGCTGAGTAATGGAGCTAGAAGTACTAAGATTTAGTAGTCAGGAGGACTCCACTAACGGAGTCCTCTTTGACGTTACAGGAGGAATTAGAAAGTTCTTGTGCTATACCCTTGAGGATGAGCATAGAGAAAATAAGGTTGCTGGTGAGACTAGAATACCTGCTGGTACCTACAAGATCACACTACGTACAACAGGTGGATTCCACGGTAGATATGAAAAGAAATATGGGGATATGCACAAAGGAATGCTATGGGTACGTGACGTGCCTAATTTTGAGTATATCCTTATTCACACTGGCAATACTGACGAACATACTGCTGGGTGTTTACTTCTTGGTGATTCTCAACAAGCAAACTTTGGCTCCAGTAATGGTATGGTGGGCTCAAGTGTTAATGCGTACAAAAGAGTCTATCCTCCGATTGCTAAGGCGTTGGAAGAAGGGGAATCGGTAAGCATTACTTATACTAACTTTGATTACGTAGGATGAAATGGCTGGTAAAATTAATTCTAGCGCTGTCATTAACGAGTTGCAGCGCGCAATGGCACTTAAAGAAAGCGGTGCTGAAGGACCCTACTATTCTAAAGAAGGACACACTGATTGTCAGGGATACCGTTGTAACGCCGCCTGTGGCTATCACGGATACTGTGATTATGAAGCAACACGACACTATCAATCTAGTGAAGGATCGTCTGAAGGTGAGCATAGTAAAAGTGAACGACACGATTACTATAGACGCCATATGCGACTCGGATACGATTATTAGTATTGTTGAAGTACCCTATGAAAAAATTATATATGTTGAACAAGAATCACTCCTGCAAAAGATACAGCGGTTAGCCTTATACTTTGTCCTAGTAATGCTAGGATTCAAGGTCATTCAAAGGTTAGCTGATAAGTATTTTTTATAGGATATGAGTAAGAGAAAACAAAGTAGTAGTAGTACCAATGCAGCAACAAAGTACTGCGAGGTAGAACCAAAAGAGTGTGACGGCAACTGCTGTTATGCGAAGGGTAGAAATAAGAAGGGCCCCCGTTAGGGAGCCCTTCGCTGCTTAGAGATGACTATGAGAAAAGCAGGGTAGTGTGTGCGAGTTTAATATAACTAATCCTGATCTTCAGACACAAACTCAGGTGCATATTTTCTTAACAGGTCTATTAACATATTGCCTATGTCATTGCTGTCCACTAGACCGTCTATCAATGCGTCCTGAAGCGTCCCGGATAATCGTTCTCTTATCATCCCTCTCGTTGTGGTTTGTTCAGCGATCTCTGCACTATTTCCGTTGAACACTTCTCTCCAGTTGTTTATCGCTTGGATGTAGTCAGTGTTCATAATCTCTATCTGTTCCTTTACCTTCTTGTTGCTGTAGACCACATTAGAGTGGTCACAGCCAATGAGTCTAGACACCTCTGTCGGACCCATACGAAACTTATTTGTTAAGACCAATCCAAGACAGTGTCTCGATATAACGTTTTCTCTCTTCCTTGTTGGACTCAATGGATCTACGCTGAATTTCTCTTCGTACTCTTTGTTTATCTTTTTGAATAGCTTTAATGGTATCTTGGCGCTCATTTGAGTATTCATATTCTTTGTCTTTAATTTTATTTGTAATTCTTTTATACTTGGTTGCGATTCTAGTGCGGATGGTTCTGACCTTATTCATCGGGAGATCAAGCTCATTGCATATCTCGTTGAGGGCGTAGTCCTTCCTGTACCTCAGGTCAAACACTGAGAACTCTATAGGATTCAGTACCTTCTTCAACAGGTCATACATCGCGTCAGCTGTATCGTCAAAGTCGTTGGTGTAGCTGCCCATCTTGTACTCCATAAAGTTGAAGTCAGGCTTGTCGTTACGGATGTAGTCCGACTCTGTTCGTATCTCTAGGTTTCTTTCGTTAGCGTTTTTACCAAACGCATTCAGTATAGAAAACCTAAAGGTACTCATCACTATGCCGTACATATGTTCGTTGCTCTCAAACTCACGCTCCTCCTGATACATCTTGATCAGCGCCTTCTGGGCTAAGAACGTAGCCTTCTCAACAGCTAAATCGTTAAAGAATCTGTAGCCGTACCTCTTGGCTACGTAGTGGGTGAAGCGCATATTGCGAGGAAAGAATTCCTCAAAATGCTTCTCTGTTAATTTCATAGTCAATTTAATTTAGATGAAGAGAGGGGCCTAAACCCCTCTCGTAAATTGTAATAAGATATTGCTTTGCTTAACTACCACAAGCTTCACAATCCGGGTTGTCAATTGAACAAGCACTCTCGTTCTTTTCGCTGTTTTGTAGTTCGTCGATGAAGTCAGCAAAGTCATCGCTCATTTGGAAATCTTGAGCCATCTCAAAAATATTAAAGGGTTAAACGTAAATGGAGGCGCAAGGTACAAAATATACCTCAAGGCCCAAAGGAAATTACTTAAACTTGTCAGTAATTTCTGTACCTGTTGATACATTGTAGTATCCGACAACCTTGTCAATGAATTGTCGCTGTCTAAACTCAGAGGTCTTTGGCATACCTCTGGTCTCCCACTCAGGTTCAGGCACAACAGTTAATCTAAAGACCCATACGCCACTCGGAGTGGAGTTGATATATACTGGGTCCGTTCCGAAATTTGAGGCCCTTAGAAGCAGCGCATCGTACTTCTTCTTCTCTATAAGAAGATCGTCGTAATGCTTGCGCCTACACTTGAGCTCAATGTCAATGTTGTGGGCCAGTGAGTAGCAGTCGTAGCGAGCCATAGGGTTATCGCTCTTCTCTAAATCTGGCATAAAACTATCCTTCAACGCCGTGAACAGCTCCGTTTCTTTTATAAACATAGTGAGCCTGTTCTAATCTTATTAATAGCGTCTAGGTCATAGTTCTTCTTGACGAACTTGCCTAGGTTCCCTGCAAGTTCTCTATGCTTCTCCTTAGTTATAGACTCAACAGCATTCTTCCAGTCCCTAGGTGTAGAACACAACAGCCCTGTTACTCCGTCCTCTATAACCTCACGATAGGGGGTTACATTGGAACAGATGACAGAGGTCCTAGTGTAGCCGGCCTCAACAATCTTAAGATCGCTCTTGCACTTGTTGAACGTACCGCCCTGAAGCGGTACTAGTGAAACATCAAAGTATTGATACAGCTTACCGTACTGATCTACCGGTAGTGGACTTAGTGCGTGTGAGGCACCTAGTATCTCCGGGTAGCTCATAAGGTCCGAAGCGTATAGCTGTTTGCCTGCAAAGTTGTAGCGTATCTCCTTGATGTCTCTTGAGTGGCCTATCGCTCCGAGGTAGCCGAAGCGCACCTCTTTGCTAGGCTTCTTGCGTTGCTGCCACTGCTCCTGATCCATATCAAGTGTGTTGTTGACGACGTGTATATCCACCCTAGGGTTGATGATAGACATACGTTTGGCCAGATACCTTGATGGTGTCCAGATAACGTCGGCTATCTTAATGGTACTGATGATCTCCTTAGAGATAACATCCCTGTAGGTTTCATACGCTGGGTTATGCTTAGGCAGGTCCCAGTAATCGTCATTGTCCAACACTAACTTGACGTCGTTAGCTGTTAGCCACTCCTTAAATGCCTTGTAGTTGGTGACGGTACACCTTCTAGATACAACGATGTGTGAGACCACCTCCATATTAAACTCCTTGATATCGTCAAAGTCCGTGAAGAAATGCACACGCATCCCTTGAGACATCAGACGTAAGAAAGGAATCTGTAGCCGGTGGTAGTTCACACCTTGGATAGCATCCAGAAACACAAGGACTATCTTATCCTTCTGCTTCATTGTGTTGTCTTGCTGCTGATTTAATCATATCTAGTTCTCCTCGTACAATCTTCTTGTACTCTTGGATAACGTCGTAGAGGTACTCCTCATCCAAGATGGGGTTGCCCTTGTGATCGTGTACCCGCTCGTACAATTCTGTCGTGAGGTCGTGCACCATAGACAGCGCCGTGTAGTAGGACTTACTCACGGACTGCATATCCATAGCACTTAATTGTGGCTTTGAATTCATCTTTATTTAATTCAGGGTTGAATGTTGTTGATTGCGAAAAAAAATACTTCGTAGTATCGTCAATAACATAGTCATCCCCACGTAGATAATCCGCAAGAAACTTGACGCAAGTAATAGCATTGTCAACATCATAGCGACAGTTATACTGAACATCAACTTTAAATCTATCCATAGTAAACCTATCGATTGCTTCAAGCTGATCCTTGATGCTTGCACTGTAGGATTCTTTTTGCTTCTTTCTAACTGACCAATGCTTACCCGAATACCACTTGTTAAGGCTCGGAGGCTTTGGAAGATTGAGTACGACTTCATTGTATTCTAATTTCATTCTACAAAGCTAGTATATATATACTAGATATCCAAGAAACCTTGGTGTTTTTTTAGGTCTAAGGGCTCAAATAGTTTTCCGTGTGTGTCCATAGCGTTGAATCCAGTGCGCTGAACATTCATTTGGAACCTGAATGGATCATCAAATGGTGTCGGCTCACCACCGGTCTCTTGGCTACGCACCTTACGTACGTGGAACTCCATAATCCTTTTGTCCTCAGAGGTCTGTGCTTGGACCCGCCTATGGAACGTCAAGAAACAATCGCTACGATTAATAAATTTACCGCCGCCTTCAGTGTCCTCAGCGAAGGGCGCTATAGGCAGCCCGTCTTCACCTTTACGGCGTTGGGACTCTGTAACAGAGTGTGCGTTCAACCACATCGCCATATTGTGTCTGTTGGTAAAGGTCAACAGCTCACTGGCCGCTTCGTAGTGGTACTCGTGTGTAGAGATTGCAGCACCCTGATTTAGCTGTATCTTTAAGCTGTTGTAAGGGTCTACAAAGAATCCGTGGTAGTCACCCTCATACTGAATGAGCTTCTCAGCAAAGATGATCAGGTCCATATAGCTGTATACATCAGCGTTGCTAATGACCTTGAAGTGGTAGGACACCCAATTAAAGGCAGCCTTTCTTTCTTCCCGGTCCATCAGGTCGATGGGTTTGTTTAAGACAAACTCCATCAGCCTCATCTTAATGGCAGCTGTTTTGTTCTCTGAGCTGTAGACGATCCATCTCCAATTGTGGCGCAGTGCTGAGTTGACCATCATATAAAGGGCCATTGTAGTCTTACCCACGTTGGAGTGTCCGTTGATTATAAGGAACTCAGGCTTGTATCTAAAGTACTGGTCTAGTCTAGCATTGCCGGTGTCGAGACCTTTAGGGATCTCTCCACTAGCAAACTTGTTTATCCATTGGAAGTCAGAGTCAGCATCAGAGATGAAGGACATATCCCCATCATTGATAAGCATCTCACGCTTCACCCTGTTCTCACTATCTACTACATCCTGAACAGGCATAGCCTTACCACGTTCAATACCTTCTTCAATGGTCTTGATGGCATTCTCTTCGCTGTCTATATCACGCTTGAGAATCTCCTTGATAAGCACACGCTTAGCTTCATCCTCCTCTACTCGCCCTGCGGTAATAAAACCGCCGGCGAGGTTAGACGCCTTAAGTAGTTCAATATGTTTCTCACCATCCTCAGCACGACGAATCATAGAAGCTAGAACAGCTAACTTATTATAGTCTGTGTTTCTTGATTCATTACTTACCGATTGGCTCTCACTACGCTCGCTAAGGACAGCTGTAAAGACCTTAGAGTCCTCGTTAATAATGATCTCAGGGTCATACGACTCAAAGCATAGGCGTGATTCATTCTGTCCCGTAGAGTCCACCTCAAGGCCGTACTGACGGTCCATATAAGAAGCTATCGCTCTGAAGTGGTCACGATGCTTACGAGCCTGTGCAACCTTTACAAGCGCCTTAAGCCCGTCGCCGCTGGGAGATACCCAGCAGGCAAGGATGTAGTCATCTGTTGCCAATGCGTTCTTAGAGTGCGCTACATCAATGTGGTCAAAGTCTAATACGATAACCCCGCTGTGCTCTGTTAGATCCTCGTCCTTACGCCCGCTAAACTTCCCACTATACATAACAACAGGAAGCTCACGCTTAGCATCCTTATCAGGTATCGGATTGCCCTGTTGGTCCACGCTGTGTGTCCCGCGGACCCTCTCTATCAAGGATTTCTGATTGCCATTCTTGATACGCTCCAGTGAGGTTGCTATTGTAACGTGGAATGGATTGGTTGTCTCTCTGATGTTCTTGAACATCGTCACTGTCTTCTCTAGCATTTGAAATTAATTTAGATGTATTGCTATCGTCATCACACACAGCATCAAAGCTGTCTATCTTTTCTTTTCTCTCGATTGCAATAATAAGTAAAGTTATGTACCCGTGCAAGTCATATAAAGTATCTACGGAATCTTTGCCCATCCCAAGACTTTTGAGTCGCATAAGTTTGTCGTCCATACGTGCTCCTAAAGACACGACAGCATCTCCGTTTCCAAAGATGCCTAGTGGGTTTAGTGCTGAGTCCCCGTACGCCTTGTTCTTCTTTATAAGAAGGTTCTTTGTGTTGTCGCATACTCTTATGATATCATCCTTAGTCATCCAACGAATCTTTAATGAGTCTATCAATCTTTTCAGGGTCAATGTCTCTGATGCGGCGGAGCTTTTGGCGCTCCGCTACCTTAGCCTTCTCGTACTCTGATCTTGAGCTGTCCGTACCTAATTCTTGGAACAGCTGTGCGTTTTGGTGAAGCACGCAATCAATGATGTGTTTGTGCTCCTTGTTGTCTAAGTATGCCATAATTACATTTTAATTAGCCGGACACGGCGTTGATATTTTCTAATAAGTAGTGCTGAGTTTATCAGTTGGTTTTGTAGCTGTTCGCTCCAACCGAATCTGCTCGCGTAGATGGTGAGATTGACCTGATCAATCATCAACATCTCAAGGTACTTCTCTACCTCCTTTATGTGTCTTCTCTTACGTGTCATACTACCTCTTTGCTATACCTGTATCTACTAAGCCAAGCAGAAACGATATGGCCCCTGCGGCTATGGTGATAGGTGTTTGATAATGCACAGCTATATAAAAGCCTAAGCATACAAGTAGTAGGTTAGCTGCTTCAATTATTCTTTCTTTCATAAGTCAGATTTATTTCTTTCTTTTAAGAAGTCCTCTACTAATACATCAAGATAAGCAGGTCTAACTTTACGACCAGTAACATCAAGTGAAGCAAACTTCATAGCATCCCAGAGGTCTGCCTCTGTATAACAATCTGATTGCTTGCTCTTTAAACTATATAGCTTCTTTTGTATTTCAGTGTATCTATCTGTGAACTCTTCAAACAATGGTTTTATTCTTTCGTCTGCTATGTTCTCTTTTATTATAGCAAACAAATCGTAGTTTGATAAGTCTTTCACTTCCTTGTTTCTTACTACAAAGTCAGCGGTGTATGGTCTTGGCTCTTTAAAGACTTCTAAGGCACTTATACAGCCGTTAGAATCCGTCTCTACCCAATCTTCCGTAGACTCTATTAGATGCTCTCTAAAGGTGTCTCCCTCTGTTATAGACAGCCTTACACTACCCAGTGTTGCGTAGTTCTTGTTGAACCCTTTATGATTCATTACAGTTACTAATGTTCTTTTTGTTTCTTTCATAAGCAAATTTATTTGCGGTGAGGAGTGCAACGACTCATCTCTCTTTGGTGTTAAAGGTTTCTAATATATGTAGAGCAAAGTCTGCCATCATATCATAATGGTAGTGAGAGTATATTTCTCCATCCTTTCTATTAGACTGAATAAAGTCATCAGTCATAGATAAAATTTTGTCGTGTGTCATTTCTCTTCGGTGTTAAATCCTTTAATCTCTCTTTCCTCCCTCCCAATATATGATTCCAAACATTTCACCATATATCTGAATGTAGATGGTTCCATTAGGTACTTGTATTTGTATGCTTCAGTTAATCCAACTATCCACGCATCTAATTCCATATGGAACTTATCAAATTCAGTGTGATGAAAATCCTTCAGATTGGTAGTAATACAATGTCCTAATTCGTGGAAGAATGCTGCAATTTCTTCATCCTTGTTATCATATACACCAACCCATATTTCATCTCTGCCAGCGCAAGCTGATTCGTTTAAGTAAGCATCAGAACCATTTACCTTCCACCACTTATCTCCACTTTCTACTTTGTGAACTATAATCCCGTATTGAAGACCTATCTCTTGATAATTCATTTCTCTTTGGTGTTAAAGGTTTCTTTATAGTATTGCTTAAATGATTTTTGTGTGCGGAAATCGTTATCTCCAAAATCTGCATCTCTGCTATCATCCCACACTTTCTCCATTTGCCTATTCTCTTCTTGTATCCAAAAATCCTTATTTGGAAATTCCCAGTGTGGTAGACGCTCTTGATATAATCTCTCAACAGCATTAATTAATTGTGTTACAATTGTCTCTTTCATCTTGCTTTTGTTTTAAAGGTTATACTTCTGGGGTGAAGTGTATAGTGAGGTTCACAAGTTGACCATCTTCTTGGCGAGTCCAACTAATTGCCTCTACGCTAACTAAATTAATTCCCATATGGTTTGGGATTACCTCTATTGGTAATGGAGATTCTGCTCCATTAAGGATTTCTTGAATTGTTTTGATTTCTGTTTTCATCTCTATTTGGTGTTAAGTCGCTCAATAATCCAATTCATATCAATTACAAAAGCCCATTTTAGCCAACTGAAGGTAAGTGTACCTTTATTAAAATACCCTCCTCTGCCCTTATAGTATGTGATAGAGGGTAGGAGTTCAAATATGTTTTCTGATTTTCTAAATTTGTGTTTGTAGGTTTTCATCTCTCTTTGGTGTTAAAGGTTTTGTTATACCACTCTTCTCCAGTTACTATACTCGGGTCTATTTGGCTATCGTACACTTTTTTATTTCCGTGAGCTTTTATCAGAAGCTTCTTCTCTTTCTCAAGCATTGATTTCATAAGCGATATAGCAAAGTCTACATCTACCTTACTATCAATAGGAGAACGCATTTCTTCAAATGTCTCAATCAACTCTTGTATTGGTGTTTTCATTTCTCGTTTTCTTATTAGGTGTTAGCACACATACTAAAAATCCTCAATAGGTGTGCTGTTAACATAGTTAAATATCTTTGGGCTATCTGCTTTTTCGTTAGCAAAGTGAGTTGCTCTTGCAGCACACTTGTCTCTTTGAACTTTAAGTAACCTATTTACTTCTTTTTCTGTGAAATACTTCATTGGTGTTTTCATTTGTTACCTCCGTATGTTAATACAAAAAATCTTTCTGTTGACATTGTTTTTTCGTGATGAAAGTTAATGCACTCTATCGCAAATTCATCTGCAAACTCACACATCTGCTCTTTCTCCATCTCTTTGGCTTTCTGAATTTCTTCATCTGTCACCACTTCTGCAAACTCGGGTTTATTCAGTTGACTAATCAACCAATCTACTGCTGTCTGTTTCATTTCTCTTTGGTGTTTTATCTGTTGGTACTTCAATAATCTCTACTCCGCATCTATCTGCATTATCCCATATCATAGAATCATCGCAGTTAAGGATGTCAAGAAGGTGCGCTGCTTCTTCTTGTGTAGTCTCTTTTGTGTTGTAAATGATTAGTGTTCTTTTCATTTTCTCTTTATGGTTAATAGGGGAGGTTTTACACTCCCCTTGTTAATACTATGCTTCTTGTTCGTTTAACTCTGCGATACACTTGTCAAGATAATCCTGACTCGCTGATGGTCTTCCAAACTTTAATTCAGCAAACAATTCTTGTAGCGTGTGTTCCGCAGGATTTGTTAATGGGTTCTTGTGTTCCATTCCTTTTTTCATTTCATTTTTTGTTTTCATTTCTGTTTTCATTTTATTATTTGTTTTTAAGGTTTCTAATTTCTCAAGCATATTCTCTACGTATAAAATACAGATGTTGTAAGCGTCTTTCTCCGCTCCTAATGCTCTGTCTCTGTTGTAAGACATTTGTGTAATCAATTCTTGTAATGGTGTTTTCATAAGTCTTTATTGTAATGTTCTAAAATCTCTGCAATGGATACTTCTTCATTCCTTGCGTTTGTGTAATACATAAAATCAGATAAGTCATCTGATGAAGTATTATAGTGCTTAATAAACCAATTAAGGAATAGTCCTAACTCTCTATCTTTCATCTCTCTTTGGCGTTAAAGGTTGTGAATTTTTCTGAAATTTTTATCTTTTATGTACTGCTTTCTACGCTCTATTACTTCAAGAGCTTTGTCATAGGTCTCGACTAAAGAGAGCGTATTTATAGCATCAGCCACACCCAAAGTATAACTAGGGTTTGATTTATCAAGATACTTCCACTTGAGTAATAAGTTTTTCTTTTCTTGTGGATAAAATCCTTTTATCGTTTCTACTATTCTGTATTTCATCTCTCTTTGGTGTTAATGTTCTATTAAATACACAAAACCCTATCGTTCTGTATCATTATTGGTTTCTATTTCACAATCTGGATAGGTGCAGTTGTTGTTTAGTCTGCAACTCTCACCCTCTATTTTGATATGCTTACACCTTTTGTTAGTGTCAACTATTTTGTGCAGTTTACTTGACATCGTTGGTTTCTAATTTTTCAAGCGTGTCCTTCAGTATCACATTCCAAGCATACTTATCCTTGTCAGCGTTCCAAAGTTTCTCGTACATCTCAAGTAATATCTCTCTATTTGTCATTTTACCCTTGTTTTGTTACAAACAATTAACATTTTTACCCTTATTTTGTGACAATTTAAGGTTCATCGTTGTGAGGATTTGCGATTCGCGAATTACGAATCTATCTGATCTCCTCAACAGCTACCTTAAGCATTGACAGCTCATCAGTATCCATATCTAAGATCATATCTATATTATCCTGTATCCTATTGAA
>Ga0208644_1000779_pt1 | contig 28389 bp, 44 predicted proteins | sample VirMetDEL_Nov_18_FD_184517 | JGI IMG/M metagenome (GOLD analysis project Ga0208644, IMG submission 184517) | Aqueous microbial communities from the Delaware River and Bay under freshwater to marine salinity gradient to study organic matter... | ecosystem: Environmental > Aquatic > Marine >...
TATTACGCTTCTTTTGATATTGTTGCCCACTGTTCAGTAGCTCCGTTAGTTGATACAATTTGAATTAGGTTTGTTACAGTTCCATCATATGTCCCTGAAATTTCTTTTACACTTGCAGGTAGTGTTAATGTGTAGTTACCATCAATTACTAAATCTATAACCATCCCTGTTGAAACATTAGAGAATGTTAATGTAGTATTTGCACTTAATGTTTTAGTAAATACAGCTGCAGTTGACCAATCAACATCACTTGCTGATATAGTAGCTGAAGTTGTAAACTCTGCTCCCATTTTAGCATAAGTAATTTGGTCATCTGCTATATGCACTGTGTCTATTGCTCCATCAGCTATTTTATCTGAATCTACTGCATCATCTGCAAGTTTAGCAGTTGTTATACTTCCATCTGCAATTGATACACTTGGCGAACCCCAAGAAAAACTTCCATCTCCATCTGATAATAAAGATTGCCCTACACTACCATTCCCACTTACATCTAACATTGTAGCATTTACTACATTTGAAGAAGTTGTCCCTACTAAAGTTCCAACTGCTGAAGATGAAATGTTTCCAGAGTTATCTACTGAAATTCCAATAGAATTTCCAGCACCATCACTCAATAATTGTAGAGTTCCATCTACTGTTCCGTTATCACTAAATTTAATTAGTGAACTATAAGTATCTTTTATTTTATTTCCTGTTAATGTTGCCATATCTTATTAATTTTAAATGTGGTCCCAAGCGTGATTTTCGTGTTCCCATTTATGCATATTTGTTGCCCAATATTCTTTTAATCTTCCAATTATGGTTATTATTTTGTTTCCAATTTTCGGTAAACCAAGTCCAAGTCCTAACATATTATTCTATATAAGCGATTATTTTACCTGCTGAAACGCTAATTGTATGAAAAGAACCATAAATAATCATACCAGTAACTAAATCTAAACTTGTGATTGTAGTATCACCTTTTGTTGTGTTATTAGTAGCGCTTATTGTTGAATCTTCTAAAACCTGGATTGCATTGTATTGATTTCCTTCTGTGCTGGTTTCACCACTTGCGATTATTTCTAATCCAAAATCACCAAAAGCTGATTTATGGTAAACCGAATTGTAACTCATATCATTTGCCATAACTAAAATATTTATTACAAAAATAACAAATTATAAATTAATGCTTTCTCCCTTGACCTCTATATTTTTTTTTATAACCAGTTTGATTTTTAGAAGCATTTTTACTATGTACTCCTGGTCTTTTTTTCTTTGGTTTTTCTATATATGAAGTGTATAATTTACGAGGCATTATTTTGATTTGTCATTAAGTTTTTCAAATGTTCTCATACCACCAAGCCCTAACATACCAATTAATACTGTCATTAAATGTTCCATTTGTAGAGCTGGAGGTGCTTGTCCCTCGCCAAAATACCAAACAAGCATATCTCGAAGTACAAAATTGTAAGCTAATGCAAATCCACATACCCATCCTATAAATGGTCTCCAACCAGCAACAAAAATAGTTCTGTGCTGTGCTTCCATTTTATTAATCTCTGCTTGAAGTTCTATAAGCTTTTGAGGGTCTATCTCTTTTCCTTTAATAAGTTCTCTTATTTCAAGTCCTAACCCCCCTATGTCGCTTGAATCTTTAAAACCAAGTAGTCTTTTTAAAATCTTAAGCATCTAAATTAAAATATTTATATAAAGTATGTTTTTTGCCTTTCGGTGTCCAGCTTTGTAAAGCTATACCTCTGTTTGCTTTTTTAGATACATAAGAAATATGAATCCAATCAGGATTTTCATCATCTCCGTGTTCCCATATTATTTGGTCATAATCTAAATTATCTTTTATATAATAAAATAATTCTGCATTTGTTTTTTCACCTAAAGAATCAATATCAATTGCTTCTCCTTTTGTGTGTTGGCTTGTTGCTTTAGAACCTATTGCCTGACATAATTCTGGAGACCTATAAAAGCTATTAACTCTTATTGGATGGTCACACCATTCTCTTAATGGTTGAAAAAGCTTTTCTGCAGTTTTTTTCATTGTTTTTACTTGCTCATCATTTGGAGTATTATCTAAACCTAATTTTTCAGCTGTAGCAGAATTTACAGCCTCATCCCAAGAAATGTTATTACTAATTTTACTCATAATATTTAAATTTGTTGAACACGATTAGAAATGTCAATGATAGCAGTGAAATAAGTTAAATCATTCCTATCTTCTTCTAAATAAGTAATCCCTTCATTTACACAAGTATATACATTAAAATTATTACTTGATAAATCAAAATATCCACTTGAGCGTGTTCTAATTATTACTAATATATCATTTACAATTGTATTCATTTCAAGTTCACCTCCATCATCGCTATTAAAAGCAGTTACAACTTCAATTCTTGTAAGTGTTTCAGAAATAAAATCATCTGCATTTTGGTCAGCTTCATTTGTTTGAACAGAATACACTTTTATATATGGTTCAGAAGCGCTTGAAGGAACCCTACCATAAACTGGCACATTAGAACCATTATAACTAATGTTGCCATCTAATGCGTTAATTATAGCCTGTCTAATAAATCTTATTGGGTCTTTCATCTTTTTATTGCTCTTTTAATTCTATATTCTAAATTCTTTATAAGTATTTTAACTCCTCTTTCAATATTTTTATAAAAGAAAGGTTGAGCTTTTACTTCGTTTCCTCTACTTGTTACCCATCCTCTTTCTACAAATCCACTATATGGTGCTTTCGAGAATATAGTTACATCATTATCTTTTGGCTCAAATCCTACATTGTTTCTTAAATTTCCTGTATCAACTGGAGCATCTTTTTTTATATCTCTGCTAATTAAAGCACCAGCCGTGTACATTTCTTTTTTAAGACCAGTTTCATCAATTACTTCAAGAGCGTGAAACTTTCTCTGCAAAGCGTTTAAATCTCTTTGGCTTATCTCTATCATTTTATATTTTTCTTGTTGCCTCTATCGTTGTATAGAAATCTTGGATGTCATCGTATCGGTTGTTAATCCTGTAATCCCCTGATACTCCCTCAATCTGGAGCAAATCTCCATCAAGTATTTGGTCTCCAGTTCGCTTTCTACAGCGTACTTCAATAGAAACATATCTGTCACGCTTTCCATTTTGTGTTGTTATTTCACCTGATAATTCTTTAACATTTGCCCAAATTGTATATTGGGTCGCAGATGTTGATGTAAAACCACCAAAATTATCAGATGTTTTTGTTAGTCTTTTAACCAATACTCTTGTATCTAAATCTCCAAGCCTCATTATATAAACATATTTTTATATGAACTTAAAATGTTCTTTACATTTGTAGGCACTTCATTCACTATTGTTCCAAGAACAAAATCATTTCTGTTATCATAGTAAGTTCCCACAAGTTGAGAAATAGCTTGTTTTAATAAACTATCATTTTGTCCAGAAGTAATATAAGTTACTTTTACTTCTTTTGAAGGAAGCATATTTAAAGATACAATTGTATCATCTAAACCATAAGTTTCATAATCTGTTGTTGCAGTTCCTTCTACTGTTATAGAACTTATTGATGCCACTGGCGAAAATGGAAGAACGAATCTTTCGTTTACACTTGCAAGATATAAGGTTCTGTTTTTTGCTACTATGTCTCTTGATATAAAGTTTTCACACCATATTCTTGCTTGAGTTATCATTTGCCCTATAATCGTATCATCAGCGCTTGTATCAACTCTAATAAAATCTTTAGCTTCTGAAGTAGTTAATATTTCACTACCAGTTGTGCTATTTATTTTCATTTGAGTGTGAAAAGTATTTAAAGGTTCAGAAAAATATGCCATTATTTTTTAGCTTTAGTTGTTCTTTTATTTGTCTTAACTTCTTTAGTTTCTTTAGCAACTTTTTCTTCTTTGTATTCAATTGCTATTTTTTTTGATATATAATGTCTGGCTGTCTTATTATCTACATCATAAATTTCATTTTCATTTCTCCAACCTCCAGATGAATATACATCTTTTAACATTTTTACTTTCATAATATCTATTTTAAACAAAGATAAAAAAAATGCACCACAAATATTTTTGAAGTGCATTTACAAAAGAGAATTAATTAAAGTCAAAGTTATTAAAATATTTTGAGTTATCGTTTGTAAGACTTAATCTTACAGACATTCTTTTTCCATCATTTTTAAATATGAAAAAACCTTGAAACTTATCAACCCATATAGCAAAGTAATCTACATCTTTTTTTTTATAAGAATGATGCCAGGCAATATGAATTGTTTTTCTGTGCTTTCTAAAATCTTGATTGGTAGATTTAATTTGTATGCGATAAATATTATCTCCAGTATCAGCTACACAATCATAAAGGCAGGAATCAATTAGGGGATAGGATACTATTATGCCTCGTTTAAGACATTCAATACCAAATTGATATTCGGCAATACAACCTACTGCATTGCTATCCATACAATAAAGTTATAAAAAAAATGCCTAACATAAGTCAGGCATCTTTACAAAAAACTAATTAACGTATGAAAAATACTCTATTATAAATTAAATTTATGGTTTTCTAATAACTTTTCCAAATTTGCTAACGCTCTCCAAGCTACTTTAGCATCGTGATATATTCCATCATCATCTAAAGTTCCAACTTGTGTAAGATGTCTCATTAGGGCATCTAATTCATCTTGTGATTTAGACCTATCCCAGAATAGGGGCTTTCCAGGATTATGTTGGTCATTTCCAAGTTTACTAACAAGAGCTATATAAGCAATTGCTTTTGGAAAGTATTTTATAACACCACTATATATCGGAAAGTTCTTTCTCCTCTGATGTTTGTTCTTTTTTTGACTCATCTAATATTTTGTCTAATTGTAATTCGATTAAATTTAATTTGCCGCAAATATCGAGTGATTCTTTAAGCTTTAACTCACTGCAATAAAAAACCTCGTGATGCAATTTATTTAAATTTTTCTTAAGACCCTCTAATGACATAAAATAAAAAGTTTATTAATAATATTCCCCAAAATAGTAGTTGAGGATATCCCCAACAAAAATACTTAAGTATTGTTCTCTGTAGTTCTTTATCTACAGGCATATTTATATCTTGCTTTGTTGCTTTATAAATAGTTTTCATTATCCGTTTATTATCATCATTATAGACCATAGCACAAAGAACATTGCCATTCCTACTGCTAAAAATCCGATAAACATAAAAAAGTCTTCAAATAAATTTTTCATAGTTATTATAAATTAATAATTGTTGTTCTTGTGTTTATTGTAGTAGTCTCAATATCTTGAAAATTGTCAGTACTTTTCTCTACACATAACGTGAATAAACTTGTATTCATTTCAATCATAAAGTCATACATATTTTTCATATATTTTTTTGCAGCAGCAAGTGATGTAAAATATTTATTTGATTCTCCTAAAATTTCACTTCCTGAATAAACTCTGTATCTTATTTTTGTATTTTTCATAGTTATTTGTTTTTAATTATGAAGCTAATATATAAACTATTTTTTAAATAACAAAATATTTTTTACTTTTTTTAATAAATTTTAATGTTTATTTAACATTAGGGTATAAAAAAAGGGGCTTTATGCCCCTTTAATTATTTATGCTATTAACGATTACGGAGTTTCAAGCGCTGTTTTAGCAGTGCTGAATGTTCCTTGTACGATAGCATTTGGCTGGTAGTTAGTTAAAGCTACTCTTTCTGCAACTTTTACAGTTACAAAGCCATCTCTGAAGTTAGTAGAGTCTTCTCTTGAGAATTCAACAGAAACATTGTCTCTAATCCAAAGCTGTGTAGCTTGGTTTAAATCACCAACTAAAAACTTCCCTGCAGTTACAGCAGTATTTACAATAACTGGTACTCCCATAATTGTTGGAGTTAAGCCTGTGTAAATTTGGTTTTTAAGGTACTCGTTAGTTGTCGCTTTAAGTAAAGCAATCTTGTGTAAATCTGTTGGGTTTAACAGAATTGCACTTGCTTGGTAGTTGCTTAATGCTAACTGGTTTAAAGCAGCAACAAGTACATCATACTCATTTGCAGCTTCGATAGACTGGTAGAAAGCACCACCTGAACCTGTTACAAATGCAGCACCATCAGTGAATAATCCATCAAGGTTTGGCGCAGAACCATCACCATTTAGGATTTCGTTGTCCTCAATTGATAATACTTTTCCTGGAACTCTTGCAGAAAGGTAAGAAGATAACTGTGGAGTATCTGCTAACATTTCTTCTGTAATTCTCATAAAAGTACCAATTTTCTCAACATTTACTGAAGTCGCAGTAATATCGAAGTCAGACTGACCAAGAGTTGAACCTTGAGCAGTTGCAGCTGCACCATCATCGTATGCAGATTCTTTAGGGAATCTAATAGTTTGTGCATCAGTAGTACCATTTGGAATTAAGTTTCTAATGTGTACACTTCTTGATGGGTCAAACTTAAAGTCTGGCACAATTGTTTCTCCAGCAACTACACCTGTATAAGCGTTTGCCATAGTCATATCAGCAGCTTTAATATCAAATTTTGCTGCGTTTGAATTACCTTTTAAAAGGCTTTCAATAGCACCTTCATTGATGCTTTTGATTAATGAACCTTTGAAAGTTGTAGGCTCGTTAGAAATATTTGATTTCTTTTGAGCAACTTCAAATGAATCCATTCTTTTTGTAGCTTCTTCGTGTTTAGATAAAAATTCTTTGCTTAAGTTGTCAATTTCACTTTTTAATGAAGTTTCGATTTCACCTTTAGCGTTATCTTTAGCTTGTCCGAAGGCTTTTTCAATCTTTGAGTCAACTAAATCTCCGATTTGGTCTAACTCTTTTTTGATTTCTTCGTTCATTTTATTTTAATTTATTGATTAAATAATTATAGATTTCGCTATCATCTCTTTTAACTTCCATCGGCTCTGTGACTTCTAACTCTGTCGGCAAAGTGATTAATGATGCAAAAATTGATTTTAGCTTTACAAGTTCCGATTCAATGGCATAACCCAAATCATCTGAAATTTGTCCTTTTCTAATGACCTTAACAAGATTATCATATCTCTTTAATACTTTTTCTCTATCATAGTTTCCTTTTACATCTAAAAGTATCGCTTGGTCATTTGCAGCAAGTGTTACAGCACTAATCTCATAAAGCTTTACTTCATTTAATTGTCTGTATTCACCACTGTTATCTTTTTGAATTGGAAGAATCCCAACACTATTTTCTGTAATTACTCCAGCTTTCATTAATTCAATAACATCTTTCCCTAAAGTTGTTTTTGGAATTTCAGCTTCGAAATATAAACCTTTGTCATCTTCGCCAAGTTTAACGATTTTACCAAGAGGCTTATCCATATCGTGTTGGTATAGATATTTAACTCTATTTCCGTTTTCCTCTATGGTCTTTTTGTATGCGCCACGATTAATGATGTCTCCATCACTATCGACATTTCCGAATACTGAACCATATCCTTTTACTATTCCTGCCTTTTCATCGGCATCAATTAAATCTCCTAATTGTGTTTGTTTAAATATCATTTTTTCCATATTACAAATTTATAAAATATTATTCTATTATTTCTTGAACCACTTCTCCAGCTATTGCAGCATACGCTAAACCTTCTAATAAGTTGCTTTGAACAGTCTCTGGCTCTGGTTTTGGAAACGAAGCACTTGAGCATCTACAATTAATTACATTAAATGCAGAACCATTAGAATCACCAGGCATCATTAATTCTTCTCCTCCAACTCTAAAATAATCTTTTTGGTCAACGATTTGTCCATTAGCAGCAGCGTGGTCTGGTCTAACTCTTGAATCTAAAGCTGCAAACCATTCTTTTTGAAGATTATTAATTCCAAAAGTATCTATTGCAGTTTGTTGTGTTGCATAATTAGCAGCAAGTGTTGATTCTGTTCTTACTATTCTTTGTGCATTAGTTTTAGAAAGCCCATTAAACTTTTGTCTTAATATTCTTTGTTGTTGTTTCTCGTTCATTGAATTAAATTCTGGATTCTTGACAAGGCGTTGAATAACATTTCGAAGTTCTTTTCTTCTGTTTCCAGAAACACTAACAACTCTTTCTGCTGCAATCTTACTTGCTATATAAGAATATTTCTCCTCCCATATAGAAAAGTCAGTTGTTTGTTTGTCTATTAGTTTTTCAAAGTTTCTTTGATACCATTTAGTAAAACGAATTCCAATATTAACATATATGTCATTATAGACATTGCTCATATCAACTTCTTTAAATAACCCCTCATAAGAGGTTATTCTTTTTGTAGTTAAATATTCATCTATGCCTTTGAAATATTCGGTGCGAAAGTATCTTGCAACATTTGATATTTCTTTTCTCTCTGCAATATCAAGTTGATTCTCAAAGTTCTTTTGCCAATCTTTTTTGACTTTTTTAATTATCAGATTCCTCATTCTCTGAAATTCTTTTTGCCCAAGAAATCATTGCTTTGCCACCCCAAAGATTGTAAGCTACATAACCTTTATCTTTCCAAGGCTCATCTTTATATTCATCAGCAATTACTTCATTGCCTTTGTGTCTTGATAAAAAAGAATGAACTCTTTTAACTGTTTCAAGAGAAAGCGCTTCTCTATTTGCAAGTTGATTTGCTCTTTCCCAGCCAACTCTTGTTCCACCTTGAACTACATCTCTGCCGTATTTCTCTCTCCATTCTAACATTCTTCTTGCATTGTTAGTTGCGCCTTGTGGATAATTATCATAAGATTCTTGTTTTGTCTCTACTTGAATATCTTCTTTTTTAATTTCTTGTTTCATTAAAGATTGAAAATCAATATTTACGCTTTTAGGTTCTTCTTCAATCACAAAATCTTGATTGTCTAAAGGAATAAATTGACTTGGAATGTAATAATCATTCATCTCTGGAGTATCATCATCAGCACCATAACTCATAGCAGCTCTTTTCTCATTTGGAGTAAGCCACCAAGCTTGAGACATTTGACCAACAACTTTATCCATTTCTTCTTGAAGCTCTGGAATATTTGTGTAATCAAAATCAATGTATAGTTTCTCTCCAAAGGCTGGAGTTAACCATCTGTTTAATTCATCTTTAATTTTATTTAATTCTGGAATAACAGCATTTACATAAAGTGATTTCTTCGCCTCATTCATATTATTGTATGTAGATGAATCAGTATTGTTAAGAAGTTGAACTGGTACATTGTAGATATTACATAAATCTTTGATAGAGGCGTTGTATTGTTCAATAAGTGATAAATCGGCAGCATTTAAACCAAAATTTACCCAAGATAATTTCTTTGGTGTTATAATAACATCTCCAGCATTATTACTACCTTGATATTGTTGTTTAAACTTTTCTTTTAATTGTTTTGCTTGTACTTCATTTAAATCACCTTCTTCGCTACTTAAAACTCCTCTCGCAGTTTGATTTTGTAAATATCTAACTCCAGTGGTAAGCGCTTCGTTGTTAGCATCAAGACTACGAAGTCCAGCTTTAAGAGGTGACATTCCATATAAATGTGAACCAGTACCATCATAATAAGGGTTAAAATCTTTTATATGACAAACATCTTCTGCATCTATTTTATACTCTCCATTATAGTCAAGTGTATAATATTTAACTGGGTCGAATATTCCACCACTATTTATCTCTACACTTTGTGAGGGCAAAACATATAATTCTTGAAATTTATTTTGATTAGCACCACTTTCTGGAGAAATACCATAGATGTATCTATTTCCAGTTAGTTTACCAAAGGCTACAATCTCTTGAAGCCAAGCGTTATAAGATTGAGCAGGATTAGGTCTTGTTAAAAGCTCGTGTAATTCAGTATCTTCTATTTCAACAAGCGCTTTCTTCTGTAGAATCTTTGATTGTAACATTGCGTTAGAATTAAAGTTTCCACTTGTCATTGATTTATATCTCTTTAGCTCATTATCATTTTTTACTTCATAAACTATAAAAGGAATTGTAGAAGCTGTTTTAGTAATTAAATTAATGATTGAATATATTGTTGAATTAAAACGATACCCTTTGTTTATGTATGTGTCATCATTCTCTGGATTCCATACAATAGAATCGCCAAGGAAATTATATATAGCTCTATTAAAATCTATGTTTGTTTGTTGTGCATTTTTAGAAATATAGTTTCTAAATCTATCAAAAAATCCCATCTATTATTTGTTTTATTTTACAAAAATACTAATTAAATTACAAAGAAATTTTCTCTTTTACCATACTGTGAATATACGCCATAACGAATGCTATCCATTGCGTGATTAAATTTATCTTTTGGCTTATTAATAATTGTACCATCTTTGAGTTCTTCCCAGTAATAATTATTATATTCTTTTATTATATTTTTAGATTCTTTACTTACTATTATATCGTATTCTTTAAGTAAACTAATACCAGCGTTTATTGAGCCTTGACCTTTAACAGCAGGTTTTATTAATAATCCCTCTCTTTTTATTTGTTCTACTGATTTAGGTTCAGCTGCATCGGCAAATATTAATACTTGTTCATATCCTAATTTCTTTATATAATCAACAATATCAGAGTTTGTCATTCCTGTTTTATAAAAAAGCTCGTGAAGATAAAGCTTATCATTCTTTTTAAATATTAGCGTTGCAGCACTTGGGTCATTTGTAAATCCAAAGTCTAATCCAATTACAGCTTCAATATCAATATCAAATTCTGGAAAGTCAGAGTGAGGAATAAATGTCCAATTGCTAAATATTTGTCTGGCACTATAAACTGCTTTTTGTCCCTCTCCATATACTCTCCAATAATCAGGGTCTCTTTCTCTCATTCTTTCAATTTCAAAGACTAAATCTTCAGAAAGGAATTTATTATCTTTATAGGTTGTTATCCAGGTGTCACAATCATCTCTTGGTATTATTTCATCATATATCCAGTGTACTGGGTCACTTGGGTTAAAATCCATTATTAAAAAATCAGTAGTTCTCATATTTATTTGCCTAAAATCTTCTATGTTTAATTCATTAGCCTCATTTAAAAATGCAATATTTCTTTTACGACCACGAATCTTTTGTGGTTCATCTACTGAAAGAAACTCAATTAAATGCTTACCATATTCAAAAGTATTTGCTGCCTTGTTGTGAGTTCCTAAATAATATAATCCTGTTTGCTCAAGTATTAAAATTATATCTCTCATAACACTCCCACGCAAAGAGGGTAATGTTTTTCTTATTATTGATATAACTAAAGGGTTTTTTGAACTGGTTAATAAATAAATAATATATTGACAAATTGCGTATGTCTTACCGCTACGAGTTCCTCCTTGATGTATTTTAAAACGCTTTTGGGATTCAATTAAATTATAAAATTGAACATTACAATTTTGAGTTATTTTTCTTGGCTGGGCTTCCATTCAATAAGAGTTGATTTAACAGCGCCATCGTGTTGTATTTCTTGTCTTTCAACATAACCTCTGTTTTTCCCTTTTGTTTTTAAGTAAAATATAGTAGCTGAAGTATTACCGCTTTGAATTTGTTTATGTAATTGACTTTCTGCAAAGTCAAGTGCAATATTTTGTATATCTGAAACTTGATTTTCAAAATCTTTATCATTTTTTAAATATTCATAAAAAGTACTTCTTGCAATTCCGACTTGTTTACAAGCAGTTGTTACAACACCCAAAGATTTCTCTAAAGCTTCAATAATTGCTTTTTTAGTTTGTTCGATTTTGTTTGATTTCATTCTACAAAATTAAAAAAATAGGGAAATTAGCAAAACCCTAAAATTGGTCGCCTTGTTAGGATTTGATTAACAAAGATATATGTAAAGAACGAATCTAATTTTTTATTTATATTTTTTACCATTAATTTTTACTTCAATCTCTGGGTCAAGTTTCTTCATTCTATCTATTATTACTTGACAATATTTTGGGTCTAATTCCATTCCGTAACATTTTCTTTTTAATTGATGTGCTGCTACCATTGTTGAGCCAGAACCAAGAAATGGGTCGATTAACAAATTATAATCTTGAAAATATTCCAGTAAATCGCTTAATAGTTTTATTGGTTTTTGATGAGGATGAGGACTATCAATTCTTTTCTTTTGTTCTCTACTAATATTAAAAACATTGCCACCAAATCTAGAATATTTAATATTTCCAGCAACTATAATTGCTTCCCATTGTTCACTCATTCCACCAGCTCCATTAAGACCTGCATTCTTTTTATCCCATACTGCAATAGTTTTTAATTGCAATTCGTTATTTTCCAAAGTTTGTATTGCTTCCTTAAATGTTCTCCATTGTAGAAAAAAAACATAAGCATCACATATTTTTAAATTAAAAAAGTCATTTACACAATTAAATGTTTCGTCATTTAATATTGTTCTAACACCTAATTGGCCTCTACCATATTTACCACTTGAACCATTTCCATAAGGAGGGTCTGTAAATACTAATTCAGCTTTTTTACCATTCATTAGTTTTTCTACCTGTATTACATCTGTGCTATCGCCACATAAAAGCCTATGTTCACCTATTTCAATAAGGTCGCCTAAAACTACATCTACTTGTAGTTCTTCAGGCTCCTCATAATTGTCTTCTTCAGCCTCTATATCTTCAAGAGGTATTTCTGGAATATCTAATCCCCAATCATATAAATCTTTAACTTCCCACTGGTTCATTAATATATCCCAATCCCATTCACCAAATCCTGAATTATCCTTAATTATAAATTCTTTCTTTTTTTCTTCACCCCAGTCGGTTACTTGGTCAATCCAAATTTCTTTTAGTCCTGCTTTTTTACAAGCTTTTAAACGCATATTACCTCCAAGAACAATAAAATTTTCATCAACAATTATTGGTCTTTTTTCTAACATTTCAGGAAAATCTTGTATTGATTTAACTAATCTGTCAAATTTAGAGTCGTTAATAAATCTTGGATTGTTTTCGTTTGGTATTATTTTTTTAATATCAATCTTTTGTTTCATTAATACAATATAATAATTAATTACGCCAAATTATAGATATTCCAAAAAAACCGAGAAATATTTGAATCATATTTTCTTCTTCTTCTATTTCTTCATCTTCAAAAGCATCCATATAGGTATTCCAGTAAGAAGCACCAAACACAATACCATACATCGGAAAAAACATTATCTCCCAGTTCATAATGCAAAGTTAAAACATTTTAGTTTGATTTAAATTTTGTGTGTTTTGATAAATTCCTAATACAACATCAAGTATGGTTTTTCCAGCTTCATAATCTACAAGATTTCGAGCAATTTTATTTAATCTTTGTTTCCCTTTGTATTTTCTAAAATCGTAATTGTGAAATTTACTCATAGCATCTACAAGACCTATTGTTCTAGATAAATCAGGATTTTTTCTATTAGTTAATGTTTTTGGAAGATTAAAGTTAGTCCAATAAATATGCCTACCTCTTTTATGTCCTGGTATAAGTAAATCATAATAGGGGATTACATTTTCAACTACATATTTTCCTTCAAAAAAATTATCTAAAAATATAACCTCTTGATATAATACCATATCAGGATATCTTGGTTTCCAACTTTCTCTTTTGTATTGGCTAATATTTATTCTACTATGACTTGGACAAGGAGGGCTTGACCATATAAAATCATATTCTTTGTAATGGTCTAATAAATATTGATGAGCATCTGCTACAATAACTTTATCATTTGGAAATCTTTCTTGATATAATTTAGCAAGTTCTTCATCCCATTCTACAGCTGTAATATCGTGGTCATCTCCCCATTTGTATCTGTTGCCTCCAAGACAAGCATATAAATTTAGTATTTTCATATTAAAAAGGTATATTATCTTTAATTACTTCAAATCTTTGTTTGTTTTTATCTATTGATTTATAAACACCTCCATTTTTAAAATCAGGTGCTATCATAAAGTCTCCTTGTTTACCATTTTCTTTTCTTTTAATCTTTTGCACATATATAGAAACACTATCAGAGCCATATATAGTTTTTTGTCCAAGATTACGATAAACAGTTACACAGTTATAAGCTTTGTTAAAAAAGTCAGAGCTTTGACTAATGTCATACGGATTTGGAACTCTATATTTACCCTCTACACTTTCCATTTTTCTTGGGTGGGCTACAAGAAATAAATGAGTTTTTGTTTGTTGGCAGAACTGTGTTATTTCACTTAATAATTTACCTACATAAGTAAAATCTTTTTGTGCCGAGTGGTCTAACATATTCCAAGGGTCAATAACACAAATATTTATTCCGTGAGAAAATACAAGTTGTCTAAATTTATCAAGAATAGCTTTTAGTGTTAGGTTCTCTAAATCTATTTTAACAAAGTAAAAATGCTCTTTAATAAAGTCTTTAGTAGCATTTAGAGTTTCATTATCACAATCTTTTTCATTAAGCTTATTAGCGATTCTTTTAATATGAGCCTCATAAGGATATGACTCTGGAGTAAACATTCCAATTCTAAAGTTTTGATTTGTTGATAGATTAACACAAACTTGGTCTATCCAATCAGATTTACCAGCGTTAGGAATTCCTGTGCAAACTGTCCATTCGCCCATTGATATATTAAAATACTCTCTTGAATCACCAATTTTTATATCATAGTTTTTAATCCCATTATCATTATAGTTTAAAACATTATCCCAAATATCATCGATGTTTACTATACCCTCAACTGGAAATGATTTAGCGTTATTAATTACTTCTCTTAACTCGGAACTACCTTTTTCTACTAATATTTCATTTGCATCTTTAAAATCACCAAATTCAACATATTTGCATCTATGTTGTCCAAATCTTCTTGCAAGTTCATCTCGAAGTTGTAGTCCAGCTTGGTCGTTATCAGTACAAAGTACAATGCACTCTTTGGATTCAAAATACTTATAACAATTATCTAAATAATCAAGTCTTTGATTGCCTTTAGAAGCTCCATTTGGAACACTACAAACAGAATAAAGACCAGCTTCGTGAAGCGATAAAGCATCCATTTCACCTTCAGTTATGTAGATAGTGTCCATTTCTTTTATGTTATCAAGTCCATAGAAGATTAACTCTGCATCTTTTACAAGCTTAAAATTCTTTTCACCATCTCTATATTTTACATTAACAAGTTCGCCTTCACGATAATAATTAAAATTAATAGCTGTTCTTCTTTTTTCTATTTGTGGAAAGTATTCTTTAGATTCTCCTATTTTCCAATTTGATATGGTTGTTTCAGATATTCCTCTTTTAGAAAACCATTTTAACATTCTATCTGATATTTCCAGATTAACTTTAGGAGGTTTTATATATTCTTTCTTTTTGGTAAGATTAACATTACCAGACCAATTACAATGATGACAATTAAATAATCCTTTATCAGTGTTTACAGACAAACATTTATCTTCCTTGTTTTTTCTTGTTGGCGAACATTTAGGGCAGGTAAGTTTTAAGTCGCCAGTTCTCCCTTTGGTATCAATACCAAATTCAATAAATTTATCCATTCTCTTTTGTTTAAATTAAAGTATTATAATTATAATCTTTTTCAATATAAGAAGCAATATTTTCATTTAATAAATAAACTTCTTTTTTTTGCATTTTATTTTCCCATAACGTTGTTTGAGGACAATCTAAATGTTTTACATCTGATAAGTTAATATTATCAAGCCAAAAAATATACATAGCTTTAGGGTCAATCACTAAATAAATTTTTACAATATCTTTATCAAGTTGCATTAATTTATCATATTTAAACTTTTCAAGAAGTTTTTCCTCATAATAATCTTTTCTAAATTTCATTTCTACAACACACTTATTTTTTCTTTTAGTGTATCCTTTTGCATCATAGTGTTCATATTTTCCACCAGTCCATTTTAAATTCCAACCTTCTTTATTTAATTTTTCAACTAAAATCTTTTCAAATCTGTGGACTTGTTTTATTGTCATAAGTTTATTTTCTAATATATCAAGTATTATTAAATCCAAATTATAATTCTAATTCATTTATTTCTTTTGCAAACCTTTGTTCAAACTTAACAATGTACTTAACTCCTGAATTGTCATTTTTACGAAGCTTAAGTATTGAAAGAAAATTATCTTTCCAGAAATCATCTTGTCTTACTTTCTTACAAATAAAATATACTTTCCTTGGATTATATCCATCAAGTCTGTCGAGTTTATCTATACAATCAAGCCAAGAATTTTTTTGAGCTTTTGTCTTTGGAGTAGCTTTTTTTGGAAACAAACTACAAAGAGGTTCATAACTATCAATAACGAGTTGTGGAAAGTCTTTTTTAGACTTGACACTATTATTATTATTATATATTATATTATTACTATTATTATTATTATGTTTCAAGTTTTCTTGAAGGGGGGTTTCAAATTTTCTTGAAGGGGCTTCAAGTTTTCTTGAAAGGGTTTTTGGTAGAGATATTTGCCTTGAACCACTTACATAATTAATTTCAATTAGCTTTTCATCGTGTAGCTGACTAATGCAATCCGATATAGTTGTTTTTGATAATCCATAAACATTTGCAAAATAACTATTGGTGGCAAAACAATATCCTTCTTTACTTGTTAAAGCCCAAATTTCTCCAAACATTAATTTTGAACTTGCCTTAAGATTCTGATTGTATCTAACAAAATCTGGAATCTTTATATAGTTACTCATATAAACTTGAATCCTTTAATTGTTTAAATCTTACCAAGAATATTTTTAATTCATCAAATAAGTCCTGAACTGCTTCTACTGAAATCTCATTGTCCTCATATATAAAAAACAATGCTTCAAGTAATATTTCAAATTCTGGTTCTGTAAGTCTGCCTATGTAGCTATAAGCGTTAAAATCATCAAAAGTTAGATTAGTTGTAAATCTAATTCTTTGCTTTGATTCTGACCAAAAAACCATTTTTGAATTACGCATAACTCATATATTTATCTATAATTTCTTTTGCTTTGTCAAATGTATTGACCCAAGTTGCCTCCCAATTCGCATTTTCGAGTGCCTCTAACGCATCTAATTGGTTTTTGGTAGGTTTGTTATACCCAACCTTGAGTTCTATCGCTAAACCACACTTAAATTCGTTTTTCTTAAATATTAAAACATCAGGAACTCCAGCTTTGCCTCCAAGGTATTTAAATTTATAACGCTCAAAATGACTTCTTTTGCCTTCATTAGCGCAGTGAATACAGTAAACGCCAGGATATTGTTTCTCAACATAATCCATTACTTGTTTCTGTAATTTATCTTCTTTAGTTAAATACTTCTCAAAAGGATTTCCCATTTTAAGTCTTTTAATACATTTTCTCCTTAAAGTTAAATAATCTTTTTTGTATTTCTGGTCATACTCTATAATATTGTTTATTTGATTATAACCATTTATTACAGTAGCGTGAGTTCTACCAACATAATCTCCAAGTTCTGGATATGAAGTTCTTTTTAATAAATCTCTTGAACATTTATAAAAAAATCCTCTTGCATCGGTTATTTGCCTTCTTCTTGTAGGTGTCATAATATCAACCCCAAAATGCTTTTCAACTTCTTTTTTTATTAGTGTAAGTTCTTTCATAATACTAAAGCGCCATCTTCGGCATAATTATCTGACTTATAACCTGTTTCTATTCCTGTCTCTAAATATAATTTCCAATCATTTAAAGCTGACTTATATGCTATTCTTCCTTTTTCTATATCGGAATCACTTAAAGCGTAAACTTCTACATAATAGGGATAATTAGTTTCACAGGCAATAAACCTAAAACTTTTGGGGTCAACTCCAAGCACATCACAATAAAAAGTCGCCTGTAGATGATAAGAATATTTATACACATCATTTTTAAAAGCCCACTTGGAAGATTTTTGACAAGTTTTAACATCACTTATCCAAATATCACTTTTTACATCTGGGCGAACCCTAACATCAACATCATTAAATGTAGTGTAATGAGATAATTCTACTTCACCCTTACAATAATATTTTGCAAGTTCATTTTTATTAAAATTCTCTAAAAGACCAGAGATAATTTCTTTTTCATCGTGTGTAATAATTTTTTTATTACCAGCTTTTTTTGCAAGTGAATCTCTTAAATCTTTATTCTCTTTTTTTCTTAAATCTCCAATTTCTGGCATTTCAAAATAATCTTCAAAATATTTTTCTCTGCCTTCAATTAATATTGTATGAACAGCTGTTCCAAGTTCCATTGCTTTTGATGAAAAAGGTTTTCTTTTTAAAAAATGATAAACGCTGTTTTGATATATATATTTTAGTCCTGAAGCACTAATCGAATTTGATTTGTGATAATCTTCATTGCTATCCTTTACTATTCTCATATTGTCTTAATTTTCTTTTTAATTCTCTATTTTCACCCTCTAACATTGTGAGGTTATTTTTTGCTTCTAAATAAGCTTTTTGTAAAGCTTGTATTTGCATTTGTTGAAATTCTTTTATTTCCATAATATATATTAAAAAAAGGGGGCAAAAAGCCCCCGTTAAGTTAAAATGGTAAGTCATCATCAGCAGGAGCAGACTCTGTTTGTCTTTTCTCTGCGACACTTACATTTCCATCAGTCCAAAAGATTTTACCATTGCCAACATAACTTCTTGGCTTTTTAGCATCTCTTTCTTCTTTTGTTTGTTCTTCATAAATACTTATGTTTTGACCATAAGGATTTGTAGAATCGCTGATTGAAATAGTTAAATTCTTATAACTACCATCAGCTTGTTTTAGACTTATTTGTCCTAATGCACTCATATTATATATTAAATTTAGATTTGATTGCTTTTTCGTGTTCAGCGCTTACATTAAAACTATTTAAAACTTTTAAAGCTTGTTCTTTAGTTCCCTTTAATGTTGCTTGATATTGATTAGCAGATAGCTTACTTTTTGTTGTACTTCTTGAAGCCATATTGCCATCATCATCTTCGGTGTTTAAACCAAGTAATCCTATTAAAGTATATCTACGATAATAAGTAATTGTAGAACCCACTTTTTGTGGGTCATCGTTTATAGGAAGTTCTAATTCCGAAAACACATATTGACCTGTATCAACACAAGTTAATATAGTAAAAACCTTACCATCTCTGGTAGGTTGTTTTATTACAATGCCGTGTTTCTTAAACAGGGGTTGTAATTGCTGTAAAGCAGAGTTAATATCAGCATATTTAGATTTAAAGAATGGGTTAGTTGCATCTTTTAGGATTGCCCCTATTTCATTCTGAATCTTAAATATCTTTTTCTCTATGCTTTCAGTTGTGAATTCTCCTTTGTTTTCACTCATAAATTAAAATTAAGATTAAAATTAAGTTGTTTTAGATTCCCAATGTCCTTAAGTGTAAGTCTATCAGGCTCTAAAATTTTTGATTGTAAAGTTGGCAAAGTTATGCCTAACTTGTCAGCAATATCCATCTTCTTAAGATTTAATCGCCTTCTTTCTGTTTCAAATTCTATTTCGAATTTATTCATATAGTTACCATTTACCTAAAGGACATTTTGAAGTAGGTGATAATGTTTTAGCTGCTAAATTACAACCACAACCAGAAACTAAATCTCCAGTTAAAACATTGATTCCTTTTTTATTAGGATTACAAGTTCCATAATCCCTCATATCACATTCATTGCAAATTAAAAGTCTATGTTTAGACATTTGTTTAATTGCTGGGTCAAGGATTTTTAATTTATCTTTTGCGTAATTTCCCCAACCATCTAAAATTTCCTTTAGATTTAACATAAAACAAATATATAAAATTTATTTTTAAAATAAAAAAATATTTTTACTCAAATTTAAATTTATCGTAAGAATTTACATCATCTTGAACAAAGACAATATCGAATAATGTTCCAACATTTGGTAAGTGCATATTAATTCTATAAATATTTTTTTTCACATCAAATTCCATTGAATCAATCATAGCTGAAACAGTGTCTTGTAAAATGTTTTCTCCAAAATTTACCCAAACTTTATTAAAAAAATAAATTGGAATTTCATTTGCATCATCTCTATAAAAATCTCCTTCATATTTTTTTATTGGCGCCCTATAATCATTTAATTTTTCTTGTAAGATTAATTTATCTAAACTATCAGTTAATGTAGATTCAACTCTGTCTGCTCTACCAAAAAAACCATTAATTTGACTTAAATCAAAATCATCAATTTCATTTGTTAAAAAACTATTTGGCATTTTATATTCTCCAGTTAAATTGTTGGTTGGAAAACTATCAAATATTTCTGTGTTAAATCCGTTTGTTTTTGTATGAGTTATTTTTTTAAATCCTTTAGACTGACCAATATAAAAAGCATCGACAAAAATATAACTTAATGATATATCAAGTATTCCGTTAGTACTTAATGGAAATAATTTAATTTCTAATTTAGCACTATCGACACCATTAAAAGAAATATCATTTAATGTAGTTTTATAATTATGCCATCTATTATATCCACTCGCTTGAACTAATTTAAAAAATTTATCATCTGTAAAAGTCCCAGTGCTAAATTTGTTTTCACTGAAATCATACATTAAATCCATTGTGCCGTTTCCAGTAGTATCAGCACCAATCGAAATAAAAAATCTTGACTTAACTGTGCTAACAGATTGGACATCTCTAATGTAATATGAAAAACCTATTTCTAAATCCCTACCAGATTCGGCAATAGTTGAAGTAGAAACTGTTTTTATAAGATGATTTGTTTTATCATCTGCAGTAAGTGGAATTCTTTGACTTAAACAAAATAAACCACTAACAGGAATAACACCTGGAATAACTGTATTTGGTTGCAAAAGTTCTACCTTGTTAGGACTTGTTAAGCTACCAAAACTCCAGTTAAAAGTACTATATCTAAATGTTGGGTTATAATTTAATAATTTTAAAGGGTTTATATCTGTTGTTTTAATTGCTTCTTTTAGTGGTCTTAAATATTCAATTGAAAGATTTTCATTAATTGGTTTTAAAACAGTGGGACAACTAATTAAAACATCTTTTACAACATTTGATTTTTGAACTCCATCTTTATCAAAAACTTTAAATTCAACAAATTCTGAATTTGTGTCTTTTAGTAAGTCATTTTGTTGTTTCCTTAATGCCATAATACAAATTTACAATATTTGTTTTACAAGTTCGTAATACTTATAACAAGCCAATTCTGGATTTATTTCTAAATTTTTAACTGGTTTTTGATGTCTAAATAATCCTTTTTGAAATTCTTTATTTTCAGCTTTTATAACACCAGCATTATGATAAATAGCATTAGCTTCCCATTGTTTTATTGGATGACCAGCCCAAGTAAAATTCATTTCTTTAGCAATTCTTGTTGGTTTGTTTATTTTCCAAAGATTCCAAAGAACTGCCCACATATCAGCACACCAAATTTGAAGTGGGTGATAATCTTTATTTAATTTTTTCTTTTTATTATTTAATCTAAATATTTTATAATAAAGATTTTCAGAGTCAATTTCTACTTTTTCCCAAAATTCAGCATCAATATCTTTTAATAAATATTGCGCCCCTCCAGAATTATCTTGATTTTCTTTTAAAACTTTTTTGTCAATATCAACTATTTCACACATTAAATTAAGAACATCCTCTCCTTTAGATAAAATATATTCATAACCAATATAACTTTTTGTATTGCTTAAATAACAATTTGGGTCACATCCAGAAATTTTATTTCCAAGTTCTAATGGTTTTGTTAAAACTATATCGCAATCGTGATATAAAAATGTTCCTCTATATTTCCACCAATATTTTTTAAAATGTTTTTTTAAAATATGAGGTCTTATGCTTGATATATATTTTATGTCTTTTCTTGTGTCTGGATAAATATGAAAATTTACTTTTGGATATTTATGTTTTAATTCTAAATAATATAAAATGTCATCTTTAAAATCTGAAAATATAATGTCAATTTTATCTTGCTCTATTCCAACATTTATAAAACTGTGAATCATCACATCTATTTGCCAACAAAAATAAAGCTCACCAGGTTGAGCGCAGATATATCTCATATTATGGACAAGCTGGACAAGTGATTAGTGATAAATTACGACCATTCCAGAAATATGTAGAATTCGCCTGTCTTACATAATTACCAGGCGTAACTATTTCACTACATAAAAAGTCAGTATATATTACAGTAGATTGTGCTAAACTTGAACCATTTCCATAAACAGTTACAGAGCGACCACCACAACAAGCTTCAACTGCAGTTGTTCCGATATAAACACCAAATGCAGCACAAGGAGCTTGTGTAGTAACAGGCGCTGGAGTAGTCGTAGTTGCTAAATATGCTTGACAATCTGGACAATCAGCAAAGTTTAAGTATTCATCTACATCTCCATCACCACCAGAACCTCCATCTCTATCACTTGAATAACAAATTACACCATCACTAATTACACTTGGAAAACTATTTATGCTATTAGAAACCTCTAAAACAATATCATCTTGCGAACAGTTAGATTGTAGCGATAAATAAATTCTATAAAATATTGAAGGAGGTGCAGTTGTAGTTGTTGTTACAGGTGCAACTGTAGTTGTTGGATTTCCAAGACAATCATCACAGCTTATATATGGGTCAACTCCTCCGTTAAGAGCTAAATTTCCTAATTCAAATTTTGGAGTTGGGTAACATCCTAAATTAAAATTGTCATTCTGTACATCAGTTGTAATACTTCTAACTTTAAAGAAACAAAGACCTGTGCTAATTTGTTTTACAATATTAGGAAGTTCATTTTTGTTATTTCCTATTATTACAAAATTATCATCTCCACAACCTTGATATTCTGCAAAGAAAGTCATAGTTGGACAAGTTTCAGGTGGTTGTGTTGTTACAATATCACAAGCCCTTGAAATAGTAACTGTTGGGTCATTTGTTACATCAATAGAACCAACAATTGTATAACAAGAGGTATTGTCTGAACTAATAACCACACTTTGTCCAGGAGAAAATAAAGTAGAAAATAAAACATTTACTCTTTCACCAGTTGTTTCATTCTCTGCAATGTATGCGTTAGGGTCATCTGCTCTTGCACCACAATCAGGACAATTTGTTACAGCGCCAAGTGTAGTGCCATTAAAATATCTGTATTGAACTAAATCTCTTGAAAAATATTGAGCAGATGCAAGTGTTTCACAAGTAAAATCAGTATAAACTGCAGTTGTGTCGGTTGATGTAAATGATGGACCATTTATATAAAATGTTTCAACAGATATATCATTACAACAAACTGCATCAGATGTTGAAGCTCTAAATAAAGTTATACTATTACAAGTGGTTATTTCTTCAGTTGTTACTTCTTGAGTAGTTTGTTCATTAGGACATAAAATAGTAATTGTTGGAATTCCTGAAGTACTTGGAATTGTAGTTCCTTGAATTATTGTAAAACAATCTGTTCCTGAATCTGACAATCTAACTCCATCGCCAGAAGTGTATGTATCATCATAAATTGCTTGTTTAATAGCATTTGTTTCTATGTTATATAAATTCCAAACATTATAAGTTTCTTGAATCTTCATATTCCCCACTTTTGTACCAGCAGTATTTACTGCATAAGCATTAATATAATAAGCTTGTCCAGCAGTTAAAGTAATCGGAATTGAAGAAGTATCAAGTGTGAAAGTAAAAGGAGCGCTTTCATTAGCAGAAGTTGTCACTGCGTATTTAGTATTGTTTTCATAATTAAAAGCATCAGTACCAAAATAAAACCCATATTCAGTAACATTTGAATCTCCTATATCAGTAACTTGTCCCCTTAAAGTCATTCTATCATCAAACACTTGTGTTGCTAAAGGTGTTAATGTTTCAACTACTGGAGATTCTGCTCCAGGAGTTACACTTGTAGTTGTTGTTTGAGCAATAAAAGACCTTGTAGCACCAATCCCCTCCTCGTTAATATTATTATTAGCAAAAGCTGTTACATAATATATTTGGTTTTCAGATAAACCAGTTCTATTTAAAGTAAATGCATCTGTCGTATCAGTTGAAAAATATTTAACATTCTGATTATATATAGTGCTTGTACCAAAATAAAAACCTCTGTTTATTATATTAATTCCTCTATCATCAAGAATTTGACCATTTAAAGTTGCACTTGAACTTGTTACGCTTGTAGGTAAATTTGTAGCAACCGATGGAACTGATGTAGGTTGTTCAGAAACAGTACCTTCAAGTTCATCTAATAAAACATTAGGGTCATAAATCACTCTCCTATCATAATAATTGTGATTTGAAATAATATACCAAGAAGCATTTGATTGAAATATTCTTGAATTAGTATTGATTAAAATTTCTTTTAAAACTTCTTTTGCATCTCTCCTAACAAAATCTTGAGTCAAACCAAATTCGTGAATATTTATATCGTGAAATAATGTTAAAGATTGTCTAATAACTGTGTTAAATATTTTACCTCTTATATTATTTTGAATATATATATCAAAATCTAAACCTGTAAGTTTTAATATTTCTTTTATATAATAAAATGCAGTATCATAATTATTTTGCTCTCCTGATGCAGTTTTTATATTACCATTAGCATCAGTTTGTATTCCACCATAAGGGCAATTATATGAATCAAGAGTTCCTAAATTATCAATTGCAATTAATTTTAAGTCATAAGGACTTGACACAAATTGCTCAATATAATTATCAAATATTAAAAAACCTTCCCAATAAACTTCAAATATTTGTCCTTTTGCCCATAGAGTTTCTGTGTCTTCCCAATTAGTATTAGCAACTTCCCACAAAGGTGAATCAAGTGTTATAGTATCATCTTCTTGACCTGCTAATATTCTAACCTTATATTCTCTTTCATTAAAACCTGAAAACTCATCATAAGTTATGCTGTCTGTTACTTTAATATTTATTTCACAAGAAGAACCAATAATTGGATTGTAAAAGTCATCTTGATTTTCGTATCTTATAATAGCTGGACTTCCAGTTCCAACAATAGGCAAAATATCACCTTCGTAATCTTTTTTTAATATTTCTAAAGTTCTTTTATGACCTCGATTGTCTGAAAACTTCAGTTCATATTTTACCCCGTATGTTGCCATTATAAAATTCTGTTTCTACTTTTTTCTGCTCTTTGAAGTGCTACAACTAAATCTTGACCTCTTAAAACAAATTCACCTGAAAGGTTTTGTGAGCCACCACCAATCATTGCTTTTAATTTATTTAAAGGTGCTATAACTTCTGGATTGCTTCTCACTCCACTATAATCTCCAACCATAACTGGTGTTTGACCAAATGCAATACCACCATTTGCCATACCTATTAAACTTTTAAATGTACTTGCGAATTTAACACCTTTTTCAAGTTTACTTAATTTACCTCCTGGTAATAAAAAAGCTAAAATAGCCGCTGCTGCTGCAGCTGCCAATAATCTTGCTATTAATGCTTTAATAACTGTAAGCAATCTTTTTAAAGGATTTTCTCCATCAGCAATTGCAGCAAAACTATCTGCAAGAGCAACACCAATTTGAGGTAAAATTTGTTCACCAAAATTTTTAAATAAATTTATTGTTGGATTTATGCTGTTTTTAAGTGTTTCTCCTGCTGTTATTGCTGCATCTGCCATCGGCATAAGACCTTGAGTTGTAATTGAACTTAAAACAGAAACAGCGTTTCTTCCCACCTCATTAATCACACCTGAATCTTTCCCAATATTAGGAAATAAAATACTTGAAAAATCTCTTTGTTGACCAGGTAACAATGGACCTTGAACTTGTAGTGGAGCTGCACTTAAACCATTTAAAGTAGTTTGTAAATTTTTTAAGTTATCTGTAGTTTTTTTAATATCATCTTGTACTTTAGGACCATAAAGCATTTCCCCATATCTTCCCATTTGTGAAGTTGACATAGTTTGTGCCGCATCAAACATTTTCTTAAATGCTACTCCTAATCCAAGAACTAATGCTACTAAACCACCTCTACCAGCAAGAAACTTAATCATTTTTTGAAAGAATCCACCAATTTTTTCAAAACCAGTTATAATAGCTCCAAGAAATATTGCAAGTGGACCTAATGCAGCAGATAAAGAAGTTATTTTTAAAATTATTTGTTTAGTTTGAGTATCTAAATTTTTAAAATTTTGTACAAGTTCTCCTATTTTTTTTGATAAAGCAGGAATTCCTTCTTGTAAATTTAAAACTTCAGCAATTTCTTGTCCAAGTTCAGCAAGTGCTATGTTTACATTATCTTTTAATGTAGAAAATAAACCATTAAGAGTTTTACTTAATGTATTCATTCCCCCTTCAAATTTACCACCTTCACTTGTAGAATCAATAAAAGCTCTATTTAAAACATCAAAAGTAATTTTACCCTCTGATGCCATATCCATTATTTCTCCCCTTGCAACACCCATTGATTCAGCAAGAATATCAAGAATAGGAACACCATTATTTATAAATTGTCGCAGGTCTCGTGTCATAACTCTACCCTCGGCAGCGGCTTGTCCAAATGCAATTCCTATACTTTGTAAATCACCACCAACAATTCCAGCAATATCTCCAAGCATAGATAAACTTTGAAATGCCTCATCTGCATTTAATCCAAATCCCATAAGGGTGTTGTTAACTTTTACAAGTTCATCTAATTGAAATGGTGTTTTTGCACTAAACTTAACTAATCTTTCAAATGCAGCTGCCCCAGCATCAGCAGAACCTGTTAATGTGTTTAGTGTAGTTCTTAATCTTTCAAAATTAGCAGCTTGTTTTACTGCAATTCCCCCAGCTGCAACAATAGGTAAAGTAAATCTTGTAGTTAAAGATTTACCCATAGTATTTAATGATTTACCAAAACTTTTTAATCTTCCTTCAGCTTTACCAAGTGCTTGATTTAGTTTGGAGGAATCTCCAATTATATTTACTATTAAATTTTGATTTTCTGCCATACTACAAAAATACTAAAAATTTAGTCCTTATTTTTAGCAGCTTTAACTTTAGCTAAAAATTTCTCATATTGTTCCTTTGAAGATTTAGGAGTAGCTGGTCTGTTATCTTGTGGCAAAGGAAATAAATTCTCTGGCTTTAGCATTTGAGTTTTCTTTGTGCAATTGACATTGTGTATCATTGTTGCCAAAAACCTCGTTCTTTCCCACTCTATATTAGTTTTTATAGAGTGCGCTTCAGATAAGAGAATATTTTCTTTCCAAGTGTTACTCCAAAAATTATCAGGGCTAATACCAATTTGTCCTATATAAAAGTCCGTTAAATCTTCCCAGGTAAGTTTATCTACTTTTTTTTTGTGTCATCTCCCTTTCTTGATAAACCAACGTTTAGTTCATTACCAAGAATCTTTGATTCCATCATAGCAGATATTATTTTTTCTAAATCTTCTGGCGTAATGTCCTCCAACCAACTTCCAACAGTGTACTCATTATAATCTATTTCATTTCCACTTTCTTGGTCATACGCCAAAAGTCCAGAATATATTAAAGTTCTAATTGCTTTTAGGGAAACACCTTTTTCAAATACAGTGGCAATCTCCTCCAAAGATATATTTAATATCTCTGTGAAGTTTGCCCAAAAATTCATAGAAAAGTGTAGAACTCTTTCTTTACCCCCAACGTTAAGGGTATAATAACCTCTTTTTTTGTTCATTTATTAAGAATTAACTGAAGCTGTAATCGTTCCTGTGATTTGAATCGTGCCAGAATATGTTACCGCAGATTCCATCTCGCCAGTTATCTCCAGCCCTGTAAGGAATCCCTCACCAGAATATACTGTATCCCCAGTACTGGAAGTTCCATACGAAAAATCTACCTTGGTGCGCCCTAATAAAAACCCAGCTAATTCAGTACCACCATTTGAATCTGTGTAATCCATAAGACCATCGAAAGAAATTTCACCTGAAATTAATCCTGCAATGCTTTCTGAAAAACCTGATGAATCTTTAGTAGTCGCATCAGCCATATCATTAGTTAAAGAAATAGTACAACTTGTAGTGTGTCCTACAGCTGCTAAAGTGCCACCATCAGCGATTACACTTAAAATTAAATTTGTTCCGTTATATACTGTACTTGCCATTGTGTTTTATTTTATACAAATATACTTATTTTTTAAATAATGTTTTTTAAAGTCCTTGCTTAAATAATAACTTCTTAATGATGTTATTCCAACTGGTCTTAAACCAATTGTTAAATGTTCTAAATTGTTGTGCTAACCACTCAAATATTCTTACCATAATTTATTTTTTTTCTATCAATTGATATATCTTAATAATCGTATAAACCAACGTTGCTATAATTAGTAGTCCTTGTAGAGCTTCATTTATTTTTGCTATTGTAATTATATACACACTAATTCCTAATACTGTTGGTTCAAATCCATTCATTTTAATTTATTTTAAATGCCATATATATCCAATCTGTACCTGTTTCATTAAATGTACTTCCTGAAAAGTTAAATCCTGTTGACACAAATGTAGGGGCGCCTGATATACCTGTATTTTCTGCATCAGGT
>Ga0208644_1000783_pt1 | contig 28337 bp, 49 predicted proteins | sample VirMetDEL_Nov_18_FD_184517 | JGI IMG/M metagenome (GOLD analysis project Ga0208644, IMG submission 184517) | Aqueous microbial communities from the Delaware River and Bay under freshwater to marine salinity gradient to study organic matter... | ecosystem: Environmental > Aquatic > Marine >...
TCGCACTTACCCCTGATGGTTATGAGAAAATGGCAGAGAACTTCCAAGAGGTTCGCCGTTATGTGAGGCAACAAAAAGAACTCATCATCTACTATCGTGAAGCAACAACCGAATCGGAAGGAACGACTGCCGAAGATTGGTTAGAGAATAACGAAGATGGCCAGAGCACTCCTTGATTTAATTGACCAGTTACTAAGTTTCGTAATTGATGTCGCACAGAACAATCCAGAAATGACATGGTTAACTGTCTTGGCAGTTGGTGCTGGTACCTTAAAAATTGCCATTGCGATGATTGATTAAAGGATAATAAAATGCCAACCCCAACTAACATTGATCATAATAAAAAATATCTCTACGTTCATGTGCCTAAATGTGCAGGAAAATTAGTCGAACTATATTTTTTCAATAAAAATCCTGGAACTGGATCATCTAATCATTACACTATTCAACAGATAATTGATGAAAAGGAACCTTGGTTAAAAGAAGAAATTGAAGATTATTATATCTTCTCTACCGTAAGAAACCCTTGGGATAGAGTTGTTAGCGGCTATTTCGCTGAAAGGAAGAGGAACGGGAGTGGATCAAAAGAACTATCATCATTTAAAAATTTTGTCAACTCCGGATATTTTATGAAATCTAGCGGTGGAAAATTATATGAAACCTATTTGAAATACAACGGAACCTGGATAGATAATATTTTCAGGATAGAAGACATAAACACAGAAAACTGTCCGTTACAAATGTTGGGTGATAAATTTAATGTTGAATTACCAGAATACCTAGATGTTATCAATCAAGCTAATCTTGGTGGACCACAAAGAGAATCGAAGGTAACAGACGATAGAATTAAGTTCCCAATGTTCGAATCTGTTGAAAAACGAAAACCTTATGAAGAATATTATGTTGAAGAGACGCGAGAAAAAGTATATAATGTATTTGTTCAAGAAATAGAATTTTTTGATTACAAGTTTTAGTTTTAATATATAATAGTTCCACCGATAACAATAACCCCTTGACGAATGAGGAGGCGCATCTGTATGCCCAGCAATTATCTACCCACGAGTTACCAAGAATTTATTCACCTGTCCCGTTACTCACGATGGTTACCCGAAAAGGGACGAAGAGAAACGTGGGAAGAAACCATTGCTCGGTATTTTGATTTTTTTACTGAACATCTTGAAGAAACGTGTCAATATAAACTAACAAACGCACTACGCAACCAACTAGAAGAAGCCGTGTTATCACAAAGGATTATGCCTTCTATGCGTTGTCTGATGACTGCGGGTGAGGCACTGAAGCGTGAGAACATTGCTGGGTATAACTGTTCTTACATCGCAGTAGACAAACCACACGCCTTCGATGAGATTCTCTATGTGTTGATGAACGGTACAGGTGTGGGGTTTTCAGTAGAACGTCAATACGTATCGCAACTTCCTGTGGTCGCAGAAGAGTTTCATAGTACAGACACGACAATTATCGTTGCCGACTCCAAGTTAGGATGGGCAAAGGCACTCAAAGAAATGATTGGCCTTTTGTATGCTGGTCAAATCCCAATGTGGGACCTGAGTAAAGTACGTCCCGCTGGTGCACCTCTCAAGACTTTTGGTGGGCGTGCATCTGGTCCCGAACCTCTCAATCAGTTGTTTGAGTTTTGTGTGTCTACATTTAAGAACGCTGCTGGTCGTAAACTTAACTCCGTTGAGTGTCATGATATCGTCTGTAAGATTGCAGAGATTGTTGTGGTGGGTGGTGTTCGTCGCTCTGCGTTAATCTCGTTGTCAAACCTTTCTGATGACCGTATGCGTCATGCGAAAGCTGGACAATGGTGGAATGATTTTGGACATCGTGCTCTTGCAAACAACTCTGCCTGTTACACTGAGAAACCCGATATCGGTATCTTTATGGATGAGTGGAAAGCACTCTACGATTCCAAATCTGGTGAACGAGGTATCTTCAATCGTGCATCTGCTAACATGATGGCGGCCGCATCAGGCCGAAGGGAAATTGGGGACCATGAGTTTGGTACAAACCCTTGTTCAGAGATTATTCTGCGTTCACGTGAATTCTGTAACCTCTCAGAGGTTGTAGTACGTCCAAGTGACACTTGGGAAGACCTCGCAGAGAAAACCCGTCTGGCGACGATTCTGGGGACTTTCCAGAGTAGTTTGGTTAACTTCAAGTATGTTTCATCATCTTGGAAAAAGAACTGCGAGGAGGAACGCCTGTTGGGTGTTTCTATGACAGGTATTATGGACAATCCGTTAACCAATGGCAAGAAAGGTAAAAAAGACCTTGCTGACAACCTTGAAAAACTCAAGCAGATTGCCATTGAGACTAATGCACATATGTCTAAGTTATTAGGTATTAATCAGTCAGTCGCAATCACTTGTGTTAAACCATCAGGTACGGTATCTCAATTGGTTGATGCAGCCTCAGGTATTCACGCACGTCACAACCCTTACTACATTCGTACAGTGCGTGGAGACAAGAAAGACCCGTTAACGCAGATGATGGTTGATGCCGGATTTCCTGTAGAAGATGACCAAATGAATCCATCTCACACATCTGTATTTTCTTTTCCTATCAAGGTGGACAAGGGTGCGGTCTTTCGTACCGACATGACCGCTATCGAACAGTTAGAGATGTGGTTGATCTATCAGATACACTGGTGCGAACACAAACCTTCTATCACCGTCTCAGTGAAAGAGCACGAATGGTTAGACGTGGGTGCATGGGTGTACAATCACTTTGATTTTATGAGTGGTGTATCGTTCTTACCGTTCTCTGACCACACGTATGCACAAGCACCGTATCAAGACACGGATGAAGCTGGATATAAAACGTTACTCGCAAAAATGCCTAAAGATGTTGATTGGAACAAACTCGCAGAATATGAAATGTCTGACATGACAGTGGGCGCACAAGAACTTGCTTGTGCTGCTGGTTTCTGTGAGATTGCATAATGGACGAGTATAATTACACATTAGAATGTCCTTCTTGTGAATGTGTATGTCATCTTGTCGTATATGGTGAAGATGAACTCCCCTGCAATTGTCCAATGTGTGGCGAAGATGTCAACGAAGAGTGGACAATGGCTGACTGACTATATAATACCATGACCTGGTATTATGAAAATAAAATATATGAACCCAACGAAGAGGATTTGCGTTCTCTCGTTGGGTTTGTTTATTGTATTGAAGAAAAAACTACTGGTATGAAGTATATCGGTAAAAAGTTTTTTTGGAAACCAAAGATACTCCCCGTAACAAAAACCCGTAAGAGACGCAAGAGGACACTCGTAGAGAGTGATTGGCGCACGTACTTTGGGTCAAACGAAGTTTTAAAAGAACGTGTCATCCAGAACGGGGAAAGTATATATAATAGAGTAATATTGAAATTATGTAAGACCAAAGGCGACTGTTCATATTATGAAGCTAAGTTACAGTTTGAAAATGACGTTCTATTGGATGATAAGTATTACAATAGTTTCATTGGTTGTAAAATACATTCTAATCACTTAAGCAGATGTTAAAATTTAAACAGTTTATTTTAGAAGGGGTCAATGACCCTGCCATCTTCAAAGCAATCTTCCTCGCTGGTGGGCCTGGTTCGGGCAAATCTTTTATCGTCGGTCAGACCGCACTCACGGCATTAGGTATGCGTGTAGTGAACTCCGACGATGCCTTCGAGAATGCTATGAAGAAGGCGGGTATGGAAATGAACCCCGAAAACATCTTCTCTGTCAAAGGTCAAGAAATGCGTGGCCGGGCAAAAACTCTCACTGGTAAAAAACAAGAACTCTATCTTAAAGGTCGTTTGGGTATCGTCATTGATGGTACTGGTAGAGAGTATGACAAGATTAAGAAACAGTCTGTGGAGTTGCAACGCCTTGGTTATGACACCGCAATGATATTCGTCAACACCGATAAAGAAACCGCCTTGGCACGCAACAGGGCGCGTGCTAGGTCCCTTCCTGATGATGAAGTCTCAAAGATGTGGCAGGCAGTACAGAACAACATCGGTAAATTCAACGGGCATTTTGGTAGAAATTTCATCGTCCTAGATAATAGTGATGGTGCGAATTGGAAGGCAGGAACTCAACAGGGTTATAAGTGGGCTAAAAAGTTTACTGAACAAGAACCGACCAAACCCGTTGCTAAAAAATGGATTGCAAAAGAAAAATCTAAATAACTTGACAAGCACGTTTATGATGTGTATAATGAAGCTTAACACGCCAGGGATAATATTATATGGCAATCAGTATGAAAAAATTGGAAGTGTTTGAGATACTGAATAAAGTATCTTCTGCTAAAACACGAAAGGACAAAATCAATGTCCTACAAGAAAACAACATCATGCCTGTAAGAGATGTTTTACAAGGCACATTTGATCCAAACATTCAATGGAATCTTCCAGGGGGTGAAGTGCCCTACACTCCAAACAAAGAAGAATCATATCCTTCTACTTTACTCAAACAACATATGAAATTCAAGTATTTCGTAAAAGGATTACGTGATTCAGAAAATTTAAATCCTATCAAAAGAGAAAGGATGTTCATTGAAATTTGTGAATCAGTACACCCAGAAGATGCTAGAATACTAGTATCTATGATCAACAAAAAACCACCTGTGAAAGGATTAACAGAAAAATTAGTAAAGGAGGCCTACCCAGATTTAATCCCGACTTGATTATGATTCCCACTAACTAGAACAGGAGTTTGCCTATGGTAGCAAATCAAATTGAAAGACTTAAAAAAGATTCTAGAGAACTTGGACATTATATCCATAAGTTAAATAAAAAAGGGAAAACAGAGGCAGCATATAAAATGCAGAAAAAACAAGCATTTTTAGATGCGGCCATACAACAAGTTATAAGGGGGTGATCCTAATCTAACGGGCACCTCTAACGGGGTGCCTATTAGGGATTTTATATATGCCAACATACGATATGAAAAATGTGAAGACCGGAGAAATCAAAGAAATGTTTTTGAAAATCTCCGAAAAAGAAACTATGATCAAATCAGGTGAATGGGAACAGGTGCATCTTGAACCTATGAAAATTGTTCGTACAACAACATCGTCTTTATCTAAAACATCCGATGGATGGAGAGACCACCTGAAAGCTATTAAACAACGTTCCGGTAAAAATAATACCATTAAAACATGAAGCAACAAAAACAAACGGAACAGTTGAATATTCGATTGGACGATTTAATCACAGTTGATCCAATCACAGACAAACAACGAGAGGCGTTCCTATCTTGGAAAGAAGGAGACCATCTTGCACTCACTGGTACAGCTGGAACAGGTAAAACTTTTCTTGCAATGTATCTCGCACTAGAGGAGGTAATGGATAAGTCCACACCTTACGATAAAGTTCAAATCATTCGCAGCGTTGTTCCTACTAGAGAAGTAGGATATTTGCCTGGAACACTAGAAGACAAACTCAACGCATTCACCGGACCTTATCGTGCAATATGTACAGAGTTATTTAATGATGTGAAAGCATACGAAAAGTTAGTTCATAATGGATATGTCGGATTTGATTCGACTTCATATATTAGGGGCGTGACATATGACAACTGTATTATTTTAGTAGATGAAATGCAGAACCTAAACTTTCATGAATTAGATTCTGTAATCACTAGGATTGGTCAGGCCACTAAAATTATTTTCTGTGGTGACTATCACCAATCAGATTTTAAACAAGAGAAAGACAAACAAGGCGTAAATACATTTTTAGAAATACTTGACAATATGCGGCATTTCAGTATAATATCATTTGGCTGGGAAGATATTGTTCGCAGCGATTTTGTACGTGACTACATAATGACTAAGGAATGGATGGGGATAAAGTAATGGAACACATTTCAAAAGCAATGAGAAGTTACCTTGAAGGACGTTTGCAGTATCATATGGCAAACTGGCACACCTTCATGAAGAATCCAGTAGGTGTTGCTGAACATGGTGACTTTATGCAGACACTAGAAAATGAACTGGATGCTATTGCAAAGTATAAAGAGTTGATTGATGCATTGGATTATGTTAATGGGACGCCAGGTAATTTACCGAACATTTTAACTGAGGGTAATAAGTGAACTATGTGAATCTGGATAGTTTCACTAATGATGACGATTTGATTGTTGAGGTTAGAAGAGTTTTCCCTCAGTGCCCAAATCCGAATCAATATCCAAAGGTCTTTGAGTGGTACTGTAGATTATATATATTTTACCAACGTAGAAAACAAAGGTACGGAACATGAACAGAGAAGAAGTATTCGAAACACTCAAGATTGATGAGGGTGTAGAATATAAAGTATACGCTGACCATCTTGGTCTTCACACATTTGGTGTAGGTCATTTAATCGTTGAGGGTGACCCAGAATGGGGTTCGCCGTTTGAAACACCTGTATCAGAAGAACGAGTATGGGAAGCCTTTGAAAAAGATTTGGATGTTGCTATTTCTGAATGTAACATTCTCTTTGAAACTTTTGATGACTTCCCCGAAGAAGCACAACAAGTTATTGTCAACATGATGTTCAATATGGGTAGACCCCGTTTGTCAGGTTTCAAGAAATTCTGTGCAGCAGCTAACGAAGGTGACTGGAAGACTGCCGCAGTAGAAGGGCGTGACTCAAAATGGTATCGTCAAGTAACTAACCGAGCAGAACGACTCATGAGTCGATTGGAGGCAATATGAAATACTTAGGTAAACTTATGGGAGAAAGAACCACGCTTGATGGCGCGATGTTAATCGGCGTCTGTGGTGCGGTAATTCTCTTTGGTGGTATTGCAAAACTTTTGGCGTGGGCTGGTTTAGCATATGGCATTTGGACATTCTTAAAAACTGAGGACTAAATCATGGCGAAATCCCTTAATAGTAATTTAGTAAGACCTGAAACAAAACCAAAGGGAACGTCAATTGGTAATGGACATTTTAAACGAGCTTCGTTAAATAAAAGAAAGAAAGCGTCTTATAAAAAATACAGAGGACAAGGAAGATAGAACCATTTAGTTATATTAAAGGAAACATCGCAACTAATGTTGGTTGGGTGAGACCTAATATTGAAATGTTCTCTGAGGTTGTTAGACACAACCAATCGTTTTTTGATAAGTACGATTGTTATGTGTATGGCGGTTTTCTTCAAACAACTGATACTTGGGATATTGATTTGTTAGTGGTATCCGAAATTAATTCGGAGGTGGGTGGAGATTGTGTAGACTTATGCAACTCCGCTCACCAACTTAAACAACTGCTAGACATCTCCGTTGTTACACCAGAAACATTTCGGTTGTTTATGATACAAACAGAAATATTTAATACCACCGGAGTGTTTAAAAGATTCAATGAGATTGAATTCGGTGTTTATGAAGGTTTTTACAAACCACATGATAAAATATACAAGAACGGTATTGACGTAAGCGATAAAGTAACTTATACTAAGATAGAAAATAATTTATGGGAAATAGTTCCAATACCAGAATATGAGAAAAAATTAAAGACTTTGCCTGAAAAGGTAAGAAATAGAAAAAAAATTGCGACACCAATCTCAGTTAAGGTGTTGTTACAAAGGAAAAATAAATGGACAAACATCAAGCCGTAGAAAAAGTAAACAGTCTTTTCGAATATGAATACGATAAAGTTCAGTATAACGCATCAGATTATTGGCGGGTGTTAGACGTTAATGCTGAGAAAGACCAAGGTGATTGTGAAGACTATGCACTCACTGTTGCTTGGTTGCTTGCTGGTCAAAGTAGATTAAAGTTTTTGTGGATGTTGCTGACAGGTAAATTTAAAATCTGTTACGTGACAGTGAACGGTGGTGGTCACGCTATTCTTTACCATCATGGTATGTATGTGGACAATTGGAAACGTGAGTGGTCGTATAAGATTGCTTACGAACAAGATTATGCACAATACGATTGGACCTTTAAATATTACTACAACCCTCTGGTTGTGATTGTTAAATTGATTCAAGGAAAGTTTTGGAAAAAATAATGGCTAAGTATTCTAGATTTGATCCTAAGAATAAGAAAAAGAAAAACGATAAGTATAGAGCTGAAAAGAAGAAACCTAATAAAAACGTCTCATCATCTAAAAACGATTGGAATGATGAAACAGAACGTTTATTAGAAAAATATAATTATCGTTAAAAACAAAAGATCTTCGTCATGAAAAATTTGATATTTCAGTACTACATTCCCTATGAGGCGAATGACACTCACCTAGGCGGCGTTGAAATGCCTGAATGGGCCCGGACAGGTTCTAGGTGCGCTAGAAAGTATGCAGAACTTTGTGGTGCTGATTACACGTTGCTTCACGATAGGTTCTTTCCGGACCTAGACCCCAGACTAGATTCTAGTAGGATTCACTACGACTCACAATTCTCTAAGTACGATAAGATTTTGGTCCTTGACCTTGATATGCTTATCACCACCCGAGAAAATATTTTTGATATACCAATTGAAGATGTTGCGATGGTACACGAGGTTGGTATTCATCAAAAGATGGGTGGATGGTTGTCAAAGGTGATGTATGTACCACTTGACCAAAGAGGTATTATCGCTTATGGTAAAAAACTTTTTGGTGACGATTGGATGTTTCCTAAGTCATCATTATATCCACAAGAAAAGTGGAGATATATGAATGGTGGTTTACAACTCTGGTCAAAACAGGGAAGAGAGAAGGCCCGAGAACATTTTACGTCACTGGACGATTATGTTATACACACAAGATATACCGAACAGATGTATGTCAATCTTCAATTATCCCAACCTGTTTTTAAAGTGACCGAGTTAGATAACAAATGGAATCGTTTGCCTTATCAGTGGGTGGGTCAACCTGATGGATATATCAATCACTTTTTGGCACGTCATAAATTTAGTATGCCTGAACTAGAAAAAAGAGGAATGTGTATATGATGTTCTTAGAATTAGCCGCGAATCGTAAACGTGGTTTGAATTGGGATGCAGTAAATGTTAGTAGTAACTATGGTGATAAGGCAGTAAAACTTCATGACCTCACCAATTTGCCTATTAAAGGCGCACCTGATAATTTTTATGACGGTGTTTATTCAGAACATTTCATTGAACACATGTACAAGTATCAGGGTGTGAACGTCTTCAAAGAAATTATGAGAGTTTTGAAACCAGGCGGCGTAGTTCGGACTGTGTGGCCTTCATATGATGTTGTTGAGTGGTTAGTTGGTGAAGAAGATTTATCTGATCATCCGTTTGTTAAACATTACTACCAGAGATACATTATACAAGAAAGATTCTGTGCTGCTGGACATCAGAACAAAAGAATTCAAGAACAGGTTGCTCTTGGTTTACTATACCAAAAGGGAGAGCATTTATATCTCTGGGGTAAACAAGAGATGATTGATACACTAACGACACTTGGTTTTCAGAACGCAAAGGAATACGCATACGGTAAAAGTTCCTTGGCAGATTTCAATAACATTGATACGCCAGGACAAATTCGTGCTATGCACTCTACCGTGGTTGAGGCCAAAAAGCCATGGAAGTGAGTATAGTAGTTACAGGTGATAATTCACTAAAACCTTTGTGGCACCCTCTTTATTTTAAATATAAAGATGACCCTAAGTACCAAATTGTATTTGCAAAAAACGTGATGAATGGTATCAATCACTGTTTATTTCAAAATGTTTTCATTACAACATATGATGCAATACCAACGTATAGAATGATGACTGACCTTTTAGAACTGAAAAAAAATCAGACAATATGTCCGTCTTGGCATGAATACATGCCTAATGATTTTCAAGGTGCTGAGTGTGAAAGTTCTTTCTCTGTTAATCGTGACCTATATAAAGGAGAATCAAAAAACGATTATATCAAAAAAAGAAACCCCGAAGTAATCAAAAAGGGTAAAATGTACTATCTAACAGGAAGCGATAAATGAAAGTTTTAATCACAGGTGCAGCTGGTTTCATAGGGTTTCATGCTGCTAAACATTTCACCAACTTAGGTCATGAAGTTTGGGGAATTGATAACTTCAACTCTTATTACGATCCAGATCTCAAACATAAACGTGCTCAAATATTGAGAGAAGAATACAATGTAAAAGTTGAAAAGATAGATTTGAAAAGTCCCGAAGAAACAACTTTCATTGTTGATAATATCAGACCAGACTTCTGTATTCATCTTGCAGCCATGGCAGGTGTGCGTTATTCTATGGAACATGCTGATGAGTATATCACGAACAACTGTATGGGTTCTCTTAACCTTATCAATGCATTAGAAAAAAACAACTGTCCAAATGTAGTTTATGCTTCAACGTCTTGTGTGTTACATGGAAATCCTTTACCTTGGGGAGAGAGTGAACATATCTATCCGCAGATTAATCCATATGGATATACCAAGTTTATCAACGAATCTCAGTTTCATATTTCGAAAATTCCTAATGCTGTTGGGTTGAGATTCTTCACAGTGTATGGTCCTTATGGTCGCCCAGATATGGCCCTGTTCGATTTCACCAAAAACATTCTCGCTGGTAATCCCATCACACTGTTTAATTATGGCGAAATGAAAAGAGATTTTACTTACGTTGATGATATCGTACACGGTATTGAATGTGTGTTTAACAATATGACTCCCCGCGATATGTACAACATTGGTCGAGGGGAACAGGTAGAACTCATGAGATTTGTAAAGGCTATAGAAACTTCATTGGATAAAAAGGCGATTATTGAATTAGGTCCTAAACACCCAGCGGATGCTTTGGAAACATGGAGTGATACTAGAAAATTACAATCGATAGGTTATAATCCAAAAACTTCTATTGAAGAAGGTGTTGACAACTTTGTTAAATGGTATAGGTCTTATCATAATTAGGATAAATCATGGGGAATATTATTTTAGAAATCGGCGTAAACACCGGCCAAGATGTGGAAAGATTGCTACAATATCGTGGTGATTATCATGGTTTCGAACCTGTACCAGAATTATATAACAAATTAACTGAAAGATATAAAAATAACTATCGAGTTAATTTGTATCCTTACGCTGTTGATATTGAAGAGGGCCCCGCCACGTTCAACATTTCAAAACCAACAGGAATTGCTTACGCTTACGGTTGTTCTAGTCTTCACGAGTTCTCTACCAACTTAGATGAAGTATGGCCTGGCCGCGAAGATTTTGAGGTCGTAGAAAAAATAACGGTTGAGAGAATCAGACTAGAAAGTTTCTTAGATAACCTTAACTACGATAAAATTAGTTATTTCTGGTGTGATGCACAGGGTAATGATCTTAATGTTCTGAAAAGCATGGGAGATCATGTTAAAAATATACAAGAAGGCCGCATGGAAGTTGCATACAAGGTTGAACTTTATTCTGGTACCGGAAACACACATGCAAACGCAATGAAATTTTTGGAAGAACATGGATTTAAATATCGTATACATAAACCTAATCATGAGTGTGATATTATATTCTGGCGATGATAAAATTAGTCTTATTCGATCTTGATGGCGTGTTAGTAGACGCAAAAGAAATTCATTATCAAGCTTTAAACTTCGCACTACCAATCAAATACGAAATATCTCGTGAGGACCATCGAAATATTTTTGATGGTAGAAAAACCAAAGAAAAACTTCAGATGCTAACTGAAAGACTTGGTTTGCCTGTTGAGGACCACGAAACAATCTTCGATGTTAAACAAAAGAAGACTGTTGAGATGATGCACAATCTCACAATCAATACACACGCATTAGAGTTATTTAAAGAATTGGAAAAACAGGGGTATATGATTGGAGTATGTTCTAATTCTATTCGTCGGACAGTCTTGACAGCTCTTGCAAAATCTGGTTTAATAGAGTACTGTTCAGTTATATTATCTAATGAAGATGTAAAGAACTCAAAACCGCATCCAGAAATATACTGGAAAGCGATGTCTATGATGAGTTGTCTTCCTGAAGAGACTGTAATTGTTGAAGATTCTCCGCCCGGTCTTCTCGCGGCAGCACGTTCAAGAGCCACATACATAAGAGTAGAAAGCACTAAAGATGTCACTAAAGAAAAAATCATGCCTAAATTGGAAACTAATGAAGTGAAAAACGTTTGGAAAGAAGAAAAGTTAAATGTCCTAATTCCTATGGCTGGCGCAGGTTCTAGGTTTGCACAAGCTGGTTACACGTTCCCGAAACCTTTAATTGATATTAAAGGTAAACCGATGATTCAGGTTGTGGTTGAGAATCTTGGACTAGAAGCGAATTATATTTTTGTTTGTCAGAAAGAACATAACGAAAAATACAACCTAAAGAACATGTTGTCTCTTATTGCGCCCAACTGTAAAGTTGTTGAAGTTGATGGTATTACTGAAGGTGCAGCCTGTACTGCACTCTTAGCAAAAGAATATATTAATTCTGAAGACCCGTTATTTTTTGCTAACAGTGACCAATGGGTAAACTGGGACCCTGTTCAATTTATGTACAACATGCAAGAGAGTCATGCTGATGGTGGAATTGTTACGTTTAAGGCCACACATCCCAAATGGTCTTTTGCCGAAGTTGATGAACATGGTATAGTAAGAAAGGTTGCTGAAAAGGACCCTATTTCTGATAACGCTACGGTAGGTTTTTATTATTGGAAAAAAGGTTCTGACTTTGTGAAATACGCTGAACAGATGATAGAAAGAGATGTTCGTGTCAATAACGAATTTTATGTGTGTCCAGTGTTCAACCAAGCTATTGAAGATAATAAAATAATTAGAACGTATCAAGCGAATGAAATGTGGGGATTGGGTACACCCGAAGATTTATCATACTATTTGGAGAACAAATCTTGAATCTGATACTGCAACATTTTGAAGGTAATATGCCTGAGTGGGCTTATTTCTGCGAGAAAACGGTGAAACGTTATGCAGAGATGACCGGAGCTGATTATCAATTGATTCGTGGTTTTCCTATGGGTAAAGAACTTGGGTTCACCCCACAGAAATTATGTCTTCTATTAGAAAAGTATGACGAGTATGATCAGGTGTGCATGATCGATATGGATACCATTGCGACTAAAAGATATCAGAGTTTTTGGAATCGACCTGAAATTGGCGTGTTGCATGATAGAGCGATTGCTGGACCAAAAGCGTTGAATGCAGTCACAAGAAAACCTCATCCTAGTAAAACACCTGAAGCCGCACCTAACCTATACAAACAGGGAACATGGTGTTTCTTTGGTAACTGGATAAAACTTAATAAAGAACAAAGACAAGAACTTAGAAAACATTGGAATCAAAAATTATTTGAAGAATCTCTGGTAGACAAACATCCAGGTGATGAAATCATTCTACATTATCTTTTTCATCAATCTAAAATTCTTGACGGTAAACACCCTCGTGATGTTTGTATGAGAACAGATTACCGTGATGGAGAAGATTTGTGTAATCTTAAATTTAGAGAGGATGCTCGATGGGACAAGAAATTCTGTAATCAACCAGAAGATTCTGATCCTGATGCATCCTTGATACACTTTTGTGCGGGGAGAAAAAGACAGATTGTTAGTACGGTCAAATCTATTTACGGTGATCTGATTATATGAAAACAGCAATCTGTTTTTCTGGCATACCAAGGGGCAATGTTGTTTCTTGTATTGACAAGTATAAAAAAGTTTTTCCGGATGCTGACCCGTTTTATTTTACATGGTCTGAATATAAGACGGAGATGGAATCCATACTAAACTCTCCAGTAGACCACGCTGAAGAACCAGAAATAGATTACTGTGCATTTTTAGAATCACCCACCTTTCCAAACAAAGATGGTTCCGAATCCACGGTTGGCCCGAACGTAATCACTAACAATCCCAACCGAATGAAAAGATTTCGAGACAATTGGGAATATGCACATTTTAAGGCTCTTCGAACCAAACAATTAATCGGACACGCTTTACATCTTGAAAAAATTCCGTTAAAATATGATATGATAATTCGTGCTCGTTACGATATTGAAATTTCTTTAAAGTGCGACTTTACTCGATATGTTGAAAATTCATACGAGAAAAAACGTGCTATTGGATTTTCGTTTGGTGTTAATGGTATTAATGGTAACTGGGAAACAATTAAACATCTGGATGGTAACTATCAAGATGAGGGTAGAAAATACCTGGAAGACTTTATGATATTACATCCTAGAGAAATGTATGATTCTGAATGGGTTAAGAAGTTATATAAATCTAAACAGCTGTACCCATCTGAAATTGGTTGGTATCAGGTATTGAGTTACCCATTTGGTACTAATCATTTATGTTGCGGCGGTGGCGTTAGATTAGCATATAGGTAAAAATATGAATTGTTTAATATATCAATACTGGGATGGTGTTCCGTCCAAAGAGTGTTTGGCTAGTACTTCCGCCATGAAAAAATATGCAGACCGGATTGGCGCAGATTATTTGTTCGAACGAGATCCCAAGTATGTCACTAACTTAGGAAAGTATTCACCACATTACGGCCAGTTTAAAGTTGTGTTTGATAAGTCATTCGACAAATATGACAAAATTCTTTTTACCGACACCGATGTCTTCCCTACCGAAAACTTAGAAGAAAATGTTTTTGATGAAATCGAAGACGAAGATGTTGGTATTGTAGAAGAATGGCAACAAGTAGAAGTCAGAAAAAAACACACTGTTGCGGGTATTAATCACTCTAATGATAAGATGTGGGCAAGAACCGTAGAATCAAAATGGGGTGTCACTCTACCTAGAGCTGAATGTGGTTCTGTAAAAGCTTATAATTCTGGCGTTGTATTGTGGTCTAGAAAAGGTATAAACAAAGCTCGTGCAAGGTTCGTTCCTTTTCAAAGTTATGTTTCAATGATAAACTTTTCTGGATTGCCGGTGTTCTATACTTGTGACCAACCCTATCTACACGCAATGTTAGAGGTTGCTGGTTTAAACTGGAAAGAACTAGACTACAAATGGAACAGTTCTGTTCATTATGTTCCAGGAACAAAAGAACCAAGACCAGTGAATGATCTAAGAGAAGGTCGAGCAAACTTTGTTCATGTTCAATTAGCCGGCGCTAATCATTATAATGAAGACACATTATTACGTATAGTGAATCTTCCCGTTGATCAATGGAACCTATAAAATATGAAAGGTATTATCTTACAACATTTCGAACCGCAGGCTGTTAATAGAGATCCAGAATTAGGTTCTGAAACTCCTAGGCCATGGATCGTAAACAAAAGCATTGCAAACATAAAAAAATATGCGGAGTCTATCGGAGCGGAATACCGTTTGTTGTCTGGTGAACCTTTCAGACCTGGGTTGAGAGCACAGTGTCAAAAATGTGCAATGATTAACGAAGAGTATGATGAATACGATGTTGTTGTTATGCTGGATACTGACAAATTTATGGTAAAAGGTTGTCAAGAAAATATTCTAGAAGCAAAAGGAATTGCACCTTTTGACAAAATTCATAGTGATATGATATTACCGAAGTTTTATAGACAGTTTCCACACTGGGCTAGTATGAATACTCCAATCTGGTCTGGTGCTTGTTATGTGATGCCTAGAGATTTTCGTATTCTTTTGCGTAATCAAATTAATCCTGAAATGGAGAGAATGTTTAAACAGGTCAGTCCCTTACCGTTTGTGGACGAAGGTATCTTCCACTGTCTGTCAGTAAAAGCCGGTGTTACAATCGGACCTAAGTATAATTTAGATTCACGATGGGACCAGAGTAGTTATCTGCCCAATCCTGAGAAAGCGTTCATGTTACATATGAGACACAAACCAAAACCGAGAGATGAAAATCTAAAAGACTTTATTGCAAAGGGAATAATCGAAGATCTTTAATATGAAATCATTTGTTATAACAATCAAATCAAACCCCAAGTCCGTAGAGGCCGCGTCTCGTTGTGTAAAGTCGATGCCTGAACACAATGTACAAATGTTCGATGCGATTACACCAAAAGACAATCCTGAAAAATTGTTTGAGGAAAAAGGTATCAATCCCGAAGGTTTTATTGAAAAGTATTCCTACCTTGAATCGTGTATGTCTGCCTTTCTTTCTCACCATACACTATGGGAGAAGTGTGTACAGGATAATCAAGAATATCAAATCTTCGAACACGATGCGGTGGCGGTAAATAACGTCCCTTTGTTTATTAACTATGATAAAGTAATCTCTTTGGGTCAACCTAGTTATGGAAAGTATAACACACCAATGCACATCGGTGCTGGACCGTTGGTATCGAAGAGATATTTTCCGGGCGCTCATGCATACAGACTAAAACCTGCCGGTGCAAAGATTCTTATTGAGTCTGCAAAAACTAAAGGCGGCCCGACTGATGTTTATCTTAACTTGGTTCACTTCCCTTGGTTGGAAGAGTTCTACCCTTGGCCTGTCGTTGCAAAAGATTATTTCACAACCATTCAAAAAACCGAAGGGTGCTTAGCGAAACATAACTGGAAAGGTGGACAGAATTATGAAATCATTCGATAAGTGTTTCATCACAGGTTGTGATGATAGAACAGAATGGATGTTGCCTTGGTTTCTGAAAAATTATATAAAACACAATTCGACCCCAATCGTCCTTGCCGATTTTGGAATGACTGACCAGACCCGAGCATGGGCCTATCAAGTCAGTGAATTCGATGATATTTTAGATTTGCAGTATAGAGGAACCAATAAAGCTTGGTTTCTGAAACCTAGAGCCCTGTTAGAAATAAAAAGTGAATTTGCCTGCTGGATAGATACAGATATTCATATTCTTGGTGATATGTCGGGCGTGTTTAATTACGTCGAAGAAGGCAAACTAGCGATGGTAGAAGATAAACCTTGGTCTAAAAGAACTGGCGAACTTTGGCACAATTCTGGTGTCGTTGCAGTCAAAGGAAAACCTAAAATATTATATGATTGGGAACATGTTTGTAGAACGAGGCCTGTTCAAGGAGATCAAGAAACTTTACATTTGATGTTAGACACACCACTAAAAAAATTAGCTGCAGTGAATTCTGTACCCAATATATACAATTGGTTAAGAGTTCAAATTCTTGATGGGGAAGACAGTCCAAATAAATTGGCTATGCATTGGACGGGATTCAAGGGTAAAAACGAAATTAGGAAAATAATGTATCATGAGAAAGGGTGATGTTGTACATCTTATTGGAAACGGTGATAAGTGTGTATTCTGGGATGAGATGAATGAACCAGAGGGTATTCGTTTAGTTTGTAATATGCCGCCGTTTCACGTTGATAATGTCTATGCAACGGTGATGGTCGATTTTAAAATGATGATGGCTTTAACTGAAGGTCACGTTAATCTCGATATGTATCCGTGGGTCCTTGGGAATCGACCAAAAATTTGGATGGACAATCCTAGTCAATCAACCTTTTATTTAAAGTATGCTCAGAACATTAAAGAGTTTTATTTGCATGTACCAAAATACTGTGGGCCTGTAGGTGATCCTCAATCAGCAACAAATTTTAATTGTGGTCATATGGCGGCACATTTTGCTTCAACAAAGTTCAGACCAAAAGAAATTCATATGTATGGATTCGACACCATATTAGATTTTAATATGCGTTCTGTTACTGACGTATATTTAAGTAGTGACAGATCTAATACAAATAACTATAGGCTCTTGAACAACTGGCGCCCAATATGGTATCATCTATTTAAAGAGTTTGAAGATCAGACTCGATTTATTCTTCATCACGATCATGATGAGATGAAAATTCCTCAAGGAAAAAATGTTGAAGTGGCGATACATAAAACCCGCAAACAGGAAAAGGTCGATAAAAAAGAAGCTGTTAAGGCAATGGAATCACGAGAGATTCTAACCGAAGAACAACTATCAAAACTTAACCGTAAACAAAGAAGGGTGTACGAAGCGAAGTTACGTAAAGGTAAACTCAAGGCACGAAGTTAAAAATTATGTTTGAACATGTGAAAGTTGATTTGGGGTATGATGACCTCCAATCTGTTACAGAAGAATCCGGCCGAAAATATGCTACACCGACTGGAACAAAATATCCATCCATCACTACGGTACTCAGCATTCTGTCTAAGGATTCGATTGAGAGGTGGCGAAAAAGAATTGGTGAAGAGAAAGCCAATCAAATCTCTTTTCGTGCTTCACAACGTGGTACAAGTGTTCACGAATTAATCGAAAAATACATAAATAACGATTCGAAATATTTGTCTGGTTATATGCCAAACATTGTTGCTAACTTCTTATCTGTTAAGGATATCTTAGATGAACGAATCGGAAAAGTATACGGCCAGGAACTTCCTCTTTATAGCGACCATCTACGTCTTGCTGGGCGTGTCGATTGTGTTGCTGAATTTGACGGAGAGATATCAATCATTGACTTCAAAACTTCCCGAAAACTCAAGCGTCGAGAGTACATCGAAAACTACTTCTGCCAGGAAGCTGGATACGCTGTTATGTGGGAAGAACGTACCGGAATGCCTATCACCCAACTAGTCACTATAATAGCTGTAGACGATGAAGACCCCCAAATCTTTATCGAAACGAGAGATAAGTGGATTGGTAAGCTCATCGAAACTGTAGAACTCTACGAGAACACTCCCAATTGATGAAAAAGCGGAATATAACGTATTCCTAAATTTCATGCTTTTTTCTATTGACAATTTCATCGTTTCGTGCGACAATTACTCCTGTAATCAATGAGGAATTGTTATGGAATTAGTCGGTAAACATGTTGAAGCGTTCTACGGTGCTCTGCATCCTACTGTTCACGGTAAGATCTGGGCTGTTCAGTGGGGTCACGCTTACATCGAGACTGACATCGGTGAAAAGTACAAAATTGCCGTCGAAGACCTGAAAACAGGTCCCTTTGGTAAGGTTGGTATCTACTTGGAGGACGTATGACTGTAGAAATCTTTGCTGGTTTGTGTGCATATGCCGCACTTATTTTGTTGTTCTTCGCGTATAAGGATGAGTTATTCGACAATGAAGATTAAGCAAGAAATCACCGTTTGGGACAAGTGTGACTATCGGGTCCCAAATCATATCTATTTGATAGAAAAAAGGCAGTTAATCGGATATATTCCCGAAGGGACTACAAAAGCCGTGTACTTCAAGGAACCCAAAAAGCAGTGGGCCACGACTCGAAGGAAGTTTCGAGACATTACGAGTAAAAAAGAACTCGCAATGTATGAATTTTAGGAATATAACGTATTCCGTAATTTCATGGTTTAAACCCTTGACTTTTGCCCCGAAATGACCGATAATACGTATATTGAATGACAGAACGGAGAGATTAGATACCAACTGAATCGAGATAGAAAACAACTGAATCAAGTTAGAAACTAACTGAATGCTACTGGAGTCTACGGACTAGAACTTAACTGAAAGCAACTGGAACTTGAACTGGAACTCGAACTGGAATCTCTCCACCCCCCCCCCATTAAAGGAAATGAAAATGTTGAAATTCGAAAATACTGCTGAAATTGGTGACATGATTCGGGCTTACGACTTCGAACCGATTCCTGGTCGCCCTGAGTTTTACGTCACTGGACGTGTTGTTGACAAAGGCCCTATCTATCATCCTGCTGGTCGATATATCTGTGATGGTTACACCATCATCTGCCACACTGACATGGACGATGATCGTCGCCACGGTGAAACGATATATGTCCCCTTTGAAATGAGTCTCACGGACTTTGATAACCGTATTGAAAATATCACTAAAATGGTGGAGGTAGCGTAATGGTAGCATCAAACTTAAAAATGCAAGAAATCCCTGTAACCCCGACTCGATCTGATTTGTCTCGTGAGTTGCGTCGAATGCTTGACAATAAGCTTGCTAAGACTCATCGACAAATACGTAAGTATGAGAACGATCACAACGAAGAGATGGCGAACTGCATGGATTGGTACGCTGAAGGCATGGAGTATGCCATTGCTTGCCTCTTGGATCTTGACGAAGCGCATGCTAAAGCGTATACTGTAAGGGTGCGATAAAGAATATCTCCTTGGGGGTGGTTCCCCGTTGCGGGGAGGGTAATGCCTCCCCCACATATATAATAATGTAACATGGCAAGATGATCTTTCTTGTTCTCCTCTCAACTTAGGATCATCGGATACAGTGCGGGGCGGAGTTTGTCTCACTAAAGAGGTGGAGGGGCAACTGTATCACTTTTAATTTTTTGGATTGTAGATTATGGATTTAAAAGGTAAGACAATCGTTTTTTGTTTGCCAGGTAGAGAATACTCTGGCGACTTTCTAACATCGTTTATCGAACTTGTTGTGTATGTTATGCGAAATGGTGGTACGCCTTTTATTTCACAAAAGTATTCATCAATGGTCAACTTCGCACGATGTCTTTGTGCTGGTGCAGATGTTAAACGTGGAAAATATCAAACACCGTTCGGTGAAGAAAATCACTATGACTACATGATGTGGATTGATTCAGACCAAGTATTCTCAACAGAACAATTTATTAAATTACTAGAAATGGATAAAGGCATCGCAGCTGGTTGGTATTGTCAACCAGGCGTTTCCGAAGATGGGACATACTACACTCCCGTTGTCGAGAAGATGGAAGATTTCTTCTTCGAGAAAAATGGTTACTATAAATTTCTTTCGGCAAAAGAAATAGAGGAAAAGAAAACACCCTTTAAAGCTGACTACATTGGTTTTGGTTGGGTCTTGATTAAGGAAGGTGTATTTGAGAGGATGGAGTATCCCTGGTTCGCACCTAAACAAAGGTTTGTGGGTGAACTGTCAGATATGTGTTCAGAAGATGTTTCCTTCTGCATTGATGCTAGAAATTTAGGAATAGATATTTGGGTGGACCCTACCTGTAGAGTGGGTCATGAAAAAACATTGGTGATATAAATGAAAAAGACATTGGTTGCAAGTTTAATCTTATTAATGGTGCCTGGTTTTGCTGTTGCGGATAGTGTTCCAATAATCGAAGACCACTTCAAGACAGATGTTGTCTATGAACCTTACATTGTTCGTGTTTGTGATAATCGTGTAGTGGGTGGTGATAAAACGATGGACACAGTAAGAGGTGCTATTATTGGTGGTGCGATTGGTAACGCCATCACAAAAGATACTGAAGGTACTGCCGCAGGAATTATTCTTGGTGGCTTGATTGGTCACGATAAATCTGATAACATACCTACTATAAAAAACGTTTGTACAAACGAGACTAGATATGACGAGTACGAACGAACAATTTATAGTCATAGTACAATCACCTTCGAACATAAAGGTAGAAGGAGAACACTAACTTTTATCAAATAAAAGCCGCTATAGCTCAGCAGGTAGAGCAACTGATTTGTAATCAGTAGGTCCCGAGTTCGATTCTTGGTGGCGGCACCACTTTCATTCCCTGTTAGCTCAGTTGGTAGAGCAAATGACTGTTAATCATTGGGTCCGTGGTTCGAGCCCACGACAGGGAGCCAATTCCGGAGAGTATCCCAACAACTCTGATAGTGGGTGAGGAAAGGCTGGCAGGCCCGGACCAACACACAACAATGGAGACAACGACGGTTGCTCTCAGGTCTGCCACTTTAATATTATGATAGAACAATACGCACACGAAATAGTTGTTTTGTTTTTGTTCGGATTGGGCATACTATTGTTTTATCTTGGACTGAAAGATGTTAATGCCAAAAAAGATTAATGGACAATGGTTTCAGGGTGACCAACCAATAGGTGAACCCCAAGTTGTAACTGATGAAGAAATGAAACGATATGTCGAAACTCAACTTGGGAGTGTAGGAAAATTGGTAACCCCATCGGACTGTAAATCCGACGCCGACGGCATTGCTGGTTCAAGTCCAGCCGCTCCCACCAATGATTTACCAAGGATGTAAAAAATGTTTAATAGGATTCACAAAATTGAAGAGTACTTCGAAGGACAAATCTATGACTCCGCTGTACAAATGGTTGAAGAACTATTTGAGTGTGATGTTCCCGATTTGACCAGAGAACAGATTGACATGTTGGAAGAATGGATTGAGAATAACGAGTACAGTGTAATGTGTTCTGGTTTCAATCAAGTGATTCATTGGTGGGAAGATGCCAACATGATCGATGATTTGTGGGACGAAGAAGAAGAGGAGGAAAAATAATCGGGGTATAGCGCAGTCTGGTAGCGCGCCTGCTTTGGGAGCAGGATGTCGGGAGTTCGAATCTCTCTACCCCGACCAAATATATTATGGAATCTTTTGTAGAAATTTTAGGTGGATTATTCTTTTTATTGGTGGGAATTTGTGGTATAATCTATGGATTCAATCCAAACGACAAATACGCTCTCTATCGAAAGAGTGATGAACATTTTAATGATGAGGACAACACATGATAACTCGTGAAGATTTTAATGAAGATGCGTTTGATCAGCTGATTCGCAACGCATTGATCGAACAACTTGAGGATTTCGTAGATACTATGAACGATGATAGTATTCGTGATACTACCTTGGTTGAAGCATTTAAACGTGTAATCGCATACAACAGTGTGCCTGGAACTTATGAGGATGGAAAATATGACGAATAAAGTAATAAGTGATCCATATTTTCCGGACGAGTACTTCATCGAGCAGTCAAGATGGAGTTCTAGAATTGTATTAACTGGTGCAAGGATGCTTGGTGAGATGTATCCAGCATTTTTTGGTTTGAAATTATTCTTTCCTGATCATGGTTCCCCATCATGGTTATATACCAATATTTTAAAAAAGAATAAGTTTCAATTCAGTGGTGACAAGAAAAAAGGATACTGGTTTTTACCTAAAAATAAGTTTCCAACGCAGAGAGAAAGAGTAGAACGTTGGGACAAGTGTTATAAAGAATTAAAGGATCAACGTGATGAACTACGAGAAGAAAAACGAAAAATTGAACAAACACCAAGTTCTATGCACAAAAAAGTTGATGCCCTCGGAAGAGTTACTTATGAACCACTCAGGGCACAAGGAGAAACCGGAGAAAAAAGAACCCGCCGAAATAACCAAGGGAAATAACTTTTCTTGGTATCAATTTAATATGGAGGAAATATGACGAGTGAAGTCAAACTAGTTGGTATGACACAACCCAGTGCAATCACTGGATGTCACACAGCTAACGAGTTGATTGCTTATGCTGCAAGGGTAAGTAATCCTGCGAATCAAAACAATGAGAAGACCGCCCCTAAATTGTTGGGATATCTAATCAAAGAAGGCCATTGGTCACCCTTTGAGATGGTGAGTGTCACGATGGAGATCAAAACGACACGCGATATCAGTCGCCAGATCATTCGTCATCGCTCGTTTGCGTTTCAGGAGTTTAGTCAGCGATATGCGGTCAGTGAAGGGTTCAATACCACTCGCCAGGCGCGCAAACAACACCCTACAAACCGCCAATTGTCTATGGTGGATGAAGACCCCACTCGTCAGAAGAAGGCGCAGGAGGTCTTTAACGAGATGCAGGCAGAGGTTGCTAAAGTCGCCAAAGACTACTACGAAATGGCACTAAACACGGGCATTGCGAAAGAACAGGCACGAGCGTTGTTACCAGAGGGTTTGACCGAAACAACACTGTATATGGCAGGCACCTTACGCTCGTGGATTCATTATTGTGAACTGCGTCGAGGACATGGTACTCAGGCAGAACACATTGAAGTGGCGGATAAGTGTTGGGATGTTCTTGGAACACATTTTCCGGATGTTATTAAAGCAGTGGAGAACTTGAATGAAAGTTAAGTTAAATGATGGCCGTAAAGGTACAGTTGTAGAAGAGTTGGATAATGGGGTTTCTGTTCTCTTAGACCGCAAAGGTGATAAGAACTACAAAAAACATAAAACTGAATATGTTGTTTATGCTAAGGAAGGGACCTATGAAGTTCGAGATCGGTAAAGATTACGTTATCGGCAACAAGTACAAAAAGTCAGTCGAAGAGTTTTCTTTTCTTAACAAGGGAACAAGTAGATTTGTTATCGAAATCTTGTGGCGAAGTGGTGAGTGGTTAGTCACTCCACAAGATGAAGACGAGTGTATGAATCTTCAGTGTGCGTATGATGACGAAGATGATCTTGAAATGTGTTTTCAAGAAATGGAATTCTTGTATACTGATGACGGTATCTACGAAGATTTTAAATTCTATGGTGATCTCGAAGACGATGAAGAAGAACAAGAACGTCTTAAAGAAGGATACTATAATGAAGGGTATTGCTTCCTTGAAGAAGAAGGGTACACCGAACTAGATCCAGAAACATACATCATTGGAGGTATTCGAGCTGAGGAGAAAACAGTATGAACGGTAGAAAGGCAAAACTTTTAAGAAAAAATATTGATGGAGGGGTTGACAAGAAAGTTAAAAGGATGTATAATCAACTTTCACATCACGACAAAAACGTGTTAACTCAGGTTTTTGATTTCGCCAAATCTATCAAGAAAGAAGAGGACGATGAACGTATTCGTACTGAATAAAGATCCAGTACAATGTGCGAAAGAACACATTGACAAACATGTTGTAAAAATGTGTACTGAGTACGCACAGCTTCTAAGTACATGCCATCGAACAGTCGATGGTACGTACTGGAAGGGAACCACACAGAATGGTCGAGCAATCGCAAGATACTATCTTGAAGATTCTCATATGAACCTCACTCTTTACAAAGCTTCTCATATCAATCATCCGTGTAATATCTGGTTGCGTGAATCCGCTGAAAACTATCAGTGGTTGTATCGATTATGGATTAATCTTGGAAAAGAATATACATATCGTTATGGTAGAGTTCATAAATCTCTGCATGATTTGAAGAACGTTTTAATACAACCCCCAGAAAATTTAGAATCGAAAGGGTTGACAGAACCACCGCCAGCAATGCAGAATTTTGCACATTGTATTGTTGAAGGCAATATCGTAGCTTCCTATCGAAACTACTACTGGGAGGCTAAAAGGAGTTTTTCATCGTGGACTCGAAGAAAACCACCAAAGTGGTGGATAGAGTTTGAGAACAAAGAAAAGAATAAAACAATGGGTGTTTTAAATAACGCCGATGGATTAATTTTGGAGTAAACAGAATGTCAGGTAAGGGGTCAAAGAGAAGACCAACCCAAGTAGATCAAGAACTTGTTGATCGTAATTGGGATATGATTTTTGGAGGGAAAATGGCGAAACATGAACACAAACGTGGTATGATTACTGAAGAGATTTCTCGACACATGTCAGAAAACGGCAAGAAAGAAGCCGTTGTCATTAAGACAGAAAAAGGATACATGGTTGAACTTTACGAAAAGTCTAAGTATGTTCGCACTGTAGATGTTTCAGATAAGAGTATTCATTACGCTGAAGACACCGCTGAGAATTATGCGCTGGGTGTGTTACTGTAAATCGCCTGAATATAATCCTCGAACTGTTCAACCTTCTGTAATCTGTTAGGCCAATAAATATAGTCTTTCTCAGGATTCTTTTTGAGATTTGATAACAACGGTTGAATCGCATTAAATAATTTGTCGAGTTTCTGTTGCGTTGTAGTGGCATCAGCAGAGACATTCTGAATCGTTTGGTTCGCTTGTTGAACCGCATCTAATTCATCTTCGGTAACTGCTGTAAAACCAAAATCAAAAATATTATCGCTTGACATTTGAAAACCTTTATGGTAAGCTTGTGTAGTATTTAGTGATACAAAGGAATGTAGTTTATGAACAGATGGGAAGAACCACCCAAAGAAATTAAACGCAAAAAGATTCGTCGTAAAAGAAAACCTATGACGGATGAACAAAAGAAGGCCGCAGCAGAGAGGCTTGCACACGCTCGTGCTGCAAAAGGTCCGGTCAAGAATCTCTCACTTCCTGAGAACCTTCGTGATTTACCTGATGACTATTACCTTTCACCTAAGAAGGTTAAACAATGGTTAAAGGTATGGAAAACAAAACTAACCGGAATCAAGTATTGGAAAGATTCCAAAGACAAGAACGAAAGACAAGAGTACCAAATCGCTGAGACCTATGTGAAGAATATGCAGAGTTATCTCACCACTGGTATCTGGTCAGATTTTCGTTACGGAGAAAACAGGGAACATAAAATCGTCTGGAAGGTTGTAGCGCCTGCGTTTGACGCAAACGGAGAAATGAAGAGAACGCAAGGATACTTCTATGACGATATCGGATTCTATGGGGAGAACGATAATGTCGATGGGGCTTGATGGACTGATGTTAACCAAAAACAAATTTTCTAAGATGGTTGAGAATGTTGTTAAAACAAGTGGTAGTTCTTACATGGACGCTATCATTCACTTGTGTGAAAAGAACAACATTGAGATTGAGGATATTAAAAAGTATATCTCACCAACCATCAAAAACAAACTTGAGGTTGAGGCCCAAAACCTGAACTTCATGGTAGAACCTAAAGGTAACACCTTGCCTTTGGGTGAGTAATGTGGTATTATAAATACTTCATATATTATGTGAATAAAGTGGATACACTGAAATACAAAAAAACATACACTGAACATACGAGGAAATACTAATATGTCATTTGCAAATCTAAAGCGCAATCGCGCAAACTCTATCGCTAAACTTGTCGCCGCAGCTGGTGATAATGGCGAACAACAAAAATCAACAAAATCCTATGTCGATGAACGACAATGGAAACCTACTGTCGATAAGGCAGGTAATGGTTATGCCGTTCTTCGATTCCTTCCTGCTGCGGAAGGTAACGACCTACCTTGGGTTCGTTATTGGGACCACGGTTTCAAAGGTCCAACTGGACAATGGTATATCGAGAAGTCTCTGACATCCATTGGTCAACAAGACCCTGTTTCAGAAATGAACAGCAAGTTGTGGAACTCTGGTGTTGAATCCGACAAAGAACTTGCGAGAGAACGCAAGCGTCGATTGCACTATGTTGCGAACGTTCTTGTTGAACAAGACGCAAGCAACCCTGAAAACGAAGGTAAGGTTATGCTCTTTACTTTCGGTAAGAAAATCTTTGATAAGATTATGGATGTAATGCAACCTCAGTTTGCAGATGAAGAACCAATGAATCCCTTTGATTTCTGGGATGGTGCTTCATTCAAACTGAAGATTCGCAACGTCGAAGGTTATCGTAACTATGATAAGTCTGAGTTCTCTTCTCCATCTCCTCTTTCGGAGAGTGAAGCTGAACTGGAAGAAGTTTACGAGAAACTTCATGACCTGAATGAGTTTACTGATGCCGCAAACTACAAGTCTTATGACGAGTTGTATGCAAGGTTGATGTTGGTTCTAGGTGAAGCGAATAACAAAGGTTATCATCCTGAACTGGAGGAGATTGAAGAACCTGCTCCACGTAAGACTGCACCCGCTCCAGAAATTGCTTCTGCGAGTGACGATGATGACGATGACACTATGTCATACTTCGCCAAGTTGGCCGCAGAGGAATAAAAAATAAACACACGTGGGTTGATTACCTTGGGTATCCTGCAGCGACTTTACCTAAGTCACAAATAAGACGGGAGTGTTGTGGCGTGTTGAGATAAACACTTAAAATCACCAAAACGATTACTAGGGGACTTTACAGTCCCCTTTTTATTTTAGTAACTTAATGAAAGACCATCGACAGCAGATGGTGTGTCGAAGTATGCAGCAGACTGACTGATGTTACTTACATTAGATGTTGGAGCATTCACAACATTAACAGATTGTTGACTCTGTTGGTCAGCACGTGCTTCTTCTCTTGCTGCGGTTTGTGTGCCTAGTTCTTGTGCGATATCAGTTCTCTTCGCATCAGCTGGTGCAACATCTATTGGTGCGGTTTTTGCTGGAGATGAGAAGAAGTCTCCAATCTTATCGAAGATGGATTTATTTTTATTTTCTAAAAACATTCTAACTTCATCTGGTGACGCACCGTCAGCAATCAATCGTCTCACTTGACCAAAAGTAATACCGCTTACATTAAACTCTTGCATAATGTTGTTCAGTTCGTTGTTTGCATCTCTAGCTTGATACTTAATGGTGCCTTCACCTGTTTCTGTGTTGAACTCACCAATCACATCTTTGTTTTTATTTGTTGTTATTTCTTCACCAGAAGATGCATCAATGGACTCTTCTACTAGGAATGTAGACCGGGCCCCATGAGCATATCTTCCTTCAGTCTGTTCACCTTCAATAGCGGTAATCATACTTTCTGATGTTCTTTTACGAGTATCAACACTACCGTCGCTTGACGTAGTTGATACAGTATCAACACTTTCTCCAGCTGATATGTTCATCGTATTCGCATCTGGCATAAAAGGATAGAAGGGTCCAAATCCAACTTTACCAACAACAGGTAAATCAAACTCTATACGAGGTATACCAACCTCAGCGAACAAGTTGGTCAACATGCCTTGTATCTTGCTGAAGTCGAATAGGTCACTAAAGAACGATGATATCTGATCTC
>Ga0208644_1000786_pt1 | contig 28298 bp, 36 predicted proteins | sample VirMetDEL_Nov_18_FD_184517 | JGI IMG/M metagenome (GOLD analysis project Ga0208644, IMG submission 184517) | Aqueous microbial communities from the Delaware River and Bay under freshwater to marine salinity gradient to study organic matter... | ecosystem: Environmental > Aquatic > Marine >...
AATTTTGGGTTAGACCCACTTCAACTCCTAATGATAGATATGTGATTGGTTCCAGCACGGGCAGTTTTGGTTCAGGTTCATTGGGATTAGGAACTAAAGGATCAGGAACGGCAGTGCTTAGATTCTATGTAAATGATAGTGGTGGTGACATTGTTGAAGATTCAACCGCAATGAGTTTGAACACCTGGTATCATTATGCACTGGTCCGTTCAGGAACCACATTTACCCTATATAGAGATGGAACATCTGTTGATACTGGAACCTATGCTGGTTCAATTAATTTTAGTAACACTGGTGGATTGATCATTGGTCAGGCGGCCTGGGTATTAACTGGTTCCTACGGATTACCAGGACACATAGACGAACTCCGCATAAGCAACACAGCAAGATACACAACTACATTTACACCTTCAACAACACCTTTTACGAACGACGACAACACAAAACTATTGCTACACATGAACGGCACAGATGGCAGCACATTCTTTGAAGATGACAACGGGGTTAGAGAACCAATAAGTTTAAATGTTGTAGGCAACACACAAATTGACACAGCACGAAGTAAATTTGGTGGCGCAAGTGCTCTATTTGACGGAACAGGCGACGGACTTAATGTAAGTGCAAACACCAATAGTCCTTTTTATCTTATAGAAGGTAGTTGGACAATAGAGTGTTTCTTCAATGTAGATAATGATACAGGTAGTAGCACAGTTGGATTAGTTATTGTAGGTAGTCATCCATCACTTCCTAACTATGGAGGCGGGATATTATGGAGAAACTTTGATCTAAAATTACAAGCATCATGGGATGCATATAATGGATCAGATCCTAAACAAGATTTAATTACAAGTGCAGGTTCAGCTCTTGCATTAGATACTTGGCACCATGCGGCAATGGTTTATGATGCTGATGCATCAACTTGGAGTGTTTATCAAAATGGGACCAGAATTGCAAATGAAACTGTCACATATAGTGGTGTTAAGTTAGGTGATAATGGTGCTTTTTGGATTGGGTCTGGAGTAAGTTCTTTTAATGCTGGCGGTAATGGATGGATAGATGAAGTTCGCGTTAGTAATACAGCAAGATATACAGGCGCAAGTTTTACACCTCCAACAGCACAATTTACCAACGACGAAGATACCATCTGCTTATTCCATATGAATGGCACAGATGCATCAACAGACTTCCGTGATGACAATGGCGACACCGCAGGTAGAAGTGCGGTTGGTGTAAGTGCTTCAGCTGATGCACAAATAGATACAGCAGAAAGTAAGTTTGGTGGTGCAAGTGCTCTGTTTGATGGCACAGGCGATTATCTTGGTATATATGGTGCAACAATGTCATATTCAGATGATTTTACCATAGAAGGTTGGATTAATTTAGATGTTTTACCAAGTGCAGGCACATTTAGAATGATATATGCAGGTAACAGTAACACAGAATATGCTTCAATTGCTAACCAAGGTGGAACCTATGTAAGTAATTTGGTTATAAGGAATAGTGGCGGAACATTATATGAAACTTACTATACTATACCAAGCATTTCAACAGGAACTTGGTATCACTGGGCAATAGTTAAGAATGGAGCAACCATAAAACATTTCTTTGATGGAACAGAACTTACCACACTCTATTCAAGTTCAGGAACAATGGGCGCAGATTTTGGATTTGATGGTATAGATTATATTGCAAGATGGAATGGTAATACCAGTCATATGTTTGATGGATATCTTGATGAAATGCGAGTAAGCGACACAGCAAGATACACAGCAAGTTTTACACCAGATACCACACCATTCCAAAATGATGCTAACACACTACTACTGTTGCACATGGACGGAACAGATGGTTCAACTGTATTCATAGACGACAATGGAAAACATCCACCAGCATAAGGAGATAATATGACTTGGCCAACAGATAAAGCAAGTAATCAATACACAGACAGCGGTCAGGATCGTATTGCTGATGCGCGAGCTGAAATCAATAAAAACATTAACAATGTAAATGACATTTTAGATTTTTATGACACCAGTGGTCCGTATGCAACACAGGGAAACTACAGCAAGCAACAGGTGTTTGGTTTACAAACTCTCTCATATGACAGTGCAGGTGATATCAGCTGGGATGTGTCAACAGCACAAACAGCAAAAGCAACTTTAACATCAGGTAGCACAATCATACACATACAGAATCCAATTGCTGGTGGAACTTATATTCTTATATTCACAGCAAGTAGCGGAGATAGTTTAAGTTTTGAAAATTACACAGTAAAATATCCAAGCGGTTTAACACCAATTTTTGAAGACAGTAGCACAAATGTCTATACAATGATATTTGACGGCACATCATTTCTTGTAAGCTATGTGCTTGATTTAAGCACAAATTAAGGATCGCAGATGCCACTTATCTATCCACTGTTAGGCACAAACCAAACCACAGCAACTTACACAGCTGGTGGATTTAGCACACTATCAGAAACTATAATTGATAGAAAACCTGGCACGATGACCCTGGACAATAATACTGGTTTGCACAATGTGTTTTACGAAACAAGCAATTACCATGTTAGCGATTTTACCTGGAACGGAATTGCACAATATGAAATAGAACTTACCAATATAACCAGTTTTAGTATAAGCGGTAGTGCAACAAATAGCGCAACCTGCCAAGCAGGTATAGTTTATTATGATTCAGATGATTTATTCAATACAAATGTATTCCTCACCCCTCGCATAAACATATTTTCTGCTACAAATGATGTCATAGATACATCGTATCCAGACAGTGTGGGCACAAAAAAGATAGTAGAAGTTAACAGCAGATTAGATGATCTATTACCTAGTATTCCAGGAGGAAGAAGAGCTTTAGGTTTTATGATGGAATGCGTCATTACAGGACAAACCACTGTAAGCGGCACCGCAACTATCAAAATAAGGCGAATTACATAAGCATTTTGACAAAACTAATAAATATTAACATCGCGATTAACAAATTATACAAAGGAGATCTCTTATGAGTCAAGCAAGTGATTATTTAGAGGACAAATTATTAGACCATGTTCTCAGAAATACCGCTTTCACTTCACCAACCACAGTCTATGTAGGATTGTTTACAGAAGGTGACAGTGCAGGTCAAAACACGGACCTTTTAGAAGAAGGAACGCTAACAAACGAAGTATCTGGGTTTGCATATGCTCGCAAAGCCGCAACATTTTCAGCCGCATCAGGAGGAAGTATAACAACTTCAGGCAACATTACATTTGATCCTGCAAGTGGAGGAAACTGGGGCACAATTACGCATATTGCTATACTAGATGCATCAACAGCAGGCAATATTTTGTTTTATGGCGCTCTAACAACTTCTAAAACTATTGAAGACGGCGATACATTTCAGATTACAGCAGGCAATTTGACAGTCACATTGGCATAATAGGAGACAGTTCCTATGGCCCAGTATGTAATACTGAATGATGATTATCTTGACAGCGGCTATGTAGAATCAGGATTTGTAGGCACTGACAGCGACTTATATGTTGCAAGTGGCTACATTAATGATGCAATACAAGGTGCCGCAAATGTATCTGCTCAAGCAACTGTAGTTGCCAAGGGTGGATTCTTAAAAGATAGCTCATCAACAATAGATTCAGCATTTTCTGCGTCAATAGATGCAGATGTTATTGCTGATGCTATAGGAACCTCTTCATCTTCATTTGCTGTTTCTACAGATGCAGTAAAAACAACTGACACAGATAGCAGTATATCAACTGTTATCAGTGCAACTATTACAGCAGTCAAAACAGTTGTTGCAGATGTAACAACTATAAGTGCATTTGATTCAAGTGTAAGTGCAAACGCAACTGTCTCACCAGGAGGCACTATATCTACAAGTGCAACCACAGATGTCACAGCAGTAAAAACTGTAAACGCAGTAGTTGGAACAATCAATGCTTTCCAAAGCGACATTTTATGGCAAGATGACGTAAGTTGGGATAACCCACAAGATTATGTGTGGGGTCCAATGGTATTTGTTGAAGCAAATGCCTTTGTAAATGGTCAATCTAGTGCAAGCAGTCAATTTACACTTACAGCAGATGGCGATGTCACAGCAGTAGCAGAAATTGCTCCTGCGGCAATAGCAACAGTAGCAGTCACAGGCACAAGTAATTTTGAAGCACAAGCAAGTATAAGTTCAAATGCAACAGTAGATGTAACAGCTCAACTACAAGGTGATGCTGTTATTGACGTCAGCAGTAATGCAACAGTTGAAGTAAGTGGTATATTCCAAGTTGCAGGTTATCCTGAAGCAATAGGTGGTGAATTTGCAGTCACAGCAGACGCAGATACTATTGCAGATGGTGTTGCTATTAAAGCAGGTGTGTTTGATCTTCAATCTACACCAAGTAGAACTCGTCCGTTTGAAGCACAACTATCAAGCTCATTTACAATTACAGCAGATGCAGACGCTGTTGGTGACGGAATTAGTATTATAGCAAGTGCAGGCACACTTGATATAACCGCTGTGAAAACAGCAAGAGCAGTTGAAACACTTGATGGTGTGTTTGACAGTAATTTCAAAGGTGGCATACTGTTTGGTGGTATAATAGATATACAAGCATTTGCAACAACAGTAAGTGCTCTAACAATATTCAATATTGATCCGTTTAGGGTATATCCAGTAGATGTAGAGTCAAGACTACTACAAATTGTTCCAGAATCACGGATTTACAACACTAAAACAGAAACACGCATAAATATCATAACAGAAGAAGATAGAAATATAAATGTTAAATCAGAAACAAGAACAGTTGAAGTGCAACCACTTGAACTGGTTGAAGTTGCTGGTAATCCACTAGATAGGAGACAAGGATAATGGCTGATGCACAATCATTAACAGGATTTCAACAAGATAGAGCAGGCGCTTTTATTGAAAAAGATCCTTATGCCGTGCTTGACTATAGTTTGGATTGGCAAAATTGGATGCCAACAGGTGAACAGATTAGCACAGTCAGTGTCACAGCAGAGACTATATCAGGAGATGCGGCTCCATTAACAATAGATTCAACAACCAATACCAGTTATATTGCTACAGCATATATCAGCGGTGGCACAGCAGGTAATATCTACAATGTTGAATTTAGAATTGTCACAGACAATTCAAAACAAGATTCTAGAAATTTTAGAATCAAAGTAGTAGAGAGACAACTATAATGACAGAACAAGAACCAAGAAAGACGAACAAGAAATACAAAACCGTTGACAGAGATTTGGTATTTCGTTTGGCGTGTATTCAGTGTTCAGATCAAGAAATTGCAGAAGTAGTTGGCGTAAGCGTAGACACACTACGCAGAAGATTTTCAAAAATATTAGAACAAGGCAAACAAGAAGGCAGACAATCACTAAGGCGAGCAATGTATGAAAAGGCAATGAATGGAGACTCTAGGCTACAAATCTTCTTGTCAAAACAATATCTTGGAATGCGTGATACGCCTGAAGATGGAGATGCAAAGGCACCATTGCCTTGGGAGGACTAATTGGCATTGAGTGAAGCACAAAAAAACATATGTGAAAGTGACAAGCGTTTTAGAGTAGCAGTCACTGGACGCCGTTTTGGCAAAACACATGTGGCAATGCGTGAACTTGCTAGATTTAGTGCCGCTAAACAAAATAGTCTTGTGTGGTATGTTGCACCAAGCTATAGAATGGCAAAAGGTATTGTTTGGGATCAACTCAAAGGCAGACTCAAAGATTTGCGTTGGGTAGAACAAACAAACGAAGCAGAATTAACTATGAGATTGAAAAACGGATCAAAGATATGTTTAAAAGGTGCAGACTCACCAGACTCACTAAGAGGTGTGGGCCTAGACTTTCTAGTTATGGACGAGTTCCAAGACACAGATCCAAGGGCCTGGACAGAAATACTTCGCCCTACACTATCTGACAAAAATGGCAGTGCTTTGTTTTTAGGCACACCAAGAGGCGTAGGTAGTTTTAGTCATGAAATGTATTCAATGGCACAGTCAACTGATGATTGGGATAGTTTTACATATAGAACAATAGATGGAGAACAAGTTCCTGAATCAGAAATAGAAGCCGCAAAGCGTGACATGGACCAAAGAACATTTGAACAAGAATATTTGGCAACATTCAACACATACTCAGGAGTTGTCTATTATAACTTTGATAGAGAACACACTGTAGTGCCTTGCAATGGTATGCCTATGAGAGAAATACATTGCGGCATTGACTTCAATGTGGACCCAATGAGTGTTGCAATATCAGTTATTGAAGGCAACACAGTTTATTTTGTAGATGAAATATGTATGAGAGGATCAAACACTGATGAAGTTTGTGATGAATTAAAAAGAAGATATCCACAATCAAGAATTATAATGTATCCAGATCCTGCAGGACGCCAAAGAAAAACATCAGCTGGAGGGCGAACTGATATTTCAATTTTGCAGAATGCAGGATTTGGTGTTCAGGTGCGTAATGCACACACACCAATTAGAGATAGAGTTAACTCTGTAAATGCAAAACTCAAAAACACAAACGAACAAAGAACCATGTTTATTGATCCCAAATGCAAACAGATTATAAACAGCTTAGAAAGAATGGTATACAAACCAGGAACATCCGTAATTGAAAAAGACGGAGAGTTGGATCATATGGCAGACGCAGTAGGATATTTGATTGATTTCTTATTCCCACTTAGAACTGACTATGAATCCTCTACACCACAGCGTTGGGCATTCACTGGTAATAACAACACAAGGAGATGGAACTAATGCCCTACATAAGAGATAGGATAGTTAAAGGTGACAGTCGCAACAATGTGCAGTATATTTTACAAGCACATGATGCATACAAATTTTATTTAAATCGTTGGACTTTTTTAGGCGATAGCTTCAATGGAGGATATGACTTCTTCATGGGACGCTACTTAGAGCCTTACTATTATGAAAGCAGAGAAGACTACGAAAAAAGATTGAGAATGGTTGCTGTAGATAATCATGTAAAATCAATCACAGGTATCTACAACAGTTTCTTATATCGCAGAGATGTAAAAAGAGATTATGGAAGTCTAAATGGACCAGCACTAGATGCATTTTTAGATGATGCGGATCTAGATGGTAGAAGTTATGATGCATTTATGAGAGACCTAAGTGCATACACAATGGTATACGGAAATTGCTGGGTTATAATTGACAAACCCAACACACAGGTTAACACCAGAGCAGAAGAACTAGCACAAGGTATTCGTCCTTATGTGTCAATCTTTACACCAGACAATGTAATGGATTGGAAATACCAAAGAAGTGCAAATGGTGCTTACACTCTAACATACTTAAAAGTCAAAGAAGAAATTATTGATGACAAACAGTATGTGAGAGAATACACACCAGATGAAATCAATGTTTACATGATTGATGGTGATAAAAAAATTGGTGATTTAGAATATTCAATGCCCAACACACTTGGCAAAGTTCCTGCCGTATGTGTGTATGCACAAAGAAGCAATATCAGAGGCATAGGCATTTCACCAATGGGTGACATCGCTGACATACAAAAAGAATTGTATGAATTTAATTCTGAGATTGAACAGATTGTAAGATTAACAAATCACCCTTCACTTGTAAAAACTGTTGACACAGAAGCAAGTGCAGGTGCAGGATCTATTGTGCAATTACCACAAGGTATGGATCCAGGATTGAAACCTTATCTATTACAACCAGATGGAGCAAGTATTGAAAGTGTGCTACAAACACTAGAAAGAAAAGTTGAAAGCATAGACAGAATGGCTTGCTTAGGTGGTATCCGTTCAATTGAAAGTAGAAGATTATCAGGTATTGGTTTACAAACTGAATTCCAAATGCTAAATGCAAAACTCGCAGACTTTGCAATGAACCTAGAACATGCTGAAGAACAAATTTGGCGTTGTTGGGCAATGTATCAAGGTGAAGTGTGGCAAGGCACAGTAGAATATCCAAGAAGTTTTTCAATACAAGACAAGGTTAATGATATTCAAATGTTAAAAATGGCCAAAGACAGTGCCATTACAGATCCTAACATTGTAAGAGAAATTGATGCTAGAATCTATGAAACAATTTTTGAAGAACCTTATGAAGCAGAGCAGAGCGTGGGGGCATTGCAAACAGATATGGTGCATACACCTATCAACAACACTCAAGATCTAGTTCAACATATGCGTGACATGGTATCGCAAGGTTATACCAATGAACAAATACTAGAATTACATCCTGAGTTAGCAACACTTTTTGGGTCAACTGATGGGTAGATATGTTGCAGATACGCCATACTATATTGAAGGCACTGAAGCTAGAATTAGAGAAGTGCTGACAGAGTATAACGACAACATACACAGATTTGAAACCAAACATTCAAAGCGAGCAGGTGTAAGAGCAAGAAACAATCTGCTTGAACTATGGCATTTGTGTCGTAAAAGACGCAAAGAAATCCTTGAACAAAGTAAAACACAAGCCTATGGTTATTGGGAACATCCTTCATGGGCTGGCATTGACGAGGATGATGAATAAAGGAGGGTATCATGGCAAAACGCGGTGGTAAGAAAAAGAAGAAAAATTCTATGCGTGGTGGACGCAAGAAGAAGTAGCATTTAATCGCCATTTATGTGCGAATCTATGCTATGTATTATAAATAAACATATACTGTCTAAGAGGGCAGGGAGTAGAACTCAACTCAAAGGAAAGAGGTAAATTTTATGGACGCAGAAACAGCGGTAAACGATACGGAGCAAACTGTAGCTCCTAATGAAAAGCAGGCAACGACACAGGAAACGAAGCAAGAAAACCTTCTATCACAAGACGAAGTTAATCGCATAGTGGCAGAAAGGGTTCAAAGAGAAAAGGCAAAATTTGAAAAGAAATATTCAAATGTTGACTTGGATCTATACAACGAACTGGTAGAGAAACAAGAGGCACAGCGCCAACAGGATCTTGAACAGCGTGGTGAGTATGAGAAGTTATTGAAGGAACAAGCTGAAAAGTTTAATTCTAAAATTAACCAGTATCAAACTGAACTACACTCAATCAAGGTTGATGGCACACTCTTAAACGAAGCCAGTGCAAACAAAGCAATCAATCCTCAACAGGTTGTGGCTTTGTTAAAAAGTCAAGTTCGTCTAAATGAAGCAGGTGGAGTTGATGTTGTAGACACAAACGGACAAGTGCGTTATGATGATAATGGAAATCCATTAACACCTAACAACTTGGTAAAAACATTTCTTGCAGAGAATCCACATTTTGTATCAGCTGGACCAACAGGTTCTGGAACTGGACAAGGTGTAGGTAAACAAGCTCCTGTGGTAGACAACGACATATCTAAATTAGATATGAACAATGCGGCACACCGCGATCAATATCGTGAGATAATGAGAGCAAAAGGTGTGAGGCTATAATTGCTATAATAAAGGAGACATAACATGGCAAATGAAGCAACTTCAAGTGTGTTGTCAGAACTGTATGCTAACATCGTGCAATCTGCATTATTCACACTTAACGAACAAACTGTTATCCGTCCATTAGTAAGAAATTACGACATGAGCGGAACACCTGGCTTAACAGCACAGGTTCCAATCTATCCAGCAGTAGCAGCAGCTGGTGTAGCTGATGGCACAGACCTAACTAACACAGCATTCAACACTACATCAAAAACTATCACAGCAAGTGAAGTTGGTGTAATGGTTGAATTAACTGATTTAGCGGCTGAGTCTGCAACTGACGATGTTGCAGCGGCTATTGGACGCCAAATTGGTGCAGCTATGGCTGAAAAAGTTGACACAGATCTAGCAGGCCTATTCTCAGGTTTTTCTAATGTTGTTGACAAATCAGGTGCGGCTGTGACTGTTGAAGATATCTTCAAAGCGGCGGCTACACTAAGAGCAAACAAAGCAAACCAAAACGGTGCATATGTTTGTGTGCTACATCCATACCAAGCATTTGATATTAAGAAACAATTGACTAACAATGGTGCAACTATGTCACACGCACTTAGTGATGTAGGTAATTCAGCATTAAGAGATGGTTTCATTGGTAGAATAGCTGGTGTAGATATCTTTGAATCTACTGTAGTAAGCGGTTCTGACAGTGCAGGATCATACTTTGGTGCTGTAATGACTCAGGATGCTCTTGGCTACATGGTTAAGAGAGCAATGAGAATTGAAACAGAGCGTAATGCATCTAAGCGTTCACTTGAAATCGTAGGTTCTATGGCTTACGGAACAAGCGAACTATTTGATCAATACGGTGTTGCAATTCAATCAGACGCAACAGCAGTAATCTAATATTGATTATCTAAGAACATGGAATAGGGCGTCTTTGATGCCCTATTTCTTTATATCATATAAATACTACTGGATAGAGAAGGACTCTACCAGAAATTGGAGCAGGACTCATGGCTATAACACTCGCAACAATATCTGATGTTACTGAATACGAACCAGATATACTAAATTACGGCATCGCAGACTTTGATGCTGAACTCACCAAAGCACAGAATGATGTATTCCGCGACTTGAGAATCAAGTGGTGGCCCACTCAAATGATTGGATTATACGATGTCAAATTCTTGACTGGTGGCGAGCAAGAACCAGATGAAGATTTATACACAGCAAGTCAATTGACAAGAGCTTGTGTATACCATGCACTAGGGTTTCATATCTATCCTAAACTATCACGCTTTGAACCAGACTTAGATGTCTTTGAAAGAAAGATGGAGTTCTATAGAACAGAATATGAGCGTGAATTTGATTTAGTTTTAAGAGACGGTGTAGAATACGACATGGATTCATCAGGAACAGTTCAAGACGATGAAAGACAAGCGACACATTTCCTACGCCTTAAGAGGTAGGCAATGGCAAGTATTCGCAACGATTTAGCAGATTCAATTGTAGAAATACTACAAGACATAAGGTATCCTCGTCCTGTGTTAGTGACTAGAGAACCTTTTGAAGTTGAAAAATTAGCAATAACACAATTTCCAGCAATATTAGTTCAAACTGGTGCAGAGTCAAGAGACACAGAAACAATGCACACAGCAGGTGTTCGTCGTGGCACAATACAATACCTATTGAGAGGCTTTGTAAGAGGCACAGAACTTGACAAAAAACGCAATGAACTAATAGAAGCAATAGAAGAAAAATTAGACGCTGACAGATATAGAGGCAAAGAAACCAGCGTTGTCCAGAATTCACAAATCGTATCAGTAGATATTGTGGAAAGATTGTCACCTTTGGCGGAGTTTACTATGACATATGAAATAACTTATTATTTCACCAGAGGGACAGCATAGGAGAAACAAATGATTGTAATGAAAAAAGGGAACAGCACAAAAGATGTTTACAATGAAGATCTAGTGCCGTTCTACAAAACAAAAGGTTGGGAAGAGGTAGACACGCCTGCATCTCCTGTGCGTGCCGCACTCAAACCAACTAAAAAGGCAAAAAAAGAATTTACTGAAGTCATTGACAATGATGAAAGTGAAACGGTGGATGAGACGCCCGCCGCAATTGAAGCGTCCGTTGAAAACGCTATAGAACAAGGAGACTAATATGGCTATATTAACTGGTAATAACGGCGTTCTCAAGATAGATGATGATGGTGGATCACCAACAGCTATCGCCGCCGTGAGAACTTTCACTTTGGATATCACAAGTGATACCATTGAGACAACAACTATGACAAATGACACAAGAACCTATCTAAAAGGTTTGAGTTCATTCTCAGGTTCTGCAGACATCTATTTTGATGAAGCAGAATTCCCAACAGATGGTAGTGGAGAAATCATTGGATTGAATCCAACACTACAGAATGTTGGCACAAGTCCATACTCAATTGAACTGTATCTAGACAACACTTCACACAAATTCGCAGGTGAAATTATTGTCACAGGATTCAGTGTAAATTCAAGCATGGACGGCATGGTTGAAGCAACTATTTCTTATCAAGGAAGTGGCGGAGCTACATTCTCTGCATCTTAATTGCTATGAAAATTAGAGTCCTTGGTGTGAAAAATGCTGTTGATGATTTGCAAATGATTGCACAAACTGAAATGCAATCAATAGCAGATGATATCCAACAAATTGCTGTCACAAAAACACCAATTAAAACTGGTAGGGCAAGACGCAATTGGGACAACAGAAAATCACGCCAAGGATTCACTATTGAAAACAAAGTTCCATATATTGGACGATTAGAAGAGGGCTATTCTAAACAAGCACCAAAGGGTATACTACAACCTACCCTAAGGGCAGTAAAAAGGAAATACAAATGACAAAACCAATAGATAAGATCACAGCCCACTTTAGATCTAAAATTAGTGGGGAATTGCACAAACTTCATGTCAAAGAATGGGACATGGATATCTACTATAAAGGCACAAATACCCTGCAAGAAGAATCTGTAATGATTGAACTTGCACAAAAAGGCAAAACAATTGAAGCACTTGTTGAAACACTTATTATCAAGGCAAGAAACGAAGACGGCACAAAGATGTTTAAGAAAATAGACAAGGCTACTTTTATGGCAGAAGCAGATCCACAAGTTTTAATCAGAGTGTGTGGCGAAATGAATGCTGTATCAGCTGATGAAACATTGGAGAATGCAGAAAAAAACTAAAACAGGACCTGGATCTGAAGTTTATGTTTAGATTAGCCAAAGATTTGGGGTCCTCAGTAAAAGACATTATGAAGATGTCAAACGCTGAATTTGTTGCTTGGGCGGCTTTCTACAAAATGGAAGCAGAAGAACATAAACAGGCAATGAACCAAGCTAAAGCAAGGAGACGATAGTGGCGCAAGCGACAATTCAAATACAGGGTGATGCTAATCCCTTTTTACGATCTCTTAGACAGGTTGAAAGAGGACTTGGGCGTCTCAATAGAAGTGCAAAGCGTAGTGAGCGAGCACTTGACGGGATAAACAGAGCCGCTGGTAGAATTAGTGGCGCATTAACACTTGCAACAACAGCATTTGCTGGTTTTGTGACATCCAGAGGCATAAGTGGCATACTAGATGCTACACAAGCAATGGAAGGTTTTAGAACACAGCTAACAACTTATCTAGGCAGTCAAGAACTTGCCAATGCTGAATTACAAAGACTATCTAAACTTGCAAGAACACTACCACAAGATGTTAACCAACTAACAGAAGCATTTGTTATATTCAATAGATTTGGTTTAGATACATCAAATGAAAGTATGCGAGCATTTTCAAACATTGCCGCGGCAAACTCAAAATCAATTACACAATTAGGTGAAGCAGTAGCTGATGCACTTACTGGTGAATTTGAAAGATTGAAAGAGTTTGGTATTAAAGTATCTACTGAAAATGGCAAATTTACAGCAAAGATTGGTGAAGATCAAGTTGCTGTTGCTACATCAACAAAAGATCTAGTTGAACAACTAAAAGCACTTGGTGAAGAAGGTGGTAGATTTGGTGAAGTCACAATTGGTCCACTAACACTTGCAATGTCAAACTTCCGTGGTGCAATATTTGAAACAGCGGCGGCATTAGGTGAAGGTGGTCTGGGACTTGCTATTGCAGACTCTCTAACACAATTTACAGATTTAATAACAAAAAATGATCAAGCAGTTGAAAGAATTGGTGATGCTCTTACCAAAGCATTTTTATATGCTAAAGAAGCGGCAGTATTCCTTGCTAACAACATTGAAATTTTAGGTAAAGCTCTAGCTATTGTAATTGGTATAAGTTTTGCTAGGTGGGCAATAGGTGCGGCAACAGCTATGGCGGCATTTACAAAAGCTGTTGCTGTGGGTGCTGTAGCGGCTTTAGGATTCCTTGCTAAAGGATTGATAAGAACAGCAAGTCTTGCTTTACGCCATCCTCTCATAGGTGGTATTGCACTTGTTATAGGTGGTATAGAATATTTTACAGGTGCTCTAAGTAGTCTTGCAGAAAAGATGGGTCTTATTGGTGATGAAAGTGTCATGGAGGATCTTGTTAATCAAGCAAGAGAATTAGGAGATAACATTGCTGGTCCTGTAGTAGGTGCAATTGAAGATTTCTCAGATATCTCTGGCAAAGTTAACGAACAATTTGATGACATAAAAGTTAGATCAAAAGAAATTACACAATCAGTTGACGAAACAGCGGCGGCACAACAAATGGTAGAAAAAGCCGCAGAAGCAACAGCATCAGCCGCACAGGCTCAAGCAGATGCATTTGCAGATATACTTGCTGACAAACAAGAAGAACTAAGAGTAAGCCAACTATCTAAGATTGAACAAGAAGAAATACGCCTAATAAAAGAAACTGAGCGAAAATTAGGTAGAGAATTACTAGATGATGAAAAAGAAAAATTAGGATTACTTATAAGACAAACAGCAGAGCTGGAAGAACAAGAAAAACGCAGAAAGAAATTTGTAGAAGCATTAGGTAAAGGATTAGAATTCCAAGCTAGAGCTTTACCAGTAGAAGCAGATTTAAGAGAATTAGAAGAAAGTTTAGACTTAGCTAAACAAGTGCTTGATAATGATCTAAAAAATAGAGAAATTAGTGAAAAGCAACACAAACAATATCTGTTAGATTTAGAAAGACAATTTCAAGTTGAAAAAGCACAATTACAAAAAAGAGCAGTTGAAAATGCAATTCGTAATCAAGTAAGAGAAGGCGAAGCTCTCAAAGGTCTATACTCTTTTAAAATTAGTGAAGAACAAAAAGCTGTGCTTCAAAAAATAGGCAACGAAGAAAGAGTTGAACGCATTGTTAGAGATAGAATTGAATTTGAAAAGAAATCAGAAACAGAAAAATATCAATGGGCTATAGGACAAGCTGGCAGTGCATTAGAACAATTAGGTAGATACAACAAACAGGCATTTGAAGCAAGTAAAGCACTACGCATAGCAGAAGCTATCATGGCTACATATCAAGCCGCAACACTTGCTCTTGCTACATATCCACCACCCTTTGGTTTCATAGGTGCCGCTGTTGCTGTTGCCGCAGGTTTGGCAAATGTTGCCGCAATTAGAAGCCAATCATATTCAGGTAGAAGATTTGGTGGATCTGTTATGGAAGGCGAAAGCTATCTAGTAGGTGAAGCAGGACCAGAGATATTCACACCTGCCAGCTCAGGCACTGTGACAAAAAACAGTGACATTGGTAGTGACAAAGTTGTAAATGTAAACTTTACAATCAATGCAATGGACACAACAAGTTTTGACGAAATGTTATTAAACCGTAGAGGAGTAATTCAACAAGTAATAAGAGACGCTGTTTTAGAAACAGGTCAAAGGAGTAGATTCTAATGGCTGACATAGCAACACAATACCCAACTACACCAAGTTTTAACGCAGTAAACTTCAAAGTCAACACACCAACTATTGCTACTACTACATTCAGTGGCAAAAGCAGACGCACAGGGTATGGACATCAATTTTATGAATTTGATGTAAAGTATCCTACTATATCACCTAGTGATCTAGCAACAGTGCAAGGTTATATTGCACAGACATATGGAAGTCAATTGAGCTTTGAAATAGTATTGCCTGAAATCAGTTATACAAGTCTAGCGGCGCAAACGGCTAGCACACCACAAACATCTACAAGTTATGTAAAAGGTGTCAAAAGTGTTCTTCTTACAAATTGTGGTGCAACACAACCTGTGCTAAACGCAGGAGACTTTTTTAAATTTAGTGGACACTCTAAAGTATATCAAAGCATAGCCGCAGTGACATCAAACGGTAGTGGCGAAGCAACTCTTAATTTTGCAGGTGCATTAGTTAGCAATGTAGGTAGTGGAGAAACACTTACAATTACAGCAGTGCCATTTACAGTAATCAATCTAAACAATGTGCAACAGTATGAAGTTGGTATTGGAGGACTGGCAACGGCAACTGTGTCAATGAGGGAGACTTGGTAGGTGAAACCTTTTTACACAGAAGAATATTTGCGTGATGAATATTATAGAGATCATCAATTTGCAGTTGACTTGATTGAAATACATCTGTCAGGTGGTGCACTCTATCTTGCAAGTGGTGCAATTGACATTGATTTTGACTCAGACACAGCACCTGACGCAGGCACAAACACATATTCAGCACAAGGACAATTCTTAGGTTATACACCAATCAATGAAGACTTTGATGTAAGGGTAGGTAAATTTACAATCAATCTAAGTGGATTACCTGCAGGATACATTGACAAGTTTGTAGGACAAGAACCAGAAGGATCTACTGTTGTTGTTCACAAAGTATTTTTAGATCTAACAACACACGAAATTATAGGCACTGATTCAGCAGGTGCTACACCTAGCATACTAATGTTCAAAGGTGAAATATTCAATGTTAACATACAAGAAACAGACAGCACCTGTGCAATTACAGTAGATGTGTCAAGTGTGTTTGCAGACTTTGAACGCCGTGCAGGAAGAAAAACAGCTGATTGGAGCAATTGGTTATTCCAAGGCGAAAAATATGACACAGCATTTGAAAAAGCAGGCTTTGTAGGAAACACAGAATTTTTATGGGGAAGAGATAGCTAATGATTTGTAGGAAAATGCAAACAGAAGAATTGAATGCAACTATTACACTGTTTCGTTATTATGCAGGCGAAGCACATAAGTTCAATGAAGAACTAGGTGATGAGTTTGATGAGAATTCAGTAATAGAAAGCATCAGAGCAAGAAATATACATCCTGAATATGTATGGTTCAATCTATATGACAATATGCGTCCTGTAGGATTTGTTTCAGCTTGTATCACACAAGCACCCTGGAACAAAGAAATACACTATGCACACATTGAAATGATTTTTATATTAGAAAGTCATAGAAACATGGACAACTTCAAAATGCTTCTTAAGAATGTAGAAGAATGGGCAAGGATGTTTGGTGCACAAAAAATCACAGGTGGTGACATTGGCATTAATCCTGAAAGAACAAAAAAAGTTTACAATCATCTAGGATTTGATGAAAGCTGTTTTATGAGCAAGGAACTAGAATATGTCTAATATTGTTAAGAGCATTGGAAACGCAATATCAGGAGTTGTAAAAGGTGTTGTAAAAGTAGTCACAGGTGTCGTAAAGGCAGTTGTTGATGTTGTTTCTAGTGTCATTAACTTTGTTGCACAACCTTTCCTAAGCATCTTTGATGTGCCTGACATGCCCACTGGGGATCAAGCCGCACAAAGAGAACAAGGTGTCACTTTAACACAGGCAGGATCAAATGTTCATATTCCTGTTGTGTATGGTTTTAGACAAGTAGGTGGCACAATAACCTATGCAGAAACAGGTTCAGACAACAACCAATATCTTTGGGTAGCATATGCACTGTCAGAAGGTCCTGTTGAAGGTTTGTATGACATCTACATAGACGATCATAAACTAAAAGGTGAAACTGTCAGAAAATTAAACAATGGACAAACAGTTGACATTGACTATGGCAAATACAATGGTAGAGTAAAACTACAATTCAGTCATGGAAAATATTTTAGCACACCAAGTAGTAGTCCTGTTGGAACATGGAGCATACTAAGTGAAGCACCTAGTTGGAAGACTACCAATATCTACAACGGTGTGAGTGTTTTATTTGCTCGCTATGAATGGAAGAAAATAGAAACACAAGAAGACGCAGATAACAATCCTTTTTCAGGCAACATTCCTAGAATTAAAGTAGGCATGCTTGGTAAGAAGGTGCATAAAATTACAGCGTCAACTGGTAGCACAGCATATGATTCAGAAACAGAAGAATATTCTACAAACCCTGCAGACATATTGCTAGACTACATGCGTAATCCACGCTATGGTAAAGGACTTGCAAACAGCGACATTGATTTTGACAGTTGGTTGATTGCAAAAAACAAATGTGCAACTACAGTCACTTATGTTAATGGTATAACTGGTCCTATCTTAACCTGCAACTATGTGTTGGACACAGGACAAACTATATTCAACAATACCAAAGCACTACTAAGTGGATTTAGAGCTTACATGCCTTTTATTCAAGGCAAATATAAATTAAAAATAGAAGACGCAGGCAACCCTACAGATATTACAAGTGGTGCGGCAACTATTGTTGCAACTTTTAATGAAGACAACATACAAGGACCTGTGACATTTAGTGCTGTAGACAGAACATCAAAATATAATGTTGTGCAAGTCACCTATGTTAACCCAGATAAGAAATTTACAACTGACACAGTAATATATCCTGAGACAGATGCAGAGCGTCAAACCTACATTGCTATTGATGGTAGAGAAAACAAACTAGATGCGGCATTTACTACAATTACAAACTTTGCTATTGCCAAAGACATGGCAAGGCTTATGTTCAACAAATCAAGATTCCAAGAATCATGCAGTCTTACAGTAAGTTCACAAGGCCTAGAACTAGAAGTTGGTGATTGTATAAGAATACAAAGTTTCAAACTAAACTTTGGCACAACACCTTGGCGTATTGTGTCAATTCGTATCAACAATGACATGACTGTTGATTTAGGTTGTGTTAGAAATGATGACAATTTATATCCATACACAACTGTTGGTGAAGAAGATATTGTTTTACCACCTTATGTGCCTGTGGGTGCAACTATTGAATATCCTACAGATTTAAGTTTATCACCACCTATAGGATTAGTGCCACCAACTGGAGGAGGCAGTGTTGTTTTACATCAACCACCTACCATTAGAAGCATATCACCATTTATCACAGACAGTGCGGGATATACTACTGTGACAGTTAGTGGACTAAATTTTGTAGATGGTATTACAGCACAATGGATTGGTAATGATGGCACGATATACACACCTGACAGTGCAGGAGGTAGTCAAGTTAATTTTATAAGTTCTACAGAATTAACATTTGAAACACTTACAGGAATGGATGAAAATAATTCACCATATGATTTGAAAGTAATCAATCCTCCAAGTGCAGGTAGTTTAACAGCAAGAATAGACAACTGTTTGGCTGTAGAAGAAACTGTTGCACAACCAACACCAGACCCAGATCCACCTATACAGGATCCACCTGTGATAGAAGATCCACCTGATGATGATGTGACACCACCACCTAGTGATCCGCCACCAGAAGGTCCAGGAGACAACGATGATCCTGTAGATCCAGCACCTCCTGTTGTGACATTTGATGATTTTGTAGAATTTATAGAAGTAAAATACTCAGTTGAAGGCGATTTAGTGTATGCAACTATCAAAGGCGTGCAACCAAATCGTGCAGATTACAAAGAACTGTTAATCTACTACAAACGCAATATTGCAAGTGAAACAGTATACCAACAAATGGTTGTCACAACTAAACCAGGTGCAAACCAACAGTTTACATTCCGTTTAGGTCCACTATTGAAAGGCAGAACACCATATCAGGTTATTTCAAGAGTAAAATACACAACCAATGAATTGTCTACTAGAGTAAACAAAATTATTCTTAACACAAGTGGTGCAGTCACCATTGAAGATCCTAGAGACTATGTTGAACAAGCATCAACAGGTTGGCCCGCAGATCCAGGTGAACAAGTCACAGCAACCAACAATAAAATTAGTGTAATAAATGCACAAACACTGTTGACTGGCGGTAATCCTAGAGATCCAAAAGAAATAGAAGTTTCAATAACACAAGACATCAACAATCAACCTGTTAATTGGCGTGTGAATGGTGTAAATTTCTACTATAGAAATTCTGCTGGTAGTGCATGGACCAAAAATACCTATCTATTTCCAGGCAACTATGTGCCAGGCACAACACAAACATTTACACTAGACGCTGACATAGGTTCACCAAGTTATCCTAGCATACCTACAAGTGTGCAACAGAAATATGACTTTGTATTCCGTTTACGCTATGACACAGGACAGGAATCTAGCGAACAAATTCGTATCATGGGTGCAAGAACAGAATATAGTGCCACAGGTTTGTATGATTTTGATCCGTTTACAGAAGTTCTTAACATAAGAGAAAAAGCAACTGATTTTGATCTAGAAGTAGCAGATCCTAGTGTTCCTAGTGCGGCAAGTTCAATGACTATTGCACTAAACCAAATAACTTCAACATTAAGTGGCAACAAAGCAATACGGTTTTATGTTAAACCACCTGAAGCAAGTGTGTTAGCAGATTGGCGTGGTGTAAACATACGCTATAGAAAAGTTATACCAGGTGCAGATCCAGACTTTGAAACATTTACCAGCACCAGCACAGGTATTAGCAGTCTAAGTGGACTACAACTAATAGAATTAGAAATAGATTTTGATCAGCAGTATGAATTTGTTCTAACACCATTATATGCAAACGCAGGTGCAAGAAGCGATTCAACAGAAAGTCTATTTGGCACAGGCTATGTGCATAGAGCACAAACAAGAGATGATTACCCTTCAACAGGCAATTGGTTGCAGAGTTTTAATTTTGTTGACATGAAAACCAGTCTTGCACTTAAAACAATTGATGCGGCATTCCCTGCTCCACCAACACCAATTGTTGATATTGTAGAATGGAAATTACTTGCAGTAAAAAACAATTTCTACCAAAATCATTATTATAAATTAACTTTTGATCATCGTGCTATATCAGGTTTTACACAACTTAACATTTACAGAAGAACTTATGATCCTGCGGCGGCAAGTTTTTCAATTACAGCACAGGCTAATTTTTATGGTGTAGGCCGTTGGGAAAAAATAGATATTACAAGTGTAAACCCAAGTGCAAATACTACTGTTTTCCTTCGTCCTCCTTTGCATTTTCAAGAATACAATTACAATTATGTAATAGGCGGTAGTTTGAACTTGCGTAATGCTTTTGCAGAAAATAATGTTAATGGTGCAGGACCATTAGGCACAGATCAATTTTTAGTAGTCGCTGTAGATGGTTCAGGAGAGGCTAGCGAAGGATGGTTATTAACAGGAGGTAGGATGAACAGTGGTCTAGACAGTCAACGAGATCTATTGCTAGGATTCCGTCCACAACAAGTTGAATTGAGCACATTTAATCCTTATAATTCTGCCTTAGAAAAGAATTTGAATCAGGCAATAACAGCAATTACTATTGCCAACACCAAATACAATTATAGAAGTAATTACAGCAACATAGCGGCGTCAACATCGCCTGCATTGGAGTAGAACATGGCATTACCAACACCAACAGGATTATTTGACGGATTAAATGAAAAGATTGTAGGACCTAACACAGGAACTTGGGCAGACATAGGTGCAGGTGACAGTGCTGGTGACAATGAAATACAAACTTGGGATGATTGGAAAAGTTGGCAAACAGCGCCTAGCAGTTTTAATTGGCTAACAGTGCCAGTTGATCTAGGTGAAGCGGCATGGATTAATCTAGTTTGGACAATAGAATGTGTAGGCACACCAAGTTTTACAGTTTATTACTCTACTACTGGTGATTTTGCAGGAGAAGAAAGCACACAGTCTTACACAGTAGATCAAACAGACATAGATGCTATCTATGCAAGATTTGTAATAATAGAAATTACAATGACACCTACATCAGAAGGATTACCTGAAATTTCAACTTTTGAATGGAGTGCAAGTGGCAACAGATTTGAAATAATTCAATATGATGTTAACAGCACTACACTAAATGGGTCTAGCAGTGCTAGACAAATTGCAATGCCAAGAACAGTATCTAAGGTATTGCAAATGCAAATAACTACACATGCAAGTGCATATGTAGAAGATGACTATGTTGCAAGTGGATATATTGATGATAGTGCACCAGGATTCCCTGCAATAGTAAGTAAAACAAGAACAGCACCTGAAATAACTTTTATCAGCACAGCAGGTTCTAAGGTAGACGCTGTATTTGATGTGACAATGAATGTGCTACCAGAACAATACATGGATGGGCGCAATTTACGCACTAGATAGGGGTTTTTTAAGGTTATGATTAAATATATGAAAGAGAGGATGTTATGGCTTTTCCAACAACACAGATAAGCACAGCAAATCTTGACAGCGGCGCGGATGATCCTAGTCTTGCTAGAGAAGATTTACTAGATGCAGTTCAAAAAGTAAACACAATTATAAGTGAGGGTGGTGCGGCCAATGGCGTAGCTCTACTAAGTTCAGGCGGCAAACTGTCAGGCACACAGATGCCCACACAGATCACAGCAACAGGTGTGCAGGTTCTAAATCCTACATCAGGCGTTGTAAACATACAAAATATTCTAAGATTAAGTGGTAGAACCACAGCAGAACTAAATGCACTCACAAGTCAAGCAGGCGATGTAGCATTTTGCACAGACGGTGGCGATGATTCAGCAGGCGTAGGTTGTATTGCTGTATATGATGGCAATGATTGGCGTGCAATTCAGCTAGGAGCGGTATTGTAATGAAAATGGATCTAGACAGTCTCAATCAACGCTTTGAACGCATTGAAAAAAGCATAGAATTAATAAGAGACAATCATCTTGCTCACATTGAACGATACACTCGTTGGACACTGATAGGCATTGTGTTCAGCACAAGTGCAAGTTTATTAGCAGTAGCAATAACCGTTCTATGAGCTGGGAAGAAGTAAAAGAAAGATTGATCTATGCTCCTCCTAAAAAAATGGAAGAAGCAGTAGGTCCTGTGCTAGAACGCATAGACTATGCAGGCACACAGTGTGAAGACTGTGACAAAATTCTAGACTGTCAGCGTGTGATAGACATTTCTAAAAGAACAACTCCTTTTGCGTTATGGACTCACAAGTGTAGAGCATGTGGACTACACCAGGATCCAAGAACAGGCAAATTTACACTTACAAGTCAGGAAAAAGCAACCGTTTTAGCAACTCTCAAAAGAGAAATGGATAAATAACTGTGTAGATGCAGTTTAAGTGTTCTTTCCTATCGTTTGTTTCTTAGACTGCCATTTAATTACTCCGTAGGGGTGTTCATATTTTCTGTATCTACATTCATACAACATTATACTATCTGGCATATTGTATGATCCTATAACTCCTCTAGCTACTCTTCCTAATTGTGCTAGAGGAGTTTTTTTTGGCTTGACTTTCAGTTTATTTGGTGTTATTATAAGATATTGATAAATATCATTACAACAAAGGCAGTATAAGATGAACTACCAAGAACTTGAACAAGAACAATTAATTGGCTATTGGGCCAAGAAAAAGTATGGCGTAAAAGCCAAAGATATCTTCACACATCCTGAATTTAATGATCTAAGAATATTGCTTGAGATCAGAAATAATTTATGGAACGATATCACTCGTAGCAATCAAGCAAGTTGGGCTTGTTTTTGGGAATGGTGTTTTCATAGAAAAAAGAAACTTAAACAGAAACATCTAGACAAATTAGAAAATATCACAATCAACGGCTTAAACACACAAAAATACAAGCAACAAAGAAAATTATCCCAGGCACAAAAAATCAAGGCACTTAGGAACCCTACTGTGATTACACAGAACAAAAAAACAGATTACAATATGACGGCTAAAGAATCTGTCGCTGATGCATCTCCTCCTTGGGGTGCATAATAACAGTGGTATGCCTGGTCCGCTCGCAAGAGTCTGAGTTATACATAGTCAAACATCTCAGTTAAAGGATACAAGGAGTCGTTAACCCAGGAATGGGTCGCCCGCATAGGGCCTCAGGAAGAGCGATAGCGCCTTTCTGTTGAGAGCGACGATGAGCTAAGGTAGTGAGACATTTTTTTTGTGTCAGAAACTACATTAGCCGTCGTATGACTTTCAACAGGAAGTATATAAAATTTATTTCTTGTTTGTTTTCATATATGAGTGTATAATATATGAAAGTGAGCAAAGCGAACTGAATATATTATCACGAATACACTTAACGAAGTTAAGTGTGTTGTAATAAAAAGGAGTAAACAAAATGGCATATTTGACATATGATGATGTATTTGAGGATTTAAGATATAATCGTGGTAATCACACCTCTAATCTTTATCTAGTTAGAACTACTGGTTGGTTCTTACAGAATCTACAAGAAACACACCTAATACCTGGTGATGTTCTAGCAACTATGATGGGTATTGGCACTTGGTATATGGAGCGTGGATACCTCACAGATAAACAAGCAAATTGGTTGAAAATACACCTAGTTAAATACGAAGAACAAATAGACCCAATGAAGGCATATGCCTAAAGGAAAACACAATGATTATAAAACACGACAAATACAACTTTCACAAACACTTCAACAAAAAGAGCTCAGGTATAGGCAAACAATATCCACTACTACTTGATGTAATTCCACAAGGCCCTTACAGTGTGCTTGATTTTGGGTGTGGCAAAGGTGGGACTATACAATGGCTCCAAGAACAGAGAAAAGACGCATATATTGAAGGATTTGACCCCTATATAGAGGCATATGACCGCCAGGAACACTTTGATAGAATGTGGGACTATACCTATTCAGGTGATGTGCTGGAACACATACCAGAGCATGAACTACCTGTCGTCAGCCTGAGTCTTGCAAGGATTACTCGCAACGCAAGTATACACTTTATAGATCTAGACCCTGCACAAAAGACATTTCCCACAGGAGAAAATGCACATCTTACAGTGCGTGAAGCTGATTGGTGGTTAGAACTACTCTCAAAAGACTGGGACATACACAACTACACAGTGCAAACATGGCGTGACAGACGCAGACTTGAAACAGTGCTATATTCAAGAAAGATAATCGCAGATGACGAATAAGACACTGGCAATAACCACAATGGGGCAAGCACAATATGCTCAGTATGGCAAACAGTTTGTTGAATCAGCACAACAACATCTAAAGGTCCCACTAATAGTGTATTCAGAACATTTGTTGGAAACCAAAACAACACAGCTCATACTACAAGAGGCATTTGTTGAGAGAAACACACATAGACCCAAGACTAACTTTAAGTATGATGCAGTGCGTTTCTGCTACAAACCCTATGCAATATGCCAATGTGTGGATGACTATGTGTTTGAGGAGTATGATAGACTGTTGTGGATAGATGCAGACACACACTTCCTCAGAGACATCACAGAACAGTGGATTGATGAAAACCTATGGGACAACGATGCACTCCTCAACTACTTTGGACGCCCCAACTATCATTCAGAAACAGGCGTTCTCCTTTTCAACCTAAGACACGCAAAACTACAGGAATACCTCACAGAAATACAAAGACTATATGACACAGACGAACTATACATGTTAAAGGAATGGCATGACAGTTATATATGGGACAGTGTAAGACAGCAGTTTGAACAACAAGGAGCGAAGTTCAACAACATAGCACAAGGAATACCTAAGGTGCCAGGAGGACATATAATACAATACATGTTTGGCACACACTTAGATCATAAAAAGGGAACTAGAAGAAAGCAACAAGGATATAGTCATGAACGTCATAAAGGTTGACATAGTGTGCTATGACGGTGCTACAGATGATTATATAGAACACACAGTTAACAAATACAAACTAAAATACGCAACAAGTGTTAATCCAGAAGAAGACTTATACATATGGGAAGGCATAGAAATGAGTGAAAAACTCTACACATATTTGGTGCTTTTAGAAGTAGCTTGGCATATAACTAGAGTGGATGGTGCTGTTGGGGAAGTGTAGACGCACAGGCGATATGATATAGATACAAACAGGCCCCACCAAAAAAGTCTAATAAAATCAATGGTTTACACCGTATTTCTAATGTAAACCGTGAACAAACCAGCCCTAACACCACGGAGATCACCATATCTCACGGTGGAAAATGGTAAAAAAACCACTCTAGATTGCCCAAAAACCATTGACAACCGCTGTCTATGGTGCTATCATAGTGTAAAATGTGAGAAATCGTCTGACCTAGCCGTATGACACCATAGAACACGGCGGAATGGTGCTATAACCATGATTACCGTAGAAATGGTTCTAGTTTGGGCACCTACCCTCTTGACACAGTGCTTCTACGGTAGTATACTGTGATCTACGGTGAGGGGCGTCCTACGGGAAGGATGAGAGGGCGGGGCATTGTCGCGTTGTCATTCATCGTCCTCAAACCGTGGGAAGAGGGGCACTATTGCCCACTCAAATAATAACCTTTTAGTGCTATCCTATACACACCTTTGCCTACTCTGCCTCCAGCGTCCTTGTAGAATTTCTGCTTGGCACGCTCTGTTTTAGCATCAGTGTCTTCTAATGTTGCCATTAAGATGTGTTGTTTAATTTTGTCAAACGCACCTTGTAGAGTGGTAATATCTGCCAATTCAGCATAACCTAAATCACAAGTTGGTGTCATCCACTCACGGTCTTCATTGTCATCTAAATGGTAATCTCGTGCTTGTTGTAAAACCCAATCTTTTATTGTTAGCATAAGTTCATTTGGAATGCCTGCGTTGAATGCTTGTGTTTGAAATGCGTTGTAGTTTCTTGCCATTTGTTTTGTTCCTTATTGTTCTTACAGTATAAGATCATTGTGCTAGAATGTCAACACCTAATTTAACCAAAATCAAACAGTTCCAAATGTGGTGCTAACCGCAACTGCCGCTCACGCGGCACAAAGAACAAATCCATGTCACCTTTGCGTTTCACACCTTCGTGGTAAATGCCTTTGGTATCATCACTTCTGCAACTTGATGTAAACTCTCCGTCCAACCAACCATCTCTTTTTGAACACACTCTATAGTCAAGATTGCGTAGGTATTCAATCAGTTCTTCAGCACGATAGTTGAACTTTCTGCATTGGTGTGCTACTATTTCTAACTGTAGTAGAGGGCGGTTTTGTTGTATGGTAGTTTCAGCACCTTCAAGCACAAACAGTTCATATCCTTCAACATCAATCTTGATAAAATCCACATCAGTGAAAGCATAACTGTCTAGTGTGACCTGTGCCACAGTGTGTGTGCTTCTTGACTGTGGTCCTCTTGCTCTGGGATTCTTGTCATAGTGTGCAAGATGATTGTGTCCACCATTTCTTTCATGTAGTAGTATTTGTGTGGTGCGATGGTCTTCACCAAGAGCAACATCATACAGTGTGACACCCTGTGTGCCACAATCTCTAACAGTATTACGCCACAGTGTTTGTGCCAATGGTGTAGGTTCAAAACATTCTACAGTATCAAACACCTCTGCATAGTGAACAGCATTGCAGGCATTGTTTGATCCTACATCTATGCAACGTCTAAACTGTGGCAGTAGTGTCTGTGCAAACTGCCAATTCTTTGATTGATACTGTCCTGCCTGTAGTCGTTGTGCATACAGTGTGTCGCCAGTTTCAACCCAATAGACCTTGCCGTTCTTTGAGTGTATGGGTTCTATATTCATTTTGTCACCGTGTAGAATTTTTGGAATCCTCCCTGTTCAGCGTCCAACTGATCCCAATATTCAGCCAAACGATCTGCTAGTTCTTCTTTGCTCACAATGTATTCAACTCGCATCTTTTCAGCATCAGCATTAATCAAGTGTTTGTCTTCGTCTTTGATTTTCACATGGCTTACAACAACACCTTTGTGTTGTGCGATGTCAATGATCTGTTGCCAATACTGCCAGTTGTTCATTGAGGGATCTGCGTAGGTGTGATAGTCTTCTCTAGTTTTGATGGTTTTGAAATGGATTTCCCAATAGTCTGAGCCATTTGCACCATTTGTTTTTTGTTGCACACTGGTTATGAACAGTGCGTCATTTTCAATTACACGATATTTTGCCATTTAAGTCTCCTTATTGTTTGTATATTATACATTCTCAGTTCTCTTTTGTCAATAGTATTTATCAAATTGATAAATATCATAAGCAAAAAAGGAGAATGGTAATGAGAGATACAACCAAAGAACTAGACGCCGCCCTAAAAGGCCTAAAACAACTCAACGATAGACAGATACTACTCAATGGACTGATAGCTGTCTCCATGCTGTGTGTGCCTATACTAACCATATCAACAGTGTTGTGGCAATGGCTAGGATAAAGCGTGTGCCCGCTAGTGATCTAACCAATGGTGCTTGGCAGTTGGAACAACTTGACAAGGGTTGGTATACCCTAGACTACGATTTTTCTACAAATGAATTTGTAATGGGTCGCTGCGAAGATATAGCCACAATTACACCACAACAAGCAAGGCTATTGAGCTATGCAGACCCCAAAGATCTAGATGAAAAAACCAAAAGAATTATATGGCCTGACACAGAGGAAACAAAATGAACTACACAATATTACAAGGTGACAATAGACAAACACTAACCACACTTGAAGACGATTCAATTGATGCTATTGTAACAGATCCACCCTATGGCATAGACTTTTTAGGCAAAGCGTGGGACGCAAACACAGGTGCACTTGAAACATATCGTGA
>Ga0208644_1000787_pt1 | contig 28295 bp, 42 predicted proteins | sample VirMetDEL_Nov_18_FD_184517 | JGI IMG/M metagenome (GOLD analysis project Ga0208644, IMG submission 184517) | Aqueous microbial communities from the Delaware River and Bay under freshwater to marine salinity gradient to study organic matter... | ecosystem: Environmental > Aquatic > Marine >...
AATGAACGAGTTTCCCATTTTTGAGAAAATATCGCCCCGCTTCTCGCAACGCCACTACAGAATGCACACGTATGCGGTTTTTGACGAGAGCAGACTCCAGACCCTTAAGCAGTTCAATGCCACCATCGGGGTTGAAGTAGCCCAAGATTTCCGTTCGGGCTTTGTAGGCAATGCCCGGCTTGATGTGGTGATACAGCTTGCCGTATCCGAGTTCGACAACCTTCTTGATGAACAGTGTTCCGCCGCCGCCGTTCTTCTCCGGCACGAGATAGGCGTCGTTGAACCATCGGCAAATCCAAACGGCCATCTCGCCGAAAACGATGGGATCTGTTCGGTTACTGCGCCATTCAAAAACTTGTTCGCCAGTCACTTTGTTGAGGATTTCAAGAGCGGAGTAGCTCGAATTAGAGCCGCCCGTACCGTAGGAAATGTCTGCTCCTGCCACACACTCAGAAACGTCGGGACGCCCATCTTTTAGGTTACACCAGATTTTGACCGCGCCACCATCATCCAGTTCCACGAACTTGTATTGGCCGGGATGCTCAAGATCAGGGACAATATCGCCGCAATGCGTTGGAACCTTCGCAGCAGAGATTGCACGGCGGAGACACTCGCCATCCACAATCTGCGATGTCGCACCGCCGAAATCTCGCTCCAGTTCGGCCGCAACGGATTGCGGAGTTGCACCGGGACGGAACCAGCGGAAGTCGAAATACAGCGACCGATACTTGCCGTCCAACAGAAAATCATACTTCTCGCCCGACCGCGTCGGGTGTCGATACGTCCCGTCGCCGCAGTCGTACTGTGACCAAAACTCAACATCATCGAGCACTAGCTTATGGGCTCCCGACTCGCCAATTCGCTCCGAATGATACAAGCCTGTGCGTTTTTCTTCGTCATCCTTCCAGTCGATCACGATGGAAATGCCGTTGCGCGTGTCGTCGGTGACGAGGTCATAGAACGCCCCGGATTGGCCGCGATCGCGGTTGACGGTCGACACAAAAACGCGACAGGGGGTCACATCGACGGTGGAGTCGAGAGCCAGATAATCCTCGCCGGCCGCGAAAAAGTGGAACTCGTCCATCAAGAACCAGCGTTTTCGTCCGCCGCGCCCCAGATTCGCCGTCGCCGCGTAGCCGGTAATCGTCGATCCGTTGTCGAGATTCCGAAACGTGTGATTAGTGATGTTCCGCTCAATCGGCGGGCGTAACCAGCAAGGCAGCCGGTCGAGCAAAAACCGAAGTTTCGACATCAACGAGTCGGGATCGCTAGGGTTATCCACCGATGGCTCGTCTTTGCTCACGAAACCAATATGCGTCTGTCCGTGAAAGATGAAATCCCACGCCGCAATCGCGACCCAGATCCAGGTGACACCAGTTTCGCGGGACTTCGGCATGATGATATCGCGCAGGCCGAGATGCTTGACCGCCTCGGTGATGGCGTTCGCCTGATACGGCCGCAGGGTAAACGGCAATTCCTTCGCGTTTCCATATCGCGGGTTCACTTGCCACTCGGCTGCGTCGCGTGCTTCCAGTAGCCAGCAGAACGTGTTGACGAAAAACAGCGGGTCACGAGCACACTTAATCCACAACTCTTCGCGAATCTCAGGCTCGGAATGATAGCTTTCCTCGACGACGTGACGCCGAAATTGAGCGTTCAAAAACGCGGATTTCGTCGGTGCAATCACGCCGTTTTCTCCACGGGAAGGGCGGCATATCCAGCTTTCCGAATCGCCGCGTCAAACTCAAACGGATGCGACTGCCTGAGTTCAAGGATCGTCTTTTCGACGTTGGCACTGATCGCCGCCGCCAGCTTGTCGATCATGGCGAGTTGTTGCCGCTTATCGTCACTGAACTTCTCAACGCCGGCCGACGCCTCTTTGCGTCGCTTCTCCGCACGGTCGGCGTACTTCTCCAGGAACTTTGCGTTCTCTGCACGGGCATAGCAGTACCATCGCCACGATGGCACCGACGGAAACATGCCGGGAGTAAGGTTCGAGAGGCCCATGTTGCGATACGCAAACTCCATGTCCCGATCCATATCGACGGGCGACGACTTCGTGATTTCCGCCAATAGCTGTAGCTCAGCGGCAAAGCCGGATTCCGCATCGGAGCTCGGCGGCGGTTCGTCGATGTCTGGCGGCAACGACGAAAGTTCATCGTCCTCTTCGTCGAGGTGCAAATCAATCTGCCCCTCGGCGATATTCTTGTCCGCCTGCCGTAATTCTTCGGCGATTTGAAGCTGCCTAGCGTTTGCCGTCGGCGGCGGATATCGACGCAGGGCTTCAGCGAATGCCTTGTCCGACTTCATTGAAATCGGCTTCCGCATCAACATCTTCTTGGTTTTTTGAAACTCTTCCCAAAGTTCGGCCTTCTTCAACCGATGCCACGCCACATGCTTCGGCTCAGTATTCGCGCTCCAACTCATCGTTCGGTCCTCCCTGAATGCGGACAAAATAGCACACCAATGCAATTTCTTGCAAAACCATTCTTGATTTTCAGACGATTCTGCTTATCGTTTGAATCCTTCGCTACGCGAAGCGGGAACCACCATCTTTGGCCAGATGGCAAGCAATCGGGCTCTCCCTCCTGATTGCCTTGGTTCCCGTATCAAGGCCACAAGGGAGAATCAGGGAGATTCCAATGCTCAAGGCGACTATTTACGTCCGCTATTCACCGCGTCCCGCCAAAGAAGGCGAAGAAGAACGCAAGGCCGCACTCGAAGACGAACAGTCCATCAAGTGCCAGATCGAAGAATGCCAACGCTACTGTGAACGAAAAGGCTTCACCGTCGTTCGCGTCCTCAGAGACCCAGAAACATCGGCCCGCAAAACCGCACTCTTCGACCGCGAAGCGGGGGCGTTGCTCCAAGACCTCGAACCGGGGCACAACATTGTCACTCTGGACGTGGATCGCATGTTCCGAGAAACCGCCGATGGATTACTGACAATGCGGTACTTTGCGTCGCAGGGAATCCACCTGCATTTCGCCAACCAGGGCGGCAACTCCATCGACGCCTCCACCGCTGACGGCGAACTGTTTCTCACGATCCGACTCGGCTTCGCCGCCTACGAACCCCGCAAAATCGCCGAACGCACGCGACGCGGAATGCGTCACCGACAAAACGTCGATGGCGAACTCATGGGAAATCCCGATTGCGTCAAATACGGCACTCGCTACGACAAACATCTCGGCAAGATCGTCCCTGACCCGGAAGAAATCGAAGCCCTGCAAACTGCCGTCAAAATGCGGCGCGACAAATTCTCACTGCGAGCCATCGGCCGACGGCTCGTCGAAGAAGGCAACGTCCGTGACGGCCGCTTCACAGGACACCCTGATTGCGTCAAGAAAATGCTGCGGCGAGCCCAAGAACTCGGAATCGAAGCGGGGGCGTAAATAATGCAGAAACACGTCGATGAAATCATTGAACCAGAGCCGCCCGAAACGGATTTCGGATGCTCTATCGGCGAAATGATGAAGCTCAAGAGACGAATCACACAACTTGAGTTCATTATCGCTGAGATGTACCGGAACATTGGAACGAGAGACGAACGGGAAGACTACATGACCGCTGAGGAGTTGGCATTCTTTGCGAGATGGGACGGAACATATCCGAAAGTGAGTTTTTCCAGAGGATACGACACGTCAGCAGTGGCGGCAGACTTGGCATACCACGGATCGCATTGGGAGTGAAGTCATGGAAGAAAAAGAAGTCAATGAACACCTGCGGCGGGTTGTGAGAAACTTAGATATAGCAACCAGGAAGCTAACAGACTTGCAAATCTTGGAATCATGTGAATCAGCAAGCACACAGTTGGTAGAGCGACTTCGTGATTACTCAACAAGGCTCGATCAGGCTGTCGCAGACATCGAAGCAATACACGGTGATCGATAAAAAGCAATCAATTTTGACTTGGCATACCACGGATCGCATTGGGAGTGAAATTGCGGAATAATGAACGACAATCGCGAGCCAACTCCAACGACTAGCCCCTCCTTCAGCATCAAATGCAACGTCAAGGCACCGCATCGCTTTATGCGAATGAGGGCATTGTGCTGGATTCTGAACATCAACCAGGGCGGAGGCGGCGATCGCGTTGAGGTTGAAGGAATCACTCGTGGCGGCAGGCGATGCCAAAGAACGTGGGTCGACTCTCGCGACCTGACCAACTTCCGGGCGGCATGGATACCAGACCATATCCGCAAGAGATGCCACTGCGCGATGACGAAAAAACAGGCTGAGTCGTTGGCAAAAATGCTGAACGAACGGTACGGCGACAAACCGATTCGAGAACACGCTGCCAGCTTCGGCCTGCCTTCGTAGGCGAAACAACGAATTTACAAGGAAATAACCTCATGGCGAGTAGAGCATTTATTGTGCTACATGGTGGGCCGCTGGACGGTGCAGAAATTAACTGGCCCAAAAGTGCGGGTGAGTTCCCGGCCGCAATTCAATTCGGGTTTTACGACAACGACGGAAGCGACCCGATATACGACCCAAAAGGGATCACGCATCATCGCTATACGATAATTCGGGGTTGGGCAATTGGCCCGCTAGATCCGGCTGACGGATTACCGAGAAGTGAACACCAAGAGTATCGGTACACGCAGCGAAGCCAAGAACGCATACCAAGCGTTGCGGAATTGTGGTGACATAATGGCGACAGAACAGCAAATCATCGATTCAGTGCATGACCTGTCGCACGAAAGCGAGTTTCCCAACTATTACATCGCAAATGAATTTCGATCAACACGCCAACAGACCATCATTATGGCGTCAAACTACAAAGAAGCCTGGGAACAAGGGCAATGGTTCGTCGACGGAGTACCAATGGGCGGCTTCAATACACACCCCATTGACCAATTGGACGAAAGATACAGGGAATCTGACTGACGACGCCTCACGGCTCAATCACAGGCCAAGAACTGAACCCCGAACCAAAACCCGATCGCAGCGGACGATAGCCCCACGAATACGTCGGCGAATACGGAGACACATAAGGCAGCCCGCCATACCCGTAGCTCGACGTCACACGCCCAAACCCATAATCCGGCGTCGTCCATGAACTCGAATAATACGGCACCGATCGCCCGCCGAAACTACTAAACCCATACGTGCCCGTGCTGTACCCGAACCCGTAATCAGGCGTCGAATACGAGTACGAACTCGAATAAAAATAGTCCTGAGCACCGGCGGAAGACACCAACAGAGATAACAGCAGAGCCAGAAAAACTCGCATCGCAATACCCTCCCTTGAAATGTGGAACGCCAAGGCCAACCAAAACAGGCTACACTCGAAAACACAAAACGGAAAGGGAAAATCCAAATGGGACTCCAAACAACCGTTCGCTTGGTCTGGAACTTCAAAATGCCAGTCGTTTTTCGAGGAGAAACGCAAGTGTCCCACGGGTTCCTATGGAGAGACTTCACTTGCCCAATTTCACCATCCGTAGGAATGAAGGTCTGCGACCTGCCAGGAATCGACTACACAGAAATCATCGAATCAGTACGGTGGCGAGTCGAAACGGGAATTGTCGAAGTCGAATTAGCCGCACGAAACATAAACATGACCCCGGATGATGCCCGAAAATATGAACAAGAACTAATAAACGAATACGAATGGCAAATCGAAAACGACAAATTCTACTCTTAGCAATCCTGGACATCTCAATAACCGGGGCGTGGGGATACGCCATCTGGACGCTATTCAAAATGGCCACAGAAATATAAAGGCGGCGGAAGTGGGCTCCAAAAAATTTTGGATTCAAAAAATTTGGAACACAGCGAAGAACTAGCTCGTATCCGCTCGCGAGATCGGGGCGGGGGGTCCGGGCAAGAATCCGCCGCCGATCGCTTCCGCCGCCGCCGCTGGCCGCGAAAAGGCCGACTTCCGCCGCCTAGATCGCGTCACTGAGGGCACGGTCAGTGACAACAGCATTAAAAGAGGTCACGGATCGAGCCAGTTGGCGGCGGAAGGCGAGCGGCCGGCTCGTTGTGGCGTCAATCTAACCTCGCAGCCCTACGCCTCCGCCCGCTCCCGTGTTTCTTGCGTGTTTCTCCCTCATTTCTCCTGCGTTTCTCCTGCACTTCCTACCCGCCTCCGCCGCTGGCTGTGCTTTGGTTGCGCCGCTAGTTGCTCCTCCGCTGCTGCCGATCACCTCCGCCGATCACCTGCCGCCTGCCTGCCGCCTGCCTCCGCTCCTGCTCCGCCCGCTCCCGCTCCTGCTGCTCCTGCCTAATTCCAGCCTGCTCCTGCCTATTTATTGGAGACCACCAAGATTAGAGACGATTGGCACAGTTTTCTTGCTCTAATAGGGTAAGGGGCTAGAGAAAACTGCACGGGGTTGCAGAGTTGGCTCCTGAGACTTTCCACACACGAGAAGAAGAAAGGGAGAACATGACCGCGCGACAGCTACGACTATACAAGCAATTCCGCCGACATTCCCCGTTTATGCTGGTTGGGCACAATGCCGAGCTAGCATTGGAATCGGCGAAGATCCTTGACCGCTGGGAACAAATGGAAGCTGACGGGCTCGTCAAGATTGAGGCAGTATACGACGATGACCCTGACCCATCGTTCTACGACACATGGGAGCATTTGTCAGAGCGGTCGAAAGAGCAATTGAAACAGAGGTACTGCGAAGACTGCTATATCGTGCAGACCTATTACCGTGCGGACGCTGAATTTGACTGGCAATGGGCCGACAGTATCGGCGGATGTTCTGGTTACAACGACCCGACATCACCATTCGAAAACTGCTACGTAATTGACCTCATGGAGTCGGCCATCAATCAGCTAGAGAAGGACACGTTGCCAGGACTGATCGACCAGCAGGCCGAAGCGGCCTACTCAATTTAGATTTACTCCGCCGTGTGGTTTCGCCGGGTTCGACTCCCGGCCGGCGGCCTGTATCTGTAAGAGACGAGACTTTCCACACGCCCGCCGCCCGTTGCGGTGGGTTGGGTTGATTGCTTGCCGATTTTGCTGACCACTATTACAAGGGAAACGCCCCGGCCGGTTTTGTTGCTCGATTGTGGAAAGTCTCGCAGCGGAGCCGGTTCGGGGGGTTTGACTCACCACTACACACTAGAAAAGGAGACTTTCCAAATGAAAATCGCATCTCGAAAATTCCGGCTCTTTCAATATGCCGATTGCTGCGTCCTGGCGAGGAAGGTCATTGACTTGACGACCGCCGAGGCCAGGGGACTCGTGGATCTTGATACCGCCGGCCGTGTGCGGCGGGTGAGCGACGATTTGGTTGACTTGGGCAACTACACCGAGCGAGGGCACAAGCGGATCAACGGTTCGGCCGTGGCTGATTATTTCGCGTGACCACCAAACGAGCGCGCCGCCCGCTCTTTCCTTGTGCGGTAAGGGAGACTTTCCATAATGTCTAGCCACAAAATCGCTTTTCCAAATGTCCGCAAATTCAATGAACTGTTTCCAACGTGTAAGCTACACATCACAGAAAGACCATCCGCCACGCTTGCGGAAAAAGACTCATGGATGAAAGAGCCAGGGAAAACGCATTATCCCTGCCTCCTGACTGGTTACATCTCGATTGACTCGCCCGACGGTTTCCGATCCCTTAGTGCCACATCCGCCGCCCCGTTTGTTGTCGATTACTTCAAAAACAACGTGCTTGGCGTAGACAACGATCGTGTGACGTTTGGAATCACGATCGGCAAAGACGGGAAGGCGTCAGTCAGAATGCAACATGGGCAAATCATCGGCTCCCACTACTTAGCCGACATCTCCGCCGATTCGATCCCCAGCTACTCGGAGCACTTTGAGAAGTACGAGAAACTTGCAGCAAAAATCGATGTGCGAGAGCTGGTGAAACCAATGCTTGACAATGTCAAGAAGGCAATCACAAAAGGAGACGAACACCTTAACACGATCCCGCTTGCAAAGTGGGATAGACTGGCAGGATATGTTTCCGGGCTAACCGAAGACGGCCCCGTACGGTTGTCGTTCGATGGGTGTTGGGCAAAAGCGAAAAAGATGGGGTTATCGCTTGCCGAGAGGGTTTGCCTTTTGAAGCACGTCGCAAAGCAAGCTGCCGATCAGGTCTAGCAGAGGGCCGCCCCTCGCGGGCGGTAATGCACTGGCCAACGTTGGCCAGCGGTCCCAAGTCCGCAGATAAGAGAGGAGACTTTCCACCATGACCCCCGCAGAACTGAAGCAACGCTACCAAGCAGCCAACCCCGAAGGCCATTTCTTCGACCGAAAAACGATGGCCTTCTTCGGCGACAAGATGGCCAATTATGGCGTCCGTGACGCTGGCGACTGCTGGGAATTGGTCCGTATCCGCCCGGTGAAAGACGGGCTCAAGAAGTCCGCATTCTTCGACAAAGAGACGTTTCGGCAGCGATGGCCGCAAACGGCGACGGCGTAGCACAACCAAACCACACGGCCGCGAACAAACGAGCGAGTCAAGAACGAAACCCAAACCGGAGGCAAGACAATGGCCGAGATTTACAGCCGCAACGGCGAAGAGATTACCGTGGGCCTGCAATCATCGTCAGTGTGTGACGAAGCGATTCAGGCCGCGAGACGAATTGCAGCCGACCGCGACGAAGAGGTGTACCTTGAAGACGGCGACGAACGGACTACTGTGTACCCGGACGGAACGACAGTAGAGGGCTGGGATGGGGACTGGGACTGATGCGAGGCGGAGAGACGCTAATTGACACAGCGGCGACACTCGCGGCACTAAAGAACGTGGAAACTACTGACGACTTCGAGGAAAACCAGCAGGCGTTTTACGACGCGCTGGTGCGAGCCGAGGCGTAATCGCCCTTCCGTGAAACTGCACGCCTGCGCAGTTTGCCGATAACTTTCACCTACGATCCGCCCGCCGCCGTTGGTGGGTGGTGTCCTTTCTTAATCCTGGCCAAAGGGAGAAACGATATGAGACTTTCCATTGAGAGGCAGATCCTTCAGCGGGACTGCGATTGTGCCGGATGCGGCTGTCCGTTGATGTGCGGGGAAATCAGTTATAGAGAGAAGGTGACGGGGACTGTGGGGCACAGCGAGGAGTGCTGTCGGGGAGCGGTCGAGGAGCTGCTCGATCATCACGAGGTCGCGGCGTTCAGGGCTGGGTTTGACTTGAACCTAGTTGGAATCGGAGGCTAACGTGGGAACGTCCGCCGCCGTGCTGTTGGTGTTCTATCTGTTGTTTCTTCCAGCGATCATTGCGAGGAAATGACCGCCGAAACGCTTTTCCTTTGCTGCGGCGAGCAGCGAGGGACATTGAAGACTAAAAAATTATGGCGGGTCAAAGACCTGCCAACAGCAACAGGAGATTATTAGATATGTTTACACTACCTTTTGATATTCCAGATGCCGATGACATTCGGCTTAAGGACTTGATCGCATATCGAAAAAAAGCAATAGAGAAAGCTGCACAAGCAACCCTTGAAGCACATGCAGCCGTCAAAGTGATCGAGGTTGTTGAATCGGCTATTGTAACACGAGTGTTACGCAAAAAAGGGATCGAAGAAGGTAACGAAGTGATTGTTGATTTTCAGGAAGGCGAGGAAGTGTGCAAGTACGAAGGGACCGAGTGGTATGGCTGGGACACTGCTACAAAATTACGAATTCGGCGTCGCAATAAGAATAAGAAATGGGCTAAGCACTGGAGCCTATACGGAATGGGATGCCTAGCGCTGCTGAAAAAACACAAACCTACCTAACTATACGGCGCTAGATTTTCTAACAAGCAAATCCAAACCACCAGAACAAAATTCAAAAAGGGAAAGACAATGACGACGACCACGAAAATAAACGAATACGAGATCGGTGGAGTCTGTGTGCGGATGACAAAGGAGATGGCCGAGCGATGGAACGCGGGAGATTGGACGGACGCCGACGACCTTGCGGCGCGAGTCATAATGGCCGACCAGTACGAACAGAGGTCATCACTGCGAGACGGGGAAGTCGTGATGCACTCGCCGCGACTAGTGAAAGCCTGCGAATCAATCACGATGAAAGAAGCATTCGAGCGAGGACTACACGACAAATTTATGGAGGGAATGCCGGCCAGCCTGACTCGCGAGAATGTGTGACCGAGACACTTTTGACACACCCGCCGCCGAAATGCGAGCGGGTTTTTCATTGGATGGCGGGAAGCAAGCGACTAATAGCCCGGCACCGAGCGTTTTTTTGGACGTGATAACCATCGAGCAAGGCCGCCCGCGTCGATCCTGCGCAAACGTCGGCGGTCGTTTTCGGCTGGGGCGACTAGAAAATGACCAAAAGACGGGCGAGAGGCGAAATCGAGGGCCGGCAATCAATCGCCATGATCGCGGTCGTGGAGCCAGCGAAGTTGCTCGGTCGAGAGCGAATTGAGCCAGTCGCTATCGTGCTGGCCGCGATGAATACCGTCATTGGCGAGGTGCGAAAGAAGCACCGATCGGCTAGGGGTAAAGTCACCATTGATCGACCACTTAGCAACCGACCGGCTGCCGATGCTGCTAGGGTCAGGGCGGGCAAAAGGGTGCGACACACTGGCCCGCTCGAACTTCTTTGGCTGGCGTGATGCTTCCCAAGTCGCCCTAAATTTCTTGATGCCGCTCCAGCCTTGAGACTGGCGGGTGTTAGCTACGTCGGACTGCGATGGCTGCGAGGCTGAGGTATGCCACCAGAAGGCAGGCCGCGAGGAAAGCCAGCTCGGAGCGTCTTCTTTCCAGACGACGCGAAAGGGCAGATCGGTCGCTTCGGCGAGCTCCTTCTTGGCCACATTACACGGCGGGCAGTTTACTTGGGAGTAGGCCCAGACTTCGGGCAAGTCTTGAGCGGCCGGAGTTCCGGCATCCTCTTCGGCCAGCCATTGGAATCGATAGCGACCGAGGCCCGTGCTAGCGACTCCCGATCCGTCGGGTTTCAACGTGACCTGCGACAGCGAGGGCGAGACCGAGAATCCGAGAACTTTCGCTTTGACCGTGGGGAGTGGCTTTGCGAACTGAAAGACGCCCGCTTCGTCGGTGATTGAGTAACTCACGTTCGCCCCGGCCGGCACGTTCAGGACAACTTCGGGGCGATTGACAGTGAGCGGCTTCCCAACGGTGATCGTGTTCTCGTCGCCGAGCCATTCATGGATCGCGGCGAACGCATCAGGCGAGGCCGAGACAGAGACCGACCCTGGCGGAACGTCGATAGGGACAGGCACCGGCTGAGTGTCATCTTCAACGATTGGCGTGGTGGCAGAGACGCAGCCACCGAGCAGCAGGCTAAGAATCGTCGCCGCGAGTTCGAGTAATACACTCCTCATTCTTCACCCCTCCACCAGTTGACCAGCATTTTGATGAGATTGAAAATCGACGGGATCAGGCCGAGCAGCAGAAGGATCGGCACTCCGTAGCGTTGCTCCATCTCCTGCGGCTGGCCGGCAATCTTGTGCCGCACCGCCTTGAGCCCCTTGCGTAGCATGACTTCGGTGTCCGCCACCGACGCTCCCATTGCGAGATGCGATTGAGAGTAGTTATGCAGCTCGTTAAAGATCGCGGCCGTGGCTTTGACTTTCTGGTCTTGCTCGTAATTCATTGCGTGGCCTGAGCGAGTGAGTTCTTCCGCACACTTCACCGCCGCTGCGTGGTCAAGAGCCATCACACACCACCTTTCACCCACGATGGAACGCCGCCGCCCGCCCATTGAAAATCGGACCAAGGCCGGCGTTGAGGAACACGCTCGTTGATATCTGTGAAACCGAGGGCCACGAAATTGCTGTCGCGCCGCCACCACTCCCAAAGCTCACGCTCGATTGTCGAGCGACCATTCATGCCCCACACAGAACCGTGACTATTAAGAACGCGGGGAGAGATAACCCCGCCGAGCGTTGCCCAGCCGATCAACGCTCTGGCGTGGTATCCCCGGAATGATCCGCTGCGGCCGAGTGCTAAGGTTTCGATGTTTTTGACGTTGGCTTGCCCGCTCATCCATTTCGTGCCGATGACAGCCGATCGCTTGTCGGTCAGCCAATCAATCACCGTGTCCCACTCGCGAAGATCGACCACCCCGCCGATATGCTTATGGGCCGCTGCATCTTTGATCGCATCAGGCGAGAGCGTTTGACTGTAGTGGCTCGGCCGAAGGCAAAGCGATTCGAGGCAGTCGCCGTCGAGCGTGGCCGCATCGATGACGCTGCGGATCGAAGTGCCGCCGTCACGACCAGAGAACCCACCGCGCCGCTGGCTGGTGATGTAGCTGAACCAAGGCGAGTATTTGACCGTCTCGCCCGTCTCGACGAATTGCCGATGCGTGAAGTTCGCAGCCCCGGCATGACCGGCACACGAGGAGGTCGAGCCCTGGCTCCACGGTTCGATAGGCGACTCCCACGAGACAGGGAGAGAGGAGAGGTCTTTGGCTCGAAACGACACCGGGACTTGATCGAAGCTATTGATGGTGGCTTCGTGATCGTCGGAAATGATGAGTCCAAGCCCTTCGTCACTCATTTGATCTGCCTTCGTCCCGCCGCGTGCTGGCGTAGGGCCGCTTCTGTTTTCGCCGCATCAAACGTCTCGCCCGGCGAGAGGATTGCGGACATAGATGTCGAAAGTTTCTTGTTCTGCGGGCCATCAAGTCCCGCCGAGTACGCCGCGACAATCGCCTCTTGTAGCGGCTTGTCGTACTTGATTTCGCCGGACTTCACGCGGTCAGCAACCGCATCGAGCGCATCGGCTGAAGTGTGGAGGTTTTCGAGCGTAGCCAGTCGCGTTAGCTCCGTGATGCTGGCCGCGTCGGTCTTCGGCTTCAAGGGCTTGGGTTCACCCGGTTGAACAACGCAGCCGATCAACAGACCGAGTACGAGCAGAGAAATTAAGAACCGTTCATCGATGCCGCGCTGAATTCTCATACCCTGTTCCGCCGAAAATAAATCGCCGCCGCAAAAGCAGCGACGCAAACCAGAATGCCAACCGACTTAATCATTTTTTGACCAACATAGACTTCGCGAGCTCGCCAACTTTGGTGAGGTTCTCGACGTCCTGCGATTTGACGCAGATACCGGCCAACGTAACGAGGGCAATTTCCGCCGTGATCGTTGTTGGCGTCTGCGGGCTATTGAGCACGCCGCCGAGGTCTTGAATCAGCGAACCGCCGCCCGACTGCTTGAACAGATTCCAAAAGCCGGTCAGCGAACCGGCGATCGCGGTGATTGTGCCGAGCCACCCGGCACCAGAGACCGATGGCGTTGCCTCGCTGAGTCCGTAAGCAACCGGCGTCCAAGTGCCTGAAGCCAGGGCCGCTCCAAAAATCGCCACCACAAAACCGCCAGCCGCCATTGCTTTGCTCATCGCTTCCGCCTTTTTTCGAGTTCCTGTTCGTGCCACCGTCGTTCGAGTTCGTCTTCAACGGCGTACCAAAAACAAACTGCGGCTAAGCCGCTTGAGGCAAACCCCGTGATGAACCAAGAGAAATCCGTCATCACGCGGTCAGCTTGTTCCAGGTCGCAACTAGCCCCGCCACAATCGCAATCAACCCCCCGTCTTTAATCGGGTCAACGCCGTTCTTGTACATGATTTCACAGTAGCCGAGTCCCAGCCCACCGACTGTGAGAGCGAAGAGGCAGAACCAACCGGGGTGCATCTTCTGACGACGTGAGGCGGGTTTCGGTGGCATATCAAGCCCCAGCGTGTTGAATCGTGCCGACAGACTGGCCGGCGATAATTGATGGGTTATTCGCGATCGGACAGCGAATTGAAGAAACATCTCGGCGGATTGTGCTTAGGTCGGCATCAAGCTGTTTAAGGATCTGAGTCTGCACCGCGTAGTTTTCAGCGAATACCGACATGCAGTGATCTTGATTTTTTTGACTATCGAGCCGCTGACGCTGGTCAGGTCGAACCACAAACCAAAAATGAACCCCGATACCGCCAATCACAACAACAAAAAATAAAACCAAGCAGTACGCCGCAAACCCGTAATCCGCCGCCCGCGCAAGCTCACGTTGGGCCGCCGCCGCTATCTCCTGAGCTTGAGCCAATAACATCTCGAATCCCTTCTTGGCTGGGTGGAATACTGCACACCTGCGTCGCTAATCGTGACTAACTGACGCAAGGTCGTCAAGAACAATCAGCGAAGGCAAGGGCCACACGCCGGACGTCGGCAAGGCGAGCGGGCTGGAGACGACGAACGATATTTACGAGGTCTTGAGTCTCCGCCTCGCGTCGGTCGCGTTCTTCGGGCAACAAAACTTCGCTCGGCCAGATGAATTTCGGAGCAGACAGGGCGAGGATCTTGGCTGGCGTCGAACGAGACAAGTACCAGCGAATTGCGCCACGCCCACCAAGCCCTTCGCCGTGAATAATCTGAGCAGACTCAGAACCGCCCGCGTCTCGCCACGCATTCACCGCAGCAATTCGTAAATTCTGAGGGCCGAAGCGTGGGACGCCAGCCGCATCGGCAATTGAGTGCATCCAGTGCCGAAGATGCGTCGGGCAGGTGCGGCCGGCAGGGAACAGCGGGCCTTTCGTTGTGCCGAGCTGCCTGATGTGCCGATCCACAACCGGAGACATCGGGATCGTGTGAACCTTTCCGGTCTTATTCGCTCGACGACGAATACCGTCGGCGGTGATGTCCTCGTAGGTCAACGCAAACAGATCAGCGAGCCGAAATCCGGTCCAATACGCCACACAATAAAACGCACGCATGTAGCTTTCTGCGCTGCACCAATCGAGATGCGGCGAGACTGGTGACGCACAGGCAACGTACCACTTCCCCATGTCGGCGAGCGTTGGAGACTGCGGGTCAGGATCGGGCCGCTTGAGGCGACGACCTGGATCAACATGAACGCCGACGGACTTCAAGATCGTCAGCACGTCAGTAATCGAGGTCTCGATCGAGTGCGGCGACAACGAATCGCGCAAGCATCGGCGGCGAAACTCCGCGAAGACAGTCGGGTCGATTTTGGAGACGGTCGGGTTCTTCGTCCGCCGCTCCCAAGAGGCCACGAGATATCGGAGCTTACACCGAGTCTGCCCACCGAGATCGGGAGCAGACTGTTCGTACGTCAAAAGTGCATCGCGAAGAAACATGAGAGCCACTCACTGTGAATGACTCGATCCATCGAACTTCCCACTGACATTTCTTACGTCAGGTTAAACATGCGACAGGAAACGCCTAATAAACCATAGCGACCACGTAACCTTATTTGATTGTAAGGATAAACACATGGAAACAACGTTTCACACGAGAAAAACAGATCACATAAAAAGTTGTCTACTTAACACAGTGGACTCCTACTTTCGGGACGTAGAGGTCGCAGGTTCAAATCCTGTCATCCCGACTTTCGCCGCAATTTCGCGGCGAAAGCGACAATCCGATACTACGTAGGTGCGTCGCAAGTTTCAATGAAAATCTGGAGATTGCACCATGCCAAAGCCCGCACGGAACCAAGGGGAAATCCTGTACGGAACGGTAAAACTCGAAAATCGCGAATATCGGGCGGCCGAACTCATCAAAATCGTCGGTCGCAATAAACGGCGAATACTCGCCCTCGCCGAAGAAATGGGGATCGGCCGAAAGGTCGATCCGCTGAACTGCGGCGACTGGACGAGGGTATTCGCGAAATGGGAAGTCGAAAAAATGCTCAAGTGGTTTGACAGCCACGGGCGAAAACATTTCGAGGCTCCGTGGACTGAGGTGAAGAAACCGGCCAAGAGACAGAAACGGCAAGCGGTTTAATCCACCCCGCCGTACCCGTGAGCATCTCGCCAAGAAACAATGGCGTCAGCGATCTTATCGGCGACGGATTCTCCGATGCCTTTGACTTTGCGGAACCAGCCGTTGACTTCGCGGATTCTCCGTTCGAGTTCGCCGATCGTCTCGATATCGGCCTCAATTAGTTTCTCCGCCTGTTTTTGGCTGATGCCATGCGCGACGAGATTCTCGACAGACGCAGACTTCGCCGGGTCATCGGCGGGGATTTCCGAGGGTGCATCGTAGGTGAGCGGAAGCCGAGCCTGCCACGTTTCGTTGTTGATCGCCTCATCAAGTTCGCCGACCAGTTCGTTGAGCGTCTCCTGAGCCGCTTCCATCGCCTTCTTCGCGCCCTTCGCCGCCTCAGAGGCGGTTTCGTAGTTGTCTCGCCGGTCGAGGTAATGCTGGCGAACGTCATGCAGACTGGTCTGGAGCCGAGCAATCGCCTGCTCGCGGGTTTCAGAGGTTGGCGTGGGCGATGGAGGAGCGTCGGGCGGGGAGGCGACTGCCGGAGTTGCCGGCGATGCCGGAGCTAAAAGCCGATCAACACACGCGGGGCAGGGGATGTATTGCGGGTCGCGGTTCTCTTCCGCTGCCCGCGTCGATTCGAGTCGGATTGACAAAGTCCAGTCGCCGGCCTCGATCGCTTCACGCTCCGTGAATCCAAAAACCTCTTCAAACATGGAGTTTGGCGACGGAACCGAAAGACCAAGCAGCGAGAATGTGTCTGAAATCTCCTCTACCAAATTCGACGTTAGCCACTCCTCGCCATCCGTGAACGCCGAAATCGAAACCTCTTGATCGCGATAGTACGGCACGAGAAACCGAGGCAAAACCCGATCGCCTTGCAACCAGGACTCAATCCGAGCCTGCATGGTCGGCGATAATTTCTCGATTTCTTCAGTGGTGATGGCGAAACCTTCTTCGGCCAACGCCTTTTGCATAACTCCAGGGGCAACCATTTGCGGACTCCTTTCCCGGTGGTGTTGGGTAAATCGCTGCCGGGATCAGCGAAAACCCGGAAACTCAATCTGTCGAAGATCTGGAAGCAGGTCGTAGGGATTCGGCTGGTTCGACGCTCGCGGCCAACGCGACTCGTCGGAGAAGCTGTCGGGCAACACATGCACCTCGATCGCCCTCGCCGCAATCTCACGCAGCAGGCGCAGAGCCTCCTCGAAGTCCTCACGGAAGCGGGCCTTCTCGTTGCGGTATGCTTTGGCGGCGAGCCACGAGAAGAGTTCTCGGTCGAGGCGGATGAACCACCGCCCAGTTTTCATCGGGCCGACATGACACACCATTGCAGTTTTGTCACACGGCTCCGACTCAACCCAATCGAGGTCTTCTGAGACGAACAAGAATGCGTCAGGATCGACGGGAGGCGACGGAGGCAACGAAACACCCCAGCGGAGCACTCCGGCCGTGTAGCGGGCTTCTAGCCACTCCTCGAACGTCTCCCCGTCGAGCGGCGGCTGACACGTCGCGCACCGCAGCACGTTGCCGATGCGACCGAACAGGAGCCCAGAACAGGCAGAACAGCGTTTACCAGGGAGACCAGCGTAAGAAATTGTCATAATGGGCAGTTTGGGTATGATTTTTAGGGGGTATTCCATCTCAAAATGGAAAACAATCCACGTTTTTTCGACAAAAGAGCAAGCGTAAACACAGCGGAGACATAAGGTTGATTCAAAAACGATAGGTTTTCCACTTTTTTTACGAAAGAGAGACACACTAGAGAGAGACGCCTATAGAAAACAAAAAACACAGAGCAGAATTTCTTGGGGGTATCTCTCTTTGGAAACGTGGAAAACTGGAAAACCTGGAATCTCTTCTAGGAACTTAATAGACCTAACTTATAGACCCATAATATATTATTACTCTTTCTTTCTTTCTTTTTTCTCTTTCCATTCTCTTTCCAAGAGAGGGAGCTTTTCCATTTGAGGATCTAGGAGGCTCGGTCGGCCGCCGCGTCGTTCAGGGTTTCAATCGAAGTAATTGGCACCCAATATCCCCACGGCATCGAACCGTTAATATATTTCTTGCACCGCTCAGCTCCGGTCAGGCGAATTAAATGTTCCCCGATCCGGGTTTTTTTCCACTCCGTATCCTTGAGCAGACAACGCAGAATAATTTTCGGGGCGAGAAATAAACCAATCGGCGAGCTTCGGTCGTTGCCGTTCTGGCGACAGACAGACACGCCATGTGAATTTAGAGATGACTCTGTTGTCAAAGTTGTGTATTCCCCCTCTTTTATTATGTTTGTCACGATTTCCGAAACTGGCTTTCTTACCCCGTGCCCGCAATCAACCAAACTATTCAAGATATCCTCTATTACCTGAGCCTGTGCTTTCTCGACTTCGCCCACCTCGACGATCTTCAGCAGGTCAACGTAGAGAGCAAATGCCTCGTCGTCGGTCTTGCCGATCGCAGCGGCCAACGTCGCCGTAGGAACGGCGTATGACTCGCAGATGCGATCATTGATGCCAGGAGGCTTCGAGCGGTACAGGTAGTCTGCGAGGGCCACCGCTCGCGTTTTGTGTCTCAGGGCGCAAACTAGAAGCTCTAGGCCGAGTTTCTGGAGTTCTTTATCTGGAGGCATCCTGAACGATGCCCACTTAGCGGCGTCGGTGGTGCGGGTGAGCTGGATGCGAATGTATCGATTTTGGTCGACTTCCTTGTTCAGCCCCGACTCAGTCGAACCCATCCAAAAAATTTGATGCAACCGGAAAGACTTCGATCTGTGGCCGGTCGTTCCCCGAACGCCGGGGTCGCCACGGCCTGACGCCCGAACCATCGTCAAAATCTCTTCGCGGGCCTTCGACTGCTCTAATTCGTCGCAGATCACGACTTTCGAGGATCGGCCAATCGACTGAGACAATCCGGCTGCCGTGTAATTCGCGAATTTCAAGGCAAGGGAGCCAAATACCCCTTTCTCGCCGCTGTGCTCCGCTCCAGCAAGAGCATGAAACATCGAGGTCTTGCCAGTATTTGACTCGCCAAGAATGAAAACCTGCGGACGCCATGACCAAACCGACTGAATCCACGTCGCCATAATCAGCCCAACCAGCAACGTATCGGAATCCTTCGATTTGTAGGTCCACTGCGAAAACAGCTTTTCAGCGCGACGCACGACAGACTGACACCATTTTTGGTCGGCGGACGCAGCCCACGCGACCGACAGCTCGTTGAAGTCAAACCACGGCCGAGCGACATCGTTCAGGTCAAAAACGTGATTTCGGATTTCCGCCGACTCGACTCGTTCGAGATGCCCATTTACCGCCACGAGCTCGCCGCGACTGACCAGCACCAGACAATCGCCGCAGTCCCAAACACCACACCCGCGCAATGTTTCCTCAACCTGACGTCGGCTAGCGAGCAACGAAATCGCATTGCGAACGTCGTGCATCGTGACCTGCCCGTCGGGCGTCGTGTCTTTCCCGGCGTACACTCCCGCCGCTGCTGGAGGGCCAGCAATTTGCAATAGGCGGGGCAGCGGGAGCTTGCTCACGTCAGCCGGCGACAAAACGACGGTCTTTCGGCAGAATCGCGAATACAGCAATACGTGACCCGTTTCTAGCTCACCAAGTACCTCAAGCTGCACAGTCGCCATCACTTCACGATGAAACGCATACGGATCATCGTCGGCTTTCGGCTTATTCTCTGGAGTTCGGTCAAAGAGCTTTGCCCCGTAGATCCAGGGCAGGGCGTCGGCGAGCAAGTCTTCGAGTTCTTCGAGTTCGTGGGCACCTTTCTGGAGCCAGTCATCAAGCCCCCATTTCTCTTCGGAGCCGGGGAGTTGCACGACATGGATCGACTTTGCTTTGCCGCTCAGAGAATCGGCGACTGACTCCGCGTGTTCCAGCCCGACGCAAGAAACCTTGCCGTTCTTCTCGGTGATCGGATCGTTATCAGGAATGATGATGACGTCGCGACCGCGAAGGCACTCCGCGAATTCATCTTGCCACTTCCCCGCCCCCTGCGGATTACACGTCGCACACAAGCCCAACGAGGCGAGGTAATCGACCTGCTTCTCTCCCTCGACGATCCAGACAGGCTCATCCTTCGCCGCCAACAACTGCGGCAAGCGATAAAGAACCCGCCGCACTCCCTTCATCTTCCAGACCCATTCGCCGTTCGCCCTGTGGCGTTGGCGGAATGTTTTGACCTTCCGCTCAGTGCCGTCGGCGTTTCGTTCCATCTTCTCGAAACGGCAAACCTCGAACAGCGGGACGTTGTTCTCGTCGCAGTAGGTGTAGGTCTTAACCAGCGACCCCCACTCCGCCCGGCCGCGATCATCCTTCGGCGGGAACAGGTCTTTGGTCATCATCCCAACCGAGCCAACGATCTGGACCGGGTGGCAATGATTCGAGAAGCACGTCAATAGGATCTTGCCGTCGTCCGAGACAGCGATCGACAACGAGGGGCGAGTATCGTCGTGAGCAGGACAGCAAGCCTCCCATCCGTTTGGTGTTTTAGAGACGTTTTTGAGACGAGAAAGGAATTCATCGAGCTTGGGATTAAAAGACACAAAACCCTCCGTGGTCGTTAGAGTCTGATTTCAAAAACCTCGGCAATTCGGATGGAATCCAGAAAAGACTCCGAGAACTCAAGCGGTCTTAGCGGACACCATTCAGGCGTTTTTGGCAGAAAGCCAATCAACTCGCCCGGCAGATTTATGTCGAACGGATCGAACCCGCAAAGAAAATACTCCGCACTTCGACACTCCGAATTTGGAACGCCAGTCATCGCGAGCAAATGCGGACAACCTTCGCAACTCCCATTCATAAAAACAGTCTCCCTCTGACTACGAACTTTTGATACCAGATCAAACGCTTGATCTCTGGCTCAACATGGCACAGTCGCACGCAATGCCCCATCTTGGCTCCGTCGTACAACGCTCCGAAATATCCACTTGGAATCGATCGCACGTTGCCGAGGTTGATTCGCACCGTCGAAAGCGGCTGCGACCTACGAAACAGATTATTCAGGCCAACTACGTCCGCGTTGTCGAGAATCTCGACGCCTCTGTAATCGACCAGCACTTCAGACCCACGAACACGAACGCGAATCCTTTTGACGTCTTCGCTCGCCATCAAATTTTCTCCCGTAAACGCTCCATCAACCGGGAATCCAGACGCCGCCGAGCAGTCGACCGCGTCTTGTGCCACCAAAATCGCTCCAGCAGCCAGAAGGTGATTTGCTCCGCCGCCTCGCGGCCAGGAGCCCAGAACCATTTCACGCCGGGGTAGCGGATCGACCACGACAACCACGTTCGAGCAACCGCATTGACGCCGGCACCGTGGCCGGGGTGAGTCTCAACGAAATCGCTCCACTCATGCTCGACCACGATCGCAGCGAACTCGCACATTGCGTCGAGACTCGCAATCTCTTGCTCGAAATTCTCTCGCCTCTGAGCCAGCGAAGAGGGCAGGTCATCCCCTTTTCGCTCGATCTGAATGTCTGCCTCGAAGCCGGCAATCGTGTAATCCGCCATGCCTCGCGTGTAGAGCGGTTCGCGGCGAGTCCGCACTGTTACCGGCTTGCCTTCCGCATCAACAATCGACTCGAACGTGAACGGGAATGTCTCGTTGGTGTCGATGATGACGGTAAAGGGGCAGATTCCAGATCGATCAACCGGCTTGTCGTCGCCATCGGCCGGTCCTGAAAGATGTTCGATCCAGTAATCAGGCTCATTATCGTGTTGGAGATGTAGCCCGCGATGCGCAAGGTACAGTCGCAGCTTGTCGAGCTGCTTCGGCCCGACGCCGGGAATCACGAGCACGTCAGACGCGGTGAGCGATTGCCAGTCACGCACGTCAACGAGCCCGTAGAATTCTGCAACCTTGTGCAGTTTTGCGGGGAGGCTCATATTTTGCCGGCCTCTTCCACTTGAATTCCAAAGCCAGCCTCGCACGCTGTATCACAGTTGACGCGAAAAAGTTCATACCAATGCTCGTTCAGTATTTTCTCGAAACGATCTTTATCTTCCCTGTCAACGAAAGCAGAAAACCACTCTCCTTTAGAGTCGTGAAAAACCATGTCAACAGAAGTGTCGGCATCGTTTGCCGCAACCAAAACTATCGCGGCAACTAGCTTGCAAAGCACACACGTTGGCCCTTCGTGCCGACAAAAAGACACATCGTCTACTGTTTTTAATGTTTTCATAGCGGTCTCCTTAGTGTTTCGAGCAGTCCATTCTTTTCGGCTCGATCCCAGCGAATCTGCTCAACCAGAAAAGTTTTTCGGCCGGCAAGACCATCTCGCCGGCACGCCATTCTTGCGACCGAAATCTCGCCCACACAAAACGTCGCCTTCGTCGCCCGGCTAATGCCGGTGTAAACGAGGTTCCGATTCTGCACGTTGCGGGCTCGACTCGATGGGTCGCAAATCCAAACAATGTATTGCCACTGCGAACCCTGCGATTTGTGGTTCGAGAGCACGTAGCCTAAATCCCAATCGCCGACCATGCCCTTACTGTCTGAGTCGGCATCATCTTCCAAGTCTTTGTTGTCTTCGTTCGCAGACTGATAAGGAACGATCACTTCGCGACGCGGATCAAATAACCGCACGATCATCTTCGCTGGCTCGATGGTGAGCACTTCCGCCAGTTCACCATTCGCAACGTACACTTCATTGTTGTCGCCCATCACGAGCAAGGTCTGGCCATCGGGCAATCGAAACAGTCGGTCGTTGTCGCCAACATACTCCCACTCGTACATCGAAATCGTTTTCAGGAAATCCGGCGATAACCAGTACCCGCCGTTTTTGAGGCACACGATCTTATCACCGACGCGAAACGGATTTCCGGTGCATTGCTCCCCATGCGGATTCAGTAGGTCTTGCAGCTTCGGATTCAGAATCTTCCGGCTGACTGGAGTTCCGTTGTTGCACGCTGTAAGCACCTGCACGTCCCATATGGGATTGCATTCGCCGCCACGCTCGATTTGCTGCACGAGTCCCAAAACAGAGTCTTGCAAATCGTCCTCTTTGCATTCGATCCAGGGCAGATTTTCCCCCGCCGCTTCGTCATAGGAGGGCGACGGAGTGAAAGACTGAGTGTCTCGGATTTCAGCGCAAGCCCGCACAATGCGGCCTGAGTTGCGGCGAATCTCCGTGAGCGAGCCTGTTGGCACGATGCCCTGCATATCGAGAAACGGCTTGCCGTGCGAAACCGGAGCAAGCTGCTCTGCGTCGCCAACAAACAAAACGTGGCAGTCTTCCGAGCAAGCACGCAGCAACGACGCCATAAGGTCAGTGTCAATCATCGAACTTTCGTCAACGACAACAAACCGATACGGCAACGGGTTGTCGTCTTTATAGGAAAATGACCACTCACTATCTTCGCCCTTTTCAACCACCAGCATTCGATGAATCGTCGTCGCAGTGATCGATACGCCAGCCGCCGACATTGCTTGTGTCGCTCGCACCGCCGCCTTTCCTGTCGGACAGGCAATCGCAATACACCCTTCGCCATAGAACCACGCAAGCCACTCGACCAGGGCGGCAACGCAAAACGTCTTTCCGCAGCCGGGAGAACCCCGCAGCACCCCAATGCGTCGCCTTAACGCCGCTCGCATTTGTTCGAGTTGGTGTTCCGATAAATCCTCGAATCCGTCACTGTCGTCGTCGAGGTTTGGCCAACCCACATCTTCGCGAGCCAGCAAGTCGTTGATACTTCGGGCGACGTCGGCTTCGTGCGCCGCCCTGGCTCCCACCGATAACCACTCACCATTATAGACCCGCTTCGATAGGTAGCCCTTCTCGATCGCCCAGCGAATTGCTTCATCGGGTTTAGCCAGCGTGTTCGCCACGTTCTGATGAATCGCCATCTCCGCCGTTCGACGCGACACCCACGTCGAACCAGTGCGGTCAGACTTCACGGCGTAGGCGGCACACAGCGCCTGTCGCTTGATACATGCCAAAGCGTGCTGATACTGCTCAGGCGTGCGACATTTCAGTTTTGCTAAGTCGCAAAACATCTTGTCCGCACCCTTGAACCCAATTCCGGGGAGCGACATCAGGCAATAACAGTCTTCGGCGATCGTTCTCGCCGCTGCCGTGCCCCACTTCTTAATGCAACGGTCAGCAGTTTTCTTCGGAAAGCCTCGCCCATCGAGCAGGCCGAGTAACTCCACCTTCGCTGCGCGAGTCGATTCAAACTGCCGCAGATGCTCCGCTGCGATCAATGCTTTTGCAGAATCCCATCGAGTCCCCGCTCCGCTGATCTTCTCAGCCGCTTCAGCGGGACGATTCACCACAACCTCGATGCACTCCTGGCCGAACTCCTCGACCAACGCCCAAGCCACTCGCTCAGTGATCGATCCTTTTTTCGGGCCGCGACATTGGAGTAGGTACGCCACCAACGATTCATCGTCAGCCGGTCGCTCAGTGGTGAAGCTACTAAACTGGAACTGAGGTCCATATTGGGGATGCGTCTTTGGATAGCCAAAAAAACGATAGGTCATCCCCGCTTGCAGTTCGCCCTCTGGAGCGTAGCCGCGAACGACATGCTTCTCCTTTCCGACCATCACGTCGCCGATGATCGTTCGCCGTTCACCTTCACCGAAGACGTGTCGCTCTTTCAGAAAACGGCCAGTAAGTTCACGATTTCGCATCGGCGGCCTCCCGTTCTTCGATCCGACGCTTTAGCTCGTCGCGCAAGATGCGAATTTCTTTAGGAGCCAAAATCCGCACGCGGACTTTGTTTTCGCCGACCTTCTCGACGAACAATTGAGCGTCACCAACCCAGACGGAATCATTGACCGTTAGCTCTAACGCCAAACCACCCATAATGCACTCCTTTGCAGTTTTAATAGCCACCCCGGAGTCGAACCGGGTTCGGATTGTTCGCCCAACGAGCGGGTCAGCGTGCTCGGCGAATAGGGACTACCGTACTCCCTCGCGATGGCTACCGTTCTCACTAGACCTTGGCGGCGAACGGATTGTTCGACGGAGCCGTCTTCGCTGGAACGGGCGGCGTTGCTTCAGTATTCAACGGCTGCCACTCGCCAATCAAATGGCCAATTTGATTCAGCGTCGCGTTATGCTTCGGCCAATCCTTAGTTTTCGGGTCTTTGCAGTGATAGATCGCGAATCCCCCTTCCCCGATATTGCAGTATTCCTTGTCGTCTTTTCCTTTTCGGTGGACGATCTCGGTCATAAAGCAGCGGCCGGGCAATCCAGTCGTGAAGTCGAGGTCAAGATCCTGGCCAGCAGAGCGAGCGGCCTCCGCCTCAGCGGGAGTCAGCAGACCAGCCGCGAAACTCAGCTTGAGCAACTTCGCCGCACACTGATCCTCTTCCCGCGTTCCGTCGTCGGTGAAGATGATTTCCTCATGCTCAACGCCAATGCCGTCGGGATTCGTCCACGCGACGATTTGCAGAACGAGAATATGGGCGGGATTCTTCCCCTTCGTGAACCCGTATTCTTTCCATTCCGTGATCTTCACCATTCCGCGACCGGGTGGCGTTGACTTAAACGCATTGTTCTTGAGATTCGAGAAGTCGCCTTTGACCTTCGACAAGTTGACGCTAAGAGCCATTGCATTTTCCTTTGATTTTTTGGAGGCACGCCGCATTGACGCGATCGGCCTCGTCCTGTGTATGCGACCACGTTGGCGGGTATCCCAACGCTTCAAACCCGACGCCCCACACGAACATCGGGCCTAACATGTCCACCGTCGGCTGGAGAAACCGATGCCACTGCCAGCGAATACAATCACGATCTGTTTCGTCGGGCAGTGTCATTTCGAGGCAACTCCAAACCCACGGCTTCTGATGAACGGGAGTCATTACGCTTTCCCGGCAATTGCATCAGCAAATCGAGCCAACAGCTTTTCGGCCTGCGTATGCGTCATCTTCGTCGGGTCATCAACACCCGCCGCTTCGCAAACCGTGTCACGCACTTGCTGAATCGACTGCCCCAGCTTTTCACCCAATGCGACGAGCTTTTGGAGTTGATCCATACTGCACGGGCCTGCATTTTCTTTCGGTGGTTCCGGCTTTGGCGGTTCGACAGGAGCGGCCGGTTCAAACGGAACGTCGACCACGGGAGCAGGAGCTTCCACTACAGCCGGAGCAGGAGCAGGCGTCTCCTCTGTAACCTTCTTCGGTCGACCAGGACCACGCTTCACCGGCTCGGCTGGCGGTTCTGGCGTTGCTGATTCTTCCATTGCTTTCAGCTCAGCACGGCGAGCTTCAATCTTCGCCTGCCGCTCCTCGGCAGTTTCGGTCGCTGGCAACGACTCTTCAATCTCTTCAGGCAGATACGTCCCACTCACCAATTCCGGCGCGATGATCCGCAACGCCTTCGACGTCAGACGAGCACGCAGCATCGGCCCGCGACTCTTAAACCAGTTGCCGTCGGGGTCGGCCAGTCGCTTCGCACCAATCAGTTTTTCAGCCTCGCCGATGGTGAACGCCAGCTCCATTTCGTCGCCACCATAGGTGAAGACGGCGCGAGCCTCCTTCCCATCGTCGCCGACATTCAGCCACTTGATGCGACCACCAGCCGAACGAAACTTCGCCAGCATCGCGTCCGCACGCATCGCCGGGCGACCTTGAATGATGTGGTACGTCTGCGAGAACTGAAGCGGGGTGATCCGCTCCGCAAAACAGGTCATTGCCAACACGAGTCCGTCGCCAGGAGTCTTACACCCCATGATTTGCGACTGCACGAACAGATTCCCGATCGAACTCAATGAAGCCATCGCCTCATTCGAGTTCAGAATGCTTTGGTAAAGCTCCGTCGCTCCCTCAGTGTCTCGAACAATCAAACTCCCTTTTTCTGTCATTACTGACCCCTTTCAAAACAAACCAACCAACCTGTCCCTGCGAAACGATTCTCAGGGCACCCAAAACCTCAATTCAATACTGGCGATAGCAGTCGATCCAGCGGGCTACGAACACTCGTCGCTCCGCGTTCCATGCAGTGCGTGTATATGTGTGTTGTTTCAATGCTCTGATGGCCCATCAGTTCCGCAATTTGCACAATCGGCACGTTGTTGTTCATTAACTGCGTGGCAAAAGTGTGCCGCAACGCATGACTTTTTACTGGCTTGCGAATACCAGCGCGACGACCAGCAGCAGCAAGCTCACGTGTATAGCTCGTCTCATCAAGATGCCATCGTCCAACCCGCTTCGTCTCAGGATCGACACTGCGAACGTGAGAAATGAAAAGCCACCACCACCCGATCTCTTGAGCGAGACGGGGCGACTTACGCTCTAAAGCAAACGGAATCGGAACTCGCGCACAACCTTCCGCCATGTCGATCGCATGAATCCGCTCTGTGTCAGCAATCTGGTCTCTCAGTGCCGGTATTAACGCCTCCGGCAACTGCACCATCCTGTCCTTTGCTCCTTTCGCTTGTCGAATATGAATTTGCCGCTCGTCAAATAAAATATCTTTGATTCTCAGATTGAAGCATTCACCTATTCGCAGGCCACATCCCACGCCCAGCCCGGCTAGAAGGCGATTCCTTCCAGAAAGTTGCGAGAACAGTCGGCGGACTTCGTCGGAACTCAAAACGGTTGGAATATAGAGCGGTTTTTTAGCCCGCATTGCATTCACGCCCTGAATGTCGATCTTTAGCACATGGCGATAGAGGAACAAAATTCCCTGAAGCGCAAGATTCTGAGTGTTCGGCGAGACATGCTGCTTAACTGCGAGATGCGTGAGAAAACGCTCGATCTCTTTTCTGCCCAGCTTTGTCGGATGCACCCATTCACCGCTTAATGTACGCTCGTGCCGCAGAAACGACTCAATCCAGTGCCAGTACGTTTTGAAAGTCTTCGGAGAGTACCCTAGCAGATTGCACTTTGCGCTAACTTCGTCGATCAACATATCGGTCCCCTCCCAATGGATTAGGGACTCCGTTCCTAAATGTCGCTCCGTCAACAAAATCATTTTCACTGCACCAAATCAGGTTAATCAATTTCACGGAAAACAGTCAATTAAGCGTTAGGTGGATCATTACCACCGTTTAGTCGATACCGAAATCGTGCCATCGGTCACGCTTTCAACGTGCCGCAAATGTTCCTCTGCCGATTCCATCTCTTTGCGTGCCTGCTCTGCCTTCCGGCGTAGGCACGTCATTGCGTACTCTTTTGCAGAATCGAAATCTTCGAAATACCTAATGCCATCGGACGCCTTCGCGACACGCGAACCGGAAATGAAAACCGATGCGTCCGTAACCTTTTCCGCAACGACTTTCACGAACTCAAAGTTCCATCGAGACTTAACACGCCACACATCAACCATAGTGACCACCTAACAATTGCGTGAACCGAAGCCCCCGATTCGGCGTTTTTGAAATGGAGGCGTAACCGGCGGGGGCTCGGTTACGCATTGCGTTAGGTGGACGAACTAGAGGCTATCTGCGCCCCTGACGCCCGCTCCCCAATTCACTTGTCTAATCTTGTCGTCTACTTCTTCGCACGTCATGCCGAGTGCGTCTCGTGCCATTTTTGCGACCAACGCTAGTGGAGTGTCGCCACCATTCGCAACCGCCCACTTTCTCGCTGTAGCCTCAATGTTTACGAGTGCTAGAGTTAAATCTGAACCTGTACCGACCTTCAACTGTGGATTGCTCATATCGCCA
>Ga0208644_1000788_pt1 | contig 28274 bp, 28 predicted proteins | sample VirMetDEL_Nov_18_FD_184517 | JGI IMG/M metagenome (GOLD analysis project Ga0208644, IMG submission 184517) | Aqueous microbial communities from the Delaware River and Bay under freshwater to marine salinity gradient to study organic matter... | ecosystem: Environmental > Aquatic > Marine >...
AGAAAAGGAGGTGAACTATGAGTCAGATGGACGAGAATGAAGCACGAGCATGTGCCGAGTTGTTCCAAAAGTTTGTTGACCAGATCGAAGATGGGAAACCTTACGATCATGTGATGGCTGTGACTGCACGACTGTATGCAAGGACAGCCTGTGAGTTTGAGGTTGACAAGAAGAAAGCGCTGGCTTACATGGCGCATGTCATTGACGACGTTTATGGAGGTATCCAATGAGCAATTCACCTATGCCTGAATCAGTAATTATTGATGCAGTTGACACAATCTTCAACGGCAAGCCTAAGAAGTACACAGGCTTTCGTACTCGCATGGAGAAGCACGAGTACATGGTCGAGGAAGATCAACAAGCGTTTGTGCAGTGGGTAGAGCAACGTGAACGTGACCTTAACAACATGGAGGATTAAACAATGGAACTTCAAAAACCTGATTACCTTTTGTCGCTGGCGTCTGCTGGCATTCTTGTCAACGTCGAGTGTAAGACTTGGGGAGCAACCAAGAAGAACAATCAAGTCACAGAGGAAGTGACGAGTGCGTACAAGTCTGCTAAAGACTCTGCTGATGTGGTTGTGAATCTCATGGCAAATGTGAAGGAACACAAAGAGATTCTCAAGTATCGCAATGACATTCGTAATTGGACACGCCGATGGACATACGACTGGGCTGGTTCTCTGCGCTACTTACCCATGATGCGTATCGAGCGATTCAAGGACGAGTTCAATACTGTGTACAAGCCTACCTACGACAACTTGGTTGTTCAACTTGTTGATAAGTATGAAGACATCGTAGCGGAGATGGCGTTCAAGAATGGTGACTTGTTCAAAAGGGAAGACTATCCAAGCAAGGACGAGGTCGCAAAGCGTTTCAAGCTAGAGATTAGTACGATCCCTGTACCGATGAACGACTTCCGAGTGCAGGTCGCAGAGGACATTGCCGACGAGTTAAAGAAGCACTACGAAGATAATGCGAACGAGATGGTGCAGAACATCATGCGTGATGTGACCGAGGACTTGACTGACTACATCAAGCGTATTGCGGCGGCGTGTACAACAGAGGAGGGCAAGCGTAAGCCGAAAGTGTATGACTCAACCATCGAAGGACTTAGGGAGCTGACTCGAACTCTTGTTAAGTTCAACGTAACTAACGATGCCGTGCTGGAGACTATGAGGAAGGAGGCAGAGCAGGTGCTTGGCAACTACACGGCTGAAGACATACGTGACTCAGAGGCAGTGAGGTCATCCATTAAGAGTGGTATGGACGACATACTGTCTAAGTTGGGTGTCACGGTAGCCTGAAACATTAACTAACCACGGAGGTATCACAATGAGCAAAATCGCAACTTATCCTACTCTCACACGTGAAGAGTGTAAGGATGCAATCAAAGCAGTCGGTGCTGGTGACAAGGAAGCTGGCATTGACCCCGTAACTGTACTTGTTATGAGCGAGCCTGGCGTTGGTAAGTCAGCCATCCTTGAAGATCTGCGTAAGGAAATGGGCGAAGACGAGTACGACTTCATCTATGTCGATGGCCCGAACAAAGACATGATGGACATTGCGGCAACCATCCCGAACCATGAGACGAAGTCGCTTGAGCATTACGTTGCTGGTCTGTTCAAGATGGGCAACGGCAAGAAGAAGGTCATCATGATCGACGAGGCGTTGAAGGTACCGAAGCTGATGCAACCGATCTACACTCGCTTGTATCAAGAGCGTACTGTCGGTGACGAGGAGTTGCCTGATGGATCGATAGTCTTTGCTACGACAAACAATTCTTCTGACGGTGTGGGTGACAATCTGCAAGCGCACACAGCGAACAGGGTGTCAATCGTTCGTATGTCGAAGCCATCGTTCAAAGAGTGGGCCGCGTGGGCTACGGACAAGGGGATTAGTCCACTGATCACTGCGTGTTGTGCCATGTATCCACAGGTGTTTAGGTCTTACACCGAGGGTGATACGCAGGACAATCCGTATATCTTTAACCCAAAGCGTGCTGATCAGATGTCGTTTGTGTCGCCTCGCTCATTGCACAAGTGCGATGGCGTGATCAAGAAGAAGCTGGCATATAACATGTCATTGGGTCTGCTGGCTGGTCTGGTCGGTGAATCGTTCGCACGTAACCTCATGTCGTTTGTGGATCTAGAGTCTAAGGTCACTAAGTTCGACGACATCATTGCAGATCCTGACAATGCAAAGATGCCCGCCGCTGGTGACTCTGCTCCACTGCTCTTGATGATCTTCCAAGCGATTGAGCATATCGACTCTCAAGATAAGCTGAATAAGTTTCAGACATTCATGAATCGTGTCGAGAGCCACGAGATCCAGTCGATCTGGTTTGTTGTGTTGTTGCGTAGTAAGAAAGCCAAGATGGCAAGGCTTAATCCGTTGGTCGCCAAGTGGGCGGCTGATAATTCTCACTTACTGTAAGGAGGTGTCACTATGGTAGTTATGCCAAAAGAAGTTGTATCGCAAGCTGAAATCAGCAAACAGGCGGAGCGACTTAAGAAATCTCACATCTTTTTGATGAAGCACCCGAAGATCATGGCGTTGTCGGGCATCATCATTATGGGTACGTCAGAGGTGAAAGGAGATATACCCACTGCGTACACCGATGGTGTGAACAAGAAGTATGGTGCGAAATTCATGGCGAAGTGTACTGACCCTCAGCTTAACGGCTTGGTCATGCACGAGAACGGTCATGTGTTCTTCCGTCATGTCACGCACCACAAGCGTCTGTTCCGAGAGAACGCCAAGCTGACTAACATTGCGGCTGACTTTGTCGTGAACGATATGATTGTCATGCTTGAAGACAAAGACATTGAACTACCGCCAGGTGCGTTGTGGAATCCTATGTTCCGCAATTGGAGCGTGACTCAGGTGTATGACTATCTGAAGAAACGCAAAGAAGAACTGGAGGATGAAGGCGAAGGTGACCCATGTCCTGACGGTAAGCCCGGGCCACAAGGTGATGGTACTGGGCCGCAAGGTAATGGTTCACCCTCAGGTGAAACGCAAAATAAGGAAACAGACGTAGACGAGTTGCTCAAGCGTCTGGGTGACCATGACTCACTGGACGAGCATGACCATGAGGCGGGTGGTGAACTCGACGAGAAGCAGGTCGGTGAGGATATTGACCGAGCCTTGCGCCAAGGTGGTATGTTGGCTGGCATCTTAGGTGGTGATAAGAATCGTCAGATCGAAGAACTGCTTAAGCCTAAGGTTGATTGGCGTGAAGTGATGCGTGACTTTATCTCTAGCATGTGTCGTGGCAAAGACGAGTTATCGTGGCGCCGGTTCAACAAGCGTCTTGTTGCTAATGGGTACTATATGCCCACACCAATTGCTGAGACTGTGGGTGAGGTAGTGATAGCCATCGACACAAGCGGCTCTATTAGTGATGTGCAACTTAGTCAGTTCGCTGGAGAACTGGCTTCGATTTGCGAAGCCGTTATTCCTGAGAAAGTTCGCGTGGTCTGGTGGGACGCAACGGTTCATGGGGAACAGATCTTTGAGCAGAACCAATACGCATCCATCGCTACACTTCTTAAACCTGTGGGTGGCGGGGGAACTTTCGTTTCATCCGTCAGTGAACACTTAGTTAAGAACAACGTTCAGGCCGAGTGCGTGGTCATCTTCACCGATGGTTACGTGGAGGAAGATGTGAAATGGCAACATACTGCGCCGCTTCTCTGGCTCATCACTCAGCGTAGAGGCTATGAACCCCCTGTTGGTAAATCTGTTTTCGTAGAGGAGGACTAAACCATGAGCGACAAACCAAAGTATGTAATTGAGAAAAACGTGCCGTTGCCTGAACCAAGAGCTGGTAAAAAGTTGTATGAGTATCACGACATACCTTTTGATCAGATGGAAGTGGGCGACTGCGTAAGGATAGCTTTTAAAAACCTAATCCCTAATAACTCACACCCTGACGCAAAAGAAAGGCAAGCCGCAGTGAACTCTATGATGGCGTACGCGAGAAGAAAGTTTTCTGATTGGGAATTCAGGGTGAGACAAGACAGGCCACTGTCTGATCGTAGCTACTCACGAGTGTCTAAACAGAAAACAAAAGAGTACAACTTAAACAACAGATGCTTTCGTATTTGGAGAGTCAAATAATAGGAGGACTAAACCATGTGGCAATTTGAAGACGTTTATCGAATAAGACCAAAGTCGTTTGCTGAAATAGAAGATATAGCAAAGACCGTGAAACCTTATCGTGGAACAACTAATAAGTATCCGTTAGGTGCGCGTGATTATTCTCAAAGACATTTTATCTTTAATGGTGATCATGCCGACATACACTACGGCAACTACGCAAGGTCGCATATGCTCAGATGGCACAGCGACAACTCAATTGAGTTTATGGAGTCTTCATACGGTCAAGGCCAGAATCAATTGCTGTGTGCGTTACTTGACCCTTTCTGCATCAAGTCAGACTGCAAGCAAGGTGGTGACATCATCATAAGGAGAACTGACAAAGTCGAGACTCATCCAATCTTCAAAGGTCTACGGCTGATGATGAAAGACTTCACGTTACATCCGAGTGTGTCGTACAAGGCCGAGTATGCCGTAATAGATAAGAAGGCGTCAAAGGCTCTGCGGGCGAATTGGGATGAGCGTATGAAGATGATACGTGCGTTCTTTATGGCGTCTGATGTAGAACAGATCGGCGAAGAAGCTAAGCAGTCAAATGCGGTGCCTGAAGAAGACCCCTATGGGTACTTTTTGCAGATTGTGTATCGGGCGTCACTGTATAACCCGTTTCGCATCAAGAAGTACGGTTGGCAGAGAGGCTCCCTTGCCGACATAGAAACCGAGCGTGAGCAAGTGTTCAAAGAATCGGTTGCGAAGTTCTTCAAGCATATGTACATGGTCAACGATACTCTTGAATGGAAGGAGGCTGGAGTAGGTAATCCAATACCCCGTGGCAACTGGGGTGTTCGTATTTCTCACACTATCAACAACTAGGAGGTGTCTATGAATCTATTACACAAACTTGCTGACCCCACGATCAGTCTTGATGACTTTGATCGCTACTTTTTATCTTTCCTGCGTGAGCTTAATTACAATTTTGGACTACAAGTCTATTGTAAGAAAAGCGATACTTCCTATTCAATGGTGGATGAACGCGGTTTGCATTACGGTTTTACAGATATTAAGCGTAACGATGACGAAGAAAAGTTTGAGTATTCGTTCTTCTCTACACCGTACATTCAGAAGGAACGCGGTCGTGGCCCTAAGAAGCACGTTCGTACGTCCAACTCGCTTAGTCGTTTGATAAAGCAACTAAAGAATGATTTCAAAGCCGCAACTAACACGCCGGCCTATGTCGGATATGCCTATGAAGCTATGAAGCAAGAGGTATCTTCAACCCTAAACCACAGCGACTACTTCAGGACTACTATCACTGACGTTAAGGTAGAACGAGCGTTACTTGATCATGTTATTAGTGGTAAGACATTCCCGCCTGAGTATCTTGAAGAATGTAAGAAGTCCTTATCAAAGCACGAGAAACAGGACGAGACGAACAATCAATATGCCGACGAAGTGAAGCAGTTTGATAAAGCGTATGCGTTGTACACACAGGCGTATGCCCCGCCCATGTTCGGTATTGTCGAGAAAGAAGGTAAGAAATATAAGTTTCAGGCAGGGGTGAACTGCTATTCAACGCTTGAAGAACTGCCCCAAGAGTTTGTTGCGGCGTACAAGATGTGGAAGATTGGTACCGAGAATGAGCCTAAGATGTTCGACTTTAAAAACGATAGGAGGGGTAACCGAGATGAAAATATGTTCCATCATCCGCTTCATGAGCGCATGGTATGCGATGACGCATACAACGAGAATTTTGCTGTCTACATGTCGTACGGCAATATGAATTACGTCAACTCCTCTGAACATATCTTTATGGTGCCCTATGCCGAAACCCAAGCTTAGTCCGGTGCAACATGCGTCTCTTAATGATCATCACCGTGTGCCAGTGGTTAGTCTATTTGGGAAGTATGAAGTCTATGTCGGAGACAACTTCATCAGGCTTTTCTCAGAGGACGACTTACCAGACATTATTAAATCCCGCATCGCAATGGTGAAAGCCGCTACGGTTAAGATTCCTGACAGCTATCTAACTTCAGAAAATATAGGTCAAATCTATACAGGCGACCCGATGAGTCCGATGTATGAGATTGGTTGGCAGGTATCGAAAGAATTATTTGTAGTGGTTATCCCTAGTAAGGACTTGACATATCTTAGAGGGGAGGCAAATAATATGTCAATGCAGTTTATTGGTACAAGACGTAGTCGGGTTTTCTACGCTAGTAAACCCAGTGAGGTCTTGATCATGAATGATCGTCCCACGTTCAGGGATTTGGATGAAGTCTTATCTCATGTCTATTGGAGAATGATTGATGACGCCGGAGGGGAGGGTAAAATCTAAGGTCAAAGATGTATTGAAAGCCGTGGGTGCGTACTATGTCATGCCCGTCACAAGTGGGTACGGCAGTTCGGGCGCACCCGATTTCCTTGTTTGCTACGGAGGCAGGTTTGTCGGAATAGAATGTAAGGCAGGTAAAGGTAAGCCTACGGGCTTGCAGATCAAGAACCTGCAAAGCATTGAACAGTCTGGTGGTCAGTCTCTTATAGTGAACGAATTTAATGTAGTTAATTTAGTAACACTCTTACAAGAAGGAGTATCCAGTTATGAAAAAAATCACCAACGCACAGAAGATTCTAAAGGCCCTAAAATCAGGCCCAAAAACTCAAGCTGAGCTGGTACGTGAAACAAAGGTTAAGAACGTCTACCAGATCATTTCGGATCTTAAGAAGAAAAAGCTTGTGTTCATGGACACTGCCAAGTGTGTGAACCTTGTGAAAGTTCCTATTGCAATTGATGAAACGACAAAGGTAAGCGCCGAGCAACTAGGGGCCGCACTACCTAAGCCTGAGTCAGAAATCATCACTACACTTAGGGGTGAAGTCGAAAACATTCAGGACGGTATTCGTTCTCTCATGATTACTAGGACGTATCTCATACGCCGCATTGAAGAAGAGAAGCGCAATGCCTGAAGTCAACGACCAAGTCAAGATCATGAGAACAGGTGAGATTGGCTACGTCGAAAAAGTTTTAGAGCGAGGGGAACGGTTGATGATTCGTATCCCCGGTTCTAAAGAGTGGCCTTATCCGCATCACGTTTATGTGGCTAAGGAGAATGTGCATCGTGTGACAAAGGGTAATCCTTCATCCGAAGAGCCCTTATTTTGAGGAGAATCAAAATGGCATCAAAGAAAGAAACCAGCACCGAAATTTTTGTAACCGAGCAAAAGCGTGAAACGCTAAACTTTTGCGTACTGGGTACAACCCCACTCATTCACAACCGAATGAGTCAGAAAGTTCTTCAAACATTGTTGTGTCCTGCCCCCCGCAAAAATGCGGCTGAGAAAGCGCAAAGCTTGAAACACAATCCGATGGAGGAGTATCGCAATTCTCCGTATACAACCAACGACGAGTCTGATCCTACGCTAATCACAATTCTGCCTACTGCGTTTAAGGGCGGCATGATGACTGCGGCTCTCGATATGCCCGGAGTTGCTAAGACACAGATCAAGCGTCAGGTGTATGTCGATGGTCAGATCACTCACATCTACGGTATACCCGAGATGATGATGGCAGTCACGAGGTCTGCTGATATGAATAAGACCCCCGATGTGCGAACCCGAGCAGTGATGCGCAAGTGGGCGTGTCGTCTGTCAATATCTTATACGGTGCCTATTCTCAACCAGCAGTCGGTGTCTAACTTACTGGCGGCGGCAGGGATTGTTTCGGGTGTCGGTGATTGGCGGCAAGAGAAAGGCTCAGGTAACTTTGGTTGCTACAAGTTGACCACGGCTGATGATCCTGAGTTCTTAGAAGTCATTGCCAATGGTGGTCGTCAAGCTCAGAAAGACGCACTTGAGAATCCTAAGTTCTTTGACCAAGAGACAGAAGATCTTTACAGGTGGTTTGAGACTGAGACTAAGCGTCGTGGTATGAAGGTGGCGGCATGAACAAACCATCACGTAAAGAAATCGACGCTGAGATTAGTCGCATCTACAACGAGAAAGGGAGCATAACCCCTGACTTAGTTATCAAAGCGGCTGAAGATCCCAACAACGTATTGCACCATCTTTTTGAATGGGACAATTCTAAGGCGGGTAATGCTTACCGGATTGATCAAGCTAGGCAGATCATCACAAGTGTCAAGATCAATATAGTTACTGAGTCACGGACGATTAGTGCTGTCAGTTACGTTAGAGATCCACGGCTACCGAATGATCAGCAAGGTTACATATCTGTGGCTAAGTTAAAGACAGACAAAGATCTTGCCAAAGATTCGATCAGGTATGAGTTCCAACGGGCCTATGCTCATCTACACCGAGCAAAAACCCACGCTGAAATTCTTGGTATGGAGGACCAAGTCAGCGCACTACTTAATACGCTTGAAGAAGTAATGGCGTAAAGATTTTTGACACGGAAAGGCGGTCGAGGATTGGTGGGGTCACGACTTTATTGGAGATATTTGACACGGTTACTAAGAGGCAGTTTAGGCTTGGAAAGATGCGATGCGATGCGGTGAGGACAGGTGCGGCAGTCATGGCGAGGAAGAGACGGGTGTGGTGTGTAAGGGATGGTTTTGGCGCGGTGGTTAGAGGCGGTTCAGGTTCGGACGGGTGCGTAAGGGATTATTTTGGCGAGGTGGCTAAAGGCAGTAAAGGTTGCGTTCGGATGGTTTTTGTCTGGAGCGGCGCGGCAAGGCAGTCTGGGATTGGATCGGTTTTATGTTGTTAGGTTCGGAGCGGTCGGGCAAGACAAGGTACGGCAGTCGAGGAAGGGTGGGGTACGAACTTTATGGGTTCGGTCGTTATTGGACTTGTTTGGTATGGCAGGACTTTTGCAAAGGAGGGGTATTGTCAGGACTAACTAGGTTAGGTAAGGCAGTCAAGGCGCGATGAGGACTGGATCGGTCAGGTCTAATAAGGCGCGGTTTGGTGCGGCAGTTGAGGAGTTTAACGGATAGCACAGGTGCGGTCTGGCGGGGTGACTTATGGTCTGGCAGTCTAGGCCACGAGAGGTTTTGTTTGGTGACGATTGGTTGGGCAGTAGCGGCTAGTAATGGTGAGGTTTCGAGGGGTCACTTCAGGTGAGGTTTGGCACGAAAGGAGTCAGTATGAATCAGATTATGGTTAACGCAGTTGAGAGTGAAGAAGTAACAGTTAATGACATAGCGGCACTACTGGAAGTCAGTCGCAAGAGTGCGATACAACGCATGGCTCGACTGGTCAAACGACAGCACGCTATCAAACTTAACATGCCAACAGTGGGAAACCCAGCACGGTTCAAGTTGTTGGTGTCAAAAGAAAGCCTACTACATACCCAGAAGTTTGCTGGCCCAAAAATGAATCGACAAGTTGACTGGAAGAAGTTTTGCAGTGACCCGTTTCGATTGACGAAAGAGGCTAAACTATGAACGAATCCAAAGTTGTGACATGGCTACTTGGTTACACGATGGGGTGTATGACCATCATGGCTGGCGAGAGATTAGCAGATAGTTGGGAAGAACAAAAAGTCAAAACGACGATGCCGCCCTACCCACTTGCGGTTATTACTTCTTACAACAAGGGCCGACAAGATTCCCTTAAAACGAACCCCCCATCCTTTGAGCTAGAAGAGACCTGTTTAGAAATCTGGGCCAACAAACAACCTACGGAGGGAAAATGAACGCTGAAGAAACCATGCGCGTAAGTGGTGTGCCTTACAAAGTGCCAGTTGATACCGTCAATCATCCTCCCCATTACAAAGTGGGTGGCATCGAAACGATTGAGTACATGAAAGCCAAGTCAACCCCCGAAGAGTTTAAGGGCCATCTTAGGCTGACTGCGGTCAAGTATCTTAGCCGCACGGGGTACAAAGACGATGCGCTACAAGATTTAAAGAAAGCGCAGTGGTATCTCAACCGACTAATTAAGGAGTGCGAAGATGAGAAAAGTTGAGCAAAAGATCTTTGACTACATGAACGAGCATAAAAAACCCGTGACGGTCAGCAAGATGGCGAAGTACTTTATCGTCAGTGAGTCATCTGCAAAGCAAGCTTTAGCAGATATGGTCAAAGAAGGTGTGGCTATTGTTGTCCCCAAGACGAAACCGTTTCAGTACAGACTAAAATGATTGAGATGCCACACATAATTACGTTGGACTTTGAAACTTTTTACGACACAAAGTTTTCACTATCAAGACTAACCACTGAAGAGTACATACGCAGTCCTGACTTTGAGACCATTGGCGTCGGCATCAAGATTGATGATGCCCCCGCATATTGGGTTTCAGGGTCACGTGAAACACTAAATAAGCATCTTCTGTCTCTGCCTTGGAAAGAAGCTGGTCTTCTATGTCATAACACAATGTTTGACGGAGCCATACTGGCTTGGTCTTTGAAGATCTTTCCTGTGGCATACCTTGACACACTGAGCATGGCCCGTGCGATACACGGCGTCGATGCAGGTGGGTCTTTAGCCGCCTTGGCTAAGCGTTATGAAATTGGCGAGAAAGGTGACGAAGTCGTCAACGCCAAAGGTAAACGTAAGGCAGACTTTTCCCCCGAAGAACTAGCACGTTACGGTGAGTACTGTAAAAACGATGTAGAACTGACTTATACATTGTTTACACGAATGATGGCGTCAGGCTTTGCCGAGTCAGAACTTAGCCTGATTGATATCACACTACGTATGTTTGTACAGCCAATGTTATACGTAGATGAAGATCTGTTAATACAAAGGGTTGATGACCTACGCCAAGAAAAGATGGAGTTACTTGGTTCGCTAAAAGAAAAGCTTGAGTGCGCTAACGAAGAAGAGGTCAGACAAAAACTGGCATCAAATCCGAAGTTCGCCGACACGCTAAAAGATTTGGGTGTGGAACCCCCGATGAAAACAAGCCCCCGCACAGGCAAACAAACCTACGCATTCGCTAAAAATGACGAGGGGTTTATCGAACTGACCGAGGGCGAAGACACGTTTGTCCAACACCTCTGTGCCGTGCGGTTGGGTACGAAGTCAACCATCGAAGAATCACGTATCGAAAGATTTATCCAGGTCGGCCGTCGCAACAAAGGTAAGCTTCCCATACCACTTAAATATTATGGCGCACACACAGGACGGTGGGCCGGATCAGACAAAGTTAACTTTCAGAACTTACCGAGTCGAGACAAAAAGAAGAAGACTCTGAAGAACGCAGTCGTCGCACCCGAAGGATACATGGTAATCAACTGTGACTCATCACAGATCGAAGCACGTGTGCTTGCGTGGCTTGCTGGTCAGAAAGATGTGGTGAAAGCGTTCGCTGAAGGCCGTGATGTGTACTCAGAGTTTGCCACAAAGATATACAAAAAACCTATCAGTAGAGAGAATCCAATTGAAAGATTTGTAGGCAAGACCTGCATACTTGGACTGGGGTACGGCACAGGTGCGTTAAAGCTTCAGCACACTCTTAAGACTCAGCCGCCCGGCGCAATTGTTACGGAAGAAGAGGCCAAAGATTTCGTCAGTATTTATCGAACCGAGAACGACAAGATCATTGACCTCTGGAAAGACTGCGACGATTTATTAGAAGACCTTTACGCTTGGCCCAAAGATCGCAAGCCTTACTATCTGGGTGAACAGGACTGTGTAAGGGTAAACCCTGAAGGCATACTGTTACCAAACGGAATGTATATACGCTACCCAGAGTTACGTAAAGATATGTCAGAAGTGAAAGCCCGAATGATTTACAAGTCACGTAAGGGTGAAGTGTCAATCTGGGGCGGTTCCGTAGTTGAAAACGTAGTGCAAGCACTTGCACGATGTGTCATCGGGGAGCAGATGTTACTCATTGCCGAGCAGTATAGGCCAGCCCTGACAGTCCACGACGCTGTAGTATGTGTGGTTCCTGAAGATGAGGTTGAAGAAGCCCAAGCGTTCATAGTCAAGTGCATGAACATGAGGCCCAAATGGGCGCCGGGTCTACCAATTACGTGTGAGGCCAGCAATGGTCATTCTTATGGAGAGTGCTAATGAAACACGACGAAGCAGTTGATTATTCCCAAAACTTAATTAAAATTAAGAAGTTAGCAATTGAAATTGAACAGTGTGTTAACGGTAAACAAACTCTTGAAGCTTTAGAGCGGGCGACAGAGTTATGTATCGAGGCCCGAGACATGAAGACTCGGATGTACATTTTACTGCCAGCACCGCACATAGTTAAGGATGAATAAATGGAGCAGATTCAGTGGTCGTACTCTAGTTTAAAAGACTATATTGGATGCCCTAAGAGGTATCAAGAAACAAAAGTTCTAAAGAATTATGAGTTCCAGCCCACTGAGGCTACTATTTATGGAAACAAAGTCCATTCCGCACTTGAGGCGTACGTTAAGAATGGTACTGAGTTACCCGCTAACTATAAGCAGTATCAAGGCTACGCTGACGGAATTATTGAAATCCCCGGCGAAAAGTTTCCAGAGCATAAAATGGCTCTTGATATTACGGGTAAACCCTGTAAATGGGGTAGCAAAGATCGGTGGGTGCGAGGAATCGCTGACCTAATTGTTATCAATGAAGATTTAGCCCATATTATTGACTATAAAACAGGAAGTTCTAAGTACCCAGATCCGAACCAATTAAAACTGATGGCTCTTATGGCCTTTGCCTATTTCCCAAAAGTTAATAAGATCAACGCCGCTCTGATGTTCATTATGCAGAAAGTCATAGTTGATGAAATGTATACAAGAGAGCAGAGTGATGAGTTATGGGGGGTGTTTTACCCACATCTTGAAAGATTAAAGACATCGTATGAAAATGATACTTGGCCCACAAATCCGACAGCACTTTGCCGCTTTTGTCCAGTGGCTACGTGCAATTTTAATAAGGCGTAAAGAGATGCCCTACGTTAACAAACCCAGACCCTACAAGAAAGAGTACCAGCAACAGAAAGCCCGTGGCGAACATAAAGGTCGCATGGAGCGTCAACGCGCTCGACGAGCCGTTGACAAGAAAGGTAAAGACCTTAACGGTAACGGCAAAGCTGATATGCGTGAAGGCAAAGACATTGCCCACAAGCGCGCTATATCAAAAGGTGGCACAAACAAAGACGGCTATACCATAACTTCCGCAAAAAAGAATCGTTCTTTTCTTAGGGATTCCTCTAAGAAATTAGTTTCAGAAACTAGCAAAAAAGAACGAAAAAAGACTTGACATATTTTTAAGTCGCCCCCATCATTACATCTGTAAGCCTACCCTTGACATTGGGGGTAGCCTAAAGACTGTTAGGCATGAGTGAGTCTCAAGGAGTGAACCCAAGGGGTTGATGGCTTACTTAACCTTGTCAGCTAAGCGGCGTTTGTCACTCCATATGATGCCTCCGCGCGACAGGCTTAGCCGCACGGTAGGGGGTACCTTTCCCCCCTGCTTGTGCGTTAGTTCAATTTAGTTATGAGGAGTTATATGAAGCATTACAACTGGCCCGGTATGTTCAAGCCATTCAAACACCAAAGAACAACCGCAGAGTTTTTAGTAAGTAACCGACGAGCATATTGCTTCAACGAAGCTGGCACAGGCAAGACTTCTTCAGTCATCTGGGCCGCAGACTACTTGATGGACTTAGGGCTTATCGAAAGAGTTCTGATCGTATGTCCGCTATCAATTATGTACTCAGCGTGGCAAGCAGACCTTTTTAAGACTGCTATGCATAGACGTTATGCAGTTGCTTACGGACCTCCAGACAAACGTAGAAAAATTATTGAAGGCGATTACGAGTTTGTAATTATTAATTACGACGGCGTATCAGTTGTTAAAGACGCAATCAAGGCTCAGAATTTTGACCTCATTGTTATTGACGAAGCTAACGCTTATAAAACTTCTACGACTCAGCGTTGGAAAACCATGAAGTCATTAATCTACCCAACTACGGGTCTATGGATGATGACAGGCACACCCGCATCACAGTCTCCTACCGATGCTTATGGGTTAGCTAAACTATTTAACCCAGAGAGCGTACCGAAGTTCTTCTCTGCGTGGCGTGACCGAGTTATGTTTCCAGTAAGCAAGTTTAAGTGGGCACCAAAGCCCGGCGCTAGGAATTTAGTCTTTCAAACCCTACAGCCAGCAGTTCGTTTTACCAAGGCCGAGTGTCTTGATCTACCCGATGTTATGTATCAGTACCGATCAGCTACGCTAACATCTCAGCAACAGAAGTACTACAAAGTATTAAAAGAAGACTTACTCATCAAAGCTGCCGGAGAAGAGGTAAGTGCTGTAAACGCCGCCGCAAAGTTAAGCAAACTACTTCAGCTTTCAGGCGGTGCAGTTTATACCGACACAGGCGAAGTGCTTGAGTTTGATGTTAAGCCCCGTCTAAACATTCTTGATGAAGTGCTTGAAGAAACCGAGCATAAGGTCATTGTTTTTGTGCCGTATCGTCACACGATACAGCTTGTCTATAACCATTTATTGAAAGGAGGCTATACCGTAGAAACCATCACTGGAGACACAAGTGCAAGAAACCGAGGCGAAATTTTTAATCAGTTCCAAACAACGCCCAACCCTCACGTACTTGTTATCCAACCTCAAGCGGCATCGCATGGTGTAACACTTACTGCGGCAGACACGATTGTATTTTGGTCGCCTGTCATGTCTGTAGAAACTTATATACAATGCGTAGCCCGTATTGATCGTGTGGGTCAGAAAAATAAAATGACCGTGGTACATTTGGAAGGGTCTGAAGTCGAGCATCGCATGTACAAGATGCTTGAGAACAAAATTGATCTACATGAAAAACTTGTAGAACTTTACAACAACGAACTTAAATCGGAGGTTAGTTATGAATATTAATGATCTTACCGAGGCTTACATGAACATCCGTAAGGAGCGTGAGGTTCTGTCTGCTTCTTTCAAACAACAAGACGAAAAGCTTAAAGCAGATATGCAGGTCATAGAGCAAGAGATGCTTAAGATCTGTGCTGACCAGGGCGCTGATTCGATCCGTACTGGCTATGGTACGGTGTCGCGTCAGGTTAAAAACCGATACCACATCCTTGATTGGGATAATTTTTACAGGTTCATACTCGACAATAAGGTTCCTCAGTTACTGACGAAGCGAGTTCACGAGTCGAACTTCAACGAATTCATGCAGGGGAAAGAAGACCAAGGGTTACCCCCAGGTGTGAATATTGCGCGGGAGTATACAATCACGGTTTACAAACCGAAGGCAGAAACCGCAACCTTTAACCCTGAGTTAGTTGCTTAACCATTTAGTAAAGGAATAGTCCAAATGAGTACAGAAATCGCAACCATCCTTAGTAACGCCGCCGCTGTTGTTCAACACGGTCTTGACGAAGATACCGCCGCTATTGCTGGCAGTATTGGTAGTAAGCGTATCTCCATCGCTGGTGGTACGTTCCGTATGATGGTCAACGGCAAAGAGCAAGCCGCAATTGACGAGCGGCATATGAATGTAGTGTTCGTTAAGATGGCACATGACCCATCACGTACTTGGTATGCTCAAGCATATAAAGAAGGTGAAAAAGTATCACCCTCATGCTGGTCGCAAGATTCTAAGACGCCACATCCAGACGTTAAAGAACCCCCGGCGGCTACGTGTGCGGCTTGCCCGAATGCAGTTAAAGGGTCTGGTCAAGGCGGTACGGGCACAGCTTGTCGTCTGTCTTGGCGCACTGCGGTCGTGCTTCCTCAGCAATTAGACGGTCCTGTGTATCAGCTAGTGTTACCAGCTACATCGTCTTTTGGTACTGAAGACAGTAGTCGTTGGCCTTTCCGTCCTTATGTACAGATGCTTGCATCGCATAATGTAAGTGCTGGGGCTGTCATTACTAAGATGCAGTTTGATACCAAGGCTAAAGTACCACGTGTGCTTTTCTCACCAGCAGGGGCAATTGACCAAAACGATATGGAGACAATCCGTAATCAAGGGAAAACTCAGGCGGCTGAGAACGCAATTCGTCTTAACGTTTATCAGTCCGATGAAAGTGAAGGTGCCGAGCCTACTAAGCGTACAAATGCTAAGCGGGAAGTTGTTGAAGATGCACCCACTGATGGTACTCCTCAAGACTTAGTTAAGAAATGGGCTAGAAAGAGTGCCTAAAGGCTACAGTTCTGAGTTGGTTGAGTACTTACGGTACAAGACTATCAAGGATGGAATAGGAGTGGTGCTTGCAAAGAAATGCATCGCCGCAAATATTCCATCTACGATGGTTGCCAAGCTTATGGGAGTTAGTAGGCAGACAATTTACGCTTGGTTCCGTGGGGGCGAGATACAGTCAGAGCGAATGCCTTTAGTAGAAACCTTGATAAAGATAATCGAAAAAGATACAGCAAAGAAGATCTTGCCGTTGAAAGATTACAAGTCCAGCAAAGATTACTATAAAAGTCTAATTGGCCCCGCTTAGTCGGGTATTGTGTCGGGCACGACTGGTTCGTGCCCTTATTGTCTCTGGATGCTATGTATAAACAATTCCTTGAGGCAGTATTGCCCAGCCAAGGCAACTACTGCATATTCACACTGACGGATGGCAAACCCAAAACAAGATTTGCTGAGAACGGTTCGACAGAAGATGCGTCTAAATTCATTGAAGCGTTTAAGCAACAACCCCCCACTAACATCTATTTTGCTCTCTCATCGTTCGACGGGTTCAGTCGCAAAGCTGACGATAGTATCTACATTAAGTCATTCTTTCTTGACCTTGATGTAGGCAAAGAGAAGAACAGCTACGCGACTAAGGAAGATGCGTACGCTGGCTTAGATGCTTTTATTACTGCGCTTAACTTACCAGCCCCTGTCGTTGTTGATTCAGGCAACGGACTGCATGTCTACTGGATTCTAAAAGAGGCGATTGAAACAAGCGTTTGGAAGCCTTACGCTGAGAAATTCAAAGACCTATGCCACCAGCATGGATTAGTGATCGACCCAGCAGTACCAGCCGATGCCGCACGGGTTTTAAGGGTACCCTTTACCAAGAACTATGGCAAAGACGGTGCTGTTAAGGACGTAACTTTAGTTAACGACGAAATCTACACCTACGATTTTAACGAGATCGTAAGTTGCTTTGGCGAGGTAGCTACTAGTGAAAATAAAGAAAACACCTTTGATCCTAAAAACATTAGCAAAGGTCTTACAGACGATGAAAGAAAACTCCTTGGGTACGACAAATATGAATACAAATTTCAAGACATCGCCGTTAAATCACTTGAAGGGACCGGATGCGCCCAAATTAAATTTATCATCGAAGAGGCTTCTAGTTGTCCAGAGCCATTGTGGAGAGCTGGTTTATCTGTCGCCGTTAGGTGTGCTGATGGCCCTGACGCCATACACAAATTATCAGAAGACTACCCCAACTACGACCCAGCCGACACAGAACGAAAAGCAGAAGAAACGCTTTCAGCCAAATGGTCATATAGATGCGCTAAATTCGAAGACCTCAACCCAGAGGGATGCAAAGGTTGTCCCCATAAAGGCACGATCAAATCTCCGATTGCCTTGGGTAAGAGGCTACGAGTCGCCCAGCCGAGGACTGATGATCCCGCAGATACAGCCGAACCAGAAGAAGTACAAGTAGAAGATAGTGCTTACCCCGTCGAGTACATTCAGTTCCCAGAGAGTCTATTCCCATTTGTCCGAGCGGTAGGAGGGGGCATCTACCATCAGCCGCCACCAAAAACACAGAAGGACGGTACACAAGTAGCCCAACCACCGTCACTACTTTACCCGTACGATATTGTTCCTTTGAAGAGACTGCATAGCCCTTACGATGGTGAGTGCTTGTTCTTACGACTTTTCCTACCGAAAGATGGGATCAGAGATTTGGTCATGCCCTCTAAATTTATTGGGGCTTCAGACAAGTTTAAAGAATTTCTCTTCTCTAACAGTATTGTTCTTAATGACACAAAAGTCGCCCTGTTCAAGGAATACCTGATGAAGTGGAACAACTATCTAATCAACCTCAAAAAAGCAGAAGACATGCGTATGCAGATGGGTTGGACAAGCAACCCTGACTACGGCTCCTTTGTTGTCGGTAAAAGAGAAATCACCCCCAAAGGCGAATTTGACTGTCCAGTCGGACCCACCACACGTAACATTGCTAAGCATCTTGTAGAAGAAGGGGACTACAACGAGTGGCGGAAAGCGGCTAAAGAACTTAACCGACCCGGCCTTGAATACCACGCACTTGGGCTTTTAGCAGGGTTTGGCTCCCCACTAGTTAAGCTTGGTAACGTAGGTGGTCTAGTTATTAGTTTCTGTGGAGAGAAGGGAGCAGGTAAAACAGGCGCATTGCAAGCAGGTCTGAGCGTGTTTGGCAACCCTAAAAAACTGAAGATTGAAACGGCAGAGGGTGCAACCTCTGGTGGTCTTTACCAACGTGCCTCGGGTCTAGGCAACATTCTCATGGGTGTTGACGAAACATCGAACATGGACGGTAAGGTTTTATCCAACGCTGTCTTTAGACTGCCAATGAATGAAAACGGCAAGATTCGACTTCAGACTTCTTACAACAACGAGCGAATTACATCGGAAGGTTCGCAACTGCTGGTCATATTCACTACTAACCAGTCCAACATACAAAAGCTTTATGAGACCGGCAAGCATGACCCAGAGGGTGAACTACGTAGAATGGTCGAGTTCGACATCTACAAACACTCAGGCAAGTTTAGCGACAGTGACGGTAAGCTTTTGTTTAATCCGTTCACGGAACACTACGGCTTTGCCGGGCCTGATTTTATACGGGCTGTTTACAATCTAGGTCTACCCTATGTTAAGCAGAGACTTAGCTACTGGCATTCCCGACTTCAGAAAGATTTCGTAAACGACACAGCCTATACCTACTGGAGTGCAGGACTAGCGACTTGTTTTGCTGGTGGCGAAATCGCTGTCATGAGTAACATTATGGATATTGACGTAGAGCGTATATACGGGTTCATTCTTGAGGACTTACACGCTAAGCACAAAATGTTAACCGCTAACAAAATCACCTACGAGGACATTGTTAGTGAGTATGTATTAACTAATATAACGTCGCTACTGGCAATTAACGGTGATAAGGTTAGCGTCGAGCCAAGGACGGGTGTGGTTGCGGCACGGTGCGAGATTGACACGAGCCGAGTCTTCTTAATGAGCGACCCGTTCAAAGAATACTTAGCCAAGAAGAAGATCAACGTCACTCAGTTTGAGAAAGTTTTGCATGAGAAAGGTATCTTGGTGAATAAATCGGTACGTAAGCGTATGGCATCAGGTTGGAAAGAAGCCACGGGAGCCTTCAACGTGCGGGCCTACGAATTTAAGATGGACATTGCCGACATAATCAAAGATGCAGAAGAACCCGATAATATCGTTTGACGAGCCTGAGTGGGTGTTTCCGTATCAGTACATGGAGGTCGGCGAAAGCTTCTTTATGCCTACTATCAGGCCAGCCTACGCCCACTACGTCATCGACAAAACATCCAAAAAAGTTGGTGTAGTCATGAAGACCTACACCGTAAAGGAGGAAGACGTTTTGGGGGTTAGATCGTGGCGAGTCCGCTGACTACTCTTCGTAGCCTGTGTAGCCTGTTTCCAAACCTTCAACCGCTGTAAGAAAAGCCCGTTTTATCTGATTTTGTTGTTTAGTTAACAGTTGAAGCAGTTCAGTTTTTTCTTTCTGAGTCATCTTTGAACGCCTAACTTGGTTCGCTTGTGCCCTTAGATTCCGTAAAGAACCATTTACTACTTGGTTGTAGAAGTTAACCATACCCGGCGCCATCGGATAGTTGTTTAAAAATGAATCAAACTGCGGCGTACCTTGAAGTGCTTTTATGCGTGTATCTAGTTCTTTAATTTTGTTTTCAGCCTTACTAAACTGGATAGCATCATAGTTAGAGGGCGCCTTAAAGTAAGAGTCTAGCAAGAAAGTATCTGTGCGGATGTCAAATTCTTTTTGCCCACGAATTACGTCCGTAAGGTTGTATGTCGTGGCTAACACGCGGGAAGCACCATCAACGTAGTTGTTAGCTAGGAAGTAAGCGGTGCCAGGACTCATATCAACCGCGCCGTCTGTAGCTTCAAACATATAACGTACAAGGTCTTTATACAACTCGGGTATGTTGTCACCACCAAGGTACGCATCAGCATAACGACTCTGACGGTCGGTGTAGATCTTTCTGCCTAAGCCATCTGTGTTAGCCGCAAACTGAATTAACGGTCTCAGTACAGATGGCGTTACACTATCCACAACAAACAATGTCGGGTTAGTTATGGGGTCTATCTTTGAGATGGGGAGCGGCACAAATGATTCAAACCCAGCACTAGCAGTATTCAAACCAGCGCGCATTAAGTCTTGTCCACCAAAAGCTACCGCTGCCATCTGCGCCCCTGCCGCAGCTAACGCACCCGGCCCAAATCCCCAAGGCGCCTGGAAGACTACATCTCTTCCATTTACTTCTATTCCAGTATTAAACCTAGCAAAACGTACCCAGCGGGCCATGTCGTCAATCGCTACTTTATTCCGGCCTTCATCATCTTCTCCAGCCATCATATAAGCCATTGTGTAGGTAAAGAACCCGGCACCTGCTATAACAGCACCCATAGCTCTGGCATTTCTAACTTCTTTTAGATAAACATCTGCGGCTCTTTGTGCCTGATCAATGGTTGTATTTGGCTTAGTCATGTAAAAACTAATTAACTCTTCTCGGCTTCTAAGGTCAAAGCCTGGAACTAGAGCGTCAATAGCCTTAACCGCACCAGTAGCGGCAGGGCGCCAGAACATAAACAAAGAACCGAGTTCTTTACCAATCTCACCCACTTGCTGGAAGTTAGCCAAATCTTTAGCCACTGCCACCGCCCTTATTTCAGCTTCATCTTCTATCTGTTGCTTGGTTTTTCCTTCTTTTCTTATAGACCCATCATTTAAAAACTTTTCTTTAAGGGTTCTATAAGTGGCGATTCGTGATGTAGTTTCAAACATCGCCATCCAAGCATCGAAGTAAGTAGACCATTTTTTGGGGCTAAACTTAGGATTACGCTGCAGCTCCTTACCTAAACTTTCCAATGCCTGACTATTTGTTAGACTATCCATGTAAGCTACTTGTCCACCACGTTCGTAGTATGTAGCCATGTCTTTATAAAAAGAGCCATCAGGAGAGTTTTTAAAGGCTTCTAGTTGTTTTTTATCGCCTTTGTTGAAGGCCATCGTATACATAAATGTCTTATGCATACCACCCTGACCCATAACTTGGGCCATTGCCGCGTATATTTGCCCAGCAGTTTTAGGTCCGTATCTTAGACCCACGATTCCTGCATAAGTCATCAGGTTCCGTACAAAATCTAACGGTGCGAACGCTGGGTTATAACGTGTGTGGAAAGAACCGATTGTGCTAGTGACCTTGTTAGCGAGTTCAATGAGCGGCTGTTCAGTTTTATACAGACCCTTAAACGCACGACGCATGTTGGGGTCGTTGATCTCATAAATGTCTACACTGCCGTCTTCTTTGTAAACAAAGAAATCATTCTGCCCCGCAACTTCAGACCACTTAAACCCTGGAGCGGAGCGTTGTTCAAAAGAAACAGTTTGTTTAGGTTTTCCAGCAACCTCTTTCTGGTTTATGAGGTTCTTCATCGTATGGGGCACATCTTTAAACCCAGACCTCATTGCTGACTTAGTGGCTTCAGTAAAGACCTGAAGAAACGGATTATCAGCATCCGTTTGACGACCCATAAAGGTTGGCTCACCTTGCTTAAAGTCACCCCCTAATTTGTCACTTACAAAAGGATCAGCCATATCAAGCTTTGATGCTGTGTCTGTGTCACCTTTACCTTTAAACGGGAAGTAGTGCTTATAGCCGTAAAACTTAATAACATTTTCAACTGCGTCGGTAAAATAGTTTGCCTCACGATTTAGTTCAGCAGACTTATCTATAACCTGTTTAAGCAGCCCTGGCTTAGAGTCCGTGCCAAAAAGCTTTTCTAACTCAGCTTTAACTTCTGGGCTGGCGTCCTTGTAGGTATCTTTAAACTTATTAGCTACGTCAATGTCATAACCCAGTGGGTTATACATGTAGCCACCCGGCGTCAGTTTTTCAGCACTAATATCTGTTCGGTGATTAGACGAATCCGTAGTCAACTTAACCAAACGCTGTTTTAAATTTTTAGTGACTACATCCGCAGCACGGGCATTTTTGCCCCGTAGTTCAGTCAGTTTGGCACCACTTAGTTCTTCATAAATACGTATTCTTTCTTCTTTTGCCGTATCTATAAGGGGTACGTTTCTATAAAACAGCTCCATACGCCGCTCAAAGTCATGCAGTCCTGTCATATGCATCTGTAAATCTGCGAGTGTCTCGGCGTAGCTCTTATTAGTGGCTTTCATAATGAAGCGCACAGACTCAATTGCCCCGTCTACAAATTCTTTGAACTCATTACTTTTGTTTTGGGCAATGCCCATTGCAGCGTTATAAGAAGTATTTAGGTTATTTATCTCATCGACAGTACCGACTGTGACTAATTTTCCAAGCCGATCAAGTTCTCGTTCTTTGTTTTGGAAGTCAACAAGACGGTTTTGAACCTTACGAACTAGGTTTGTATAGCCTTGTTTTGTAAACAATCCTTTTACAGCCCCTCCAAACTGTCTAAACGTACCTGCTTGAGCGTCTTCCGTCTTTTTAATTAACCTTGCTCTAGCCTCTGCTCTTTGCTGTTCCGCAGAAGTTTTTGGTATTGGTCTAGGTTTACCAGCATAAAGAACTTCTTTTTCTGGTTTGTTTTCCAATAGAACAACGCCTCCTTCAGGAGGTGCCGAAGCTATCACATCAAAAATACCCGCTACTTCTAGGAACAAATTACCCAAATAGCCAGGCGTAATTGATTTGTTTACGCCAACATCTTCTTCAGCTTGAGTAAGATCAATTTCAAAGACTTCAAGACCTTCATCTCTTAGCTGTTTGTTTACGTTCTGTATCTCTGTCTGCGCTTTGTTTAGCTGTAGGCGCAGCTTGTTAGTTTCGGTATTGATACGCTTACGTAACGGAACCATGCCGCTATCTTTAGGTGGACTGTCATAGTCTTTCTTTTGCGGATCTTTACCGGTAGCTTTTTTAAATTCTGTCTCATACTCTTTCGTAGCTTTTTCAGCTACCTGCCTAATTTCTTGTGCTATTAAGGCGTACTTTTCATGTGCATCATCAATGGCTTTGATTAACGGATGAGACTGGTCAGGGGCTGGCAAGTCCGGTTCAGCAGCAAAGTCCTGCATATCAACAGGTACGGGTTCCGCTTCTTCTTTTGCTTTACCTCTCAAAAAGCTTGGGTCATATAGCTTAAAGATACTTTTAACGCCGGGCGCCCCCGAGATAACTTTCTCAGCAATCCGGTTAAAAAGACCAATGGTGTCAGCAATAAGCTGTACAAACGCACCCCATGCCGAGTCACCCTTGTAATCTGAGTACTTAACAAACTCTTGCGGCACCGTTATTTTTCTAAGTTCTGCTTGGAACTTAGGATCGGTCATGCCGTAGGCAATGAACTCATAGATATTTTGATACGCCCGATTGTACTGTTTACCAAGAGTTTTCTTAGAAAAATTCATCAGAAGCTTTAAGCGCTTCACAGCCTCAACTTTAACCGGATCTTTCTCTTTGCCTGAAAGAACGTCAGAGATTGTTTTTACGGTAGCCGCGTGAGTCAGTTCATGAAGAAGCGCAACTTCGTTTAGTCCTCTATTAGAAAGAACTATTGTGTCGGTTCTGGCGTTGTAAGCAGCAATGATGTCATCTGAATCAACGTACTCAATCTTAGTGTTTAGATTTTCGGCAAGCAAAGTGCCAGCCACCATTTTGTTTATCTGTGAGGTAACTTTGTCAAAAAACCCCGCTTGCCTACCAGATGGCGCACCTTGAGCATATTTTCTCAAGTACTTAAGTAGTTCTTGTGTTTTTTCTTTGCCGTCTATGTCAGGGTTTTTAATGAGATCAATTAAATCATCTGGGAGTACTTGACCCAAACTTAACTGATCTTCTTCTGTGCCACGCATTTCGGAGGCGGCTTTAGCTTTAGCCCTTGCTGCTGATTCTCTAACTGCTACAGCCTCTTGCATACGAGCTTTGTCAATAGCAGCTTCTGGTCCAAGGGTTCCAGCTAAAGCATCAAAACCTCTTTGAATTAATTCGCCTGTTGGAGGTAAATCAGCTTTTGCTTTACCTTTAGGCACCACTGAAGTAAATGCATTGCGCTGTTCTTCAGACAGGTTAATCCAAGATGGAAATGCAAAGTTACGCGCTCTACCTTCAGCTACTCTGTTAATTTCATACGCCGCCATTGCGTCATTGCGGGGCCATTCTTTTTCTTCTTTCGGCGTGATCTGAGACTTTAGTTTACGATAAGCTATAAGATTTGTTAGCGCAGCATTAAATGGGTCATCACTAGGCTCGCTTAAACCGTCTATATAAACTTGTTGTTCATCAGCAGTTAAACCTTCCCAGTCAGGGAGAGCTTTTCTTTTTTTCTTACGGGTAACGGTTTCTTCTTCCGTTTCAGCCTCTAGTTCTTCTGCTGTGACTTCTTCAACCATAGTGCGGCCTTGCCGCATAACATCATATTGTTGCTTTATCTTTTTAAGAAACTCTTTACCTGCTAATTCATTTGGAGCGGAAGTAACCTTACCTTTTTCATCAAGTTGAACTTGTCTTTCAGGCGTAGTTGGAGTAGTTGGAGTAGTTGGAGTAGTTGACGTAGGTTCAACAGAAGTAACACCAGGAACAACTAAACCTCTAGCTTTGGCAATTTCTAAAAGTTTTTTTAGTCTTTCTTCTTTATTAGTATCCTCACCGATATATAAAGTACCCTGTTTTATTGCTTCACGAGTTTCTGCATTAGCCTCTTGAAGCATAGCAATTTCTTCTAATAGTGCTTTATCCGTAAGGTTTTTGTCCCCCGTTCCAGTTAAATTAACATCTTTATCGGTACCAACTCCAGCATTAAATTTGACTGCAGCAGCAAAATCAGCCCCACTTATTTCTTCAGCTTCAAGCTTCCTTCTTAGCTCAACTAACTTTGGATCAGCCTTACCTAAATCTTCAAGGTTTTGTTTTTTCTTTTTCTTTTTCTTTTCTACAATCTTAGGTTTAGTTGCCTCGTATTCATCTATTGCCGCTTGCGTGTCTGCATCTAGCTGGCCTACATCAGCACCGATTTCTTGCTTAATACCCTCTAAGGCTTGCTAATACCCTCTAAGGCTTGCTCACCCGCTTGCTGTCTCGCAAGTTGTGCCTTGAGTTGTTCTTCAGGCGTTAGCTCACGCTCAAAAGCTTCTCGTTCTTCTTCCGTAGATGGAGGCGCTGGCTCAGGTCTTTCTGTTACACGACCTGCTACCTCAACACCTGCACCGAGTCCGGCACCCAGCAGTCCTTCCAATGCCGCTTGACCAGCAACTCCCCTGAAAGTGGGCACATCAAAGGGAAGATTAGTACGAGGATCTATTTCACCTTGCAACGCAAGATTGGCAGCAAGTTGTTCCTGTCCAGCTTGAGCGGCTTCAGGTACTGCTTCCCTAGCAGCTGCGCCAAGAATACTTTGTTCGGCGGCTTCTTTAGCTACGGTTTGTTCAGCCGTTTCTTTTGCTGCCTGTTTAGCCGCGAAGCGACCAAGAATATTTTTTTCGATACCAGTTACACCTGCTAAACCACCAAGGGCAGTTCCCGCAAGGATCGAACCCCAGTTGTCGCCCGTGTATTCTTGAGCTTCTTCAGCTTTTGCTTTGGCAACTTCAGGTTTTTCACCAGCCTCAAGAAGTGCATCTTCAACAGCATCGTAAATAGTGCTTTTAACGACACCAGCACCCATGCCAGCACCAATACCTGAACCAATCGCCGTAGCCGCAGTCGCGCCACCTTTGAGCGCAAGACCCGCTAACCCACCAACAATAGTCGGTGCGGCAGTGCCGAGTGCTTGAGTTAAAAGATCTACAGGCGCAATCGACAAAGCTTTGACTGCTGCAACAAGCTGATCACCAACTCCTTTGTCCTCGGCCTCTTTCATAATACGGCCTATTTCTTTGGAGTCAGCCTTTGCTTGTGCTGACATAAGATCAGCCAAATAATCTTCAGTCCCTCTCAGGGCGTTTGATACAGGATTATCTGCACCGAAAGCGTCAGCGATAAAGCGAACACCCTGAACAGCGCCGCGCCCAAGCGACACAGGTATATCAAGAATGGATGAATCTAAGTCTTCTTTAGGGGCTATAGGCTCTGGAAATGGAGAAAGCCCTCCACCGACACCAAATTTTTGCCGAATAGCAGCTTTGGTAGCCTCATTAGCGGAGGTATAGTTTTCGTCCTGAACCGAATATTTATCAAAAATAGCTCTTTTTGTAGCTAAATTTGCGTTTTGATAGTTAGGGTCTTTTAAAACTTCTAACAGCGTGGGCATTTTAGGTACCCTGTAGTAATGGATTATTTGTGTTAACTCCGCCGCCATCCATAGCGTAATTACTACCGCCCCCTCTAGATAATTCTTGCTGGATAAGCATTTCTCTTAATTCTTCTTTAGTTGGTACCGGTTGGCCTGCTTCTTTATATCGTTTTTGTAAGTTAGTAATCAGCCCTATATCAAATTTTATTCTGTCGTCAACTGATTTAGCGGCATCTTTATAACTATAGCTTCGTGTACCAGTAAGTATTTGCTTAGCAGCTTCTTGATCTTTAGGATCTTTACTTTTTAACATACGACCTAAATATTCTTCTCGTGTAGGCCCTCTCATACCAGCTATTTCTTTTTGGGCCGCAATCCTTCGCTCTAAAACATCTATATCAAATTTCTGTTTTTCTTTAGTTTCTTTAGTCTTACGTTGTTCAGCACGTGTTTCTTTAGCCAGCTCTCGTTCTTGAGCGGCGGCGGTTTCAAACGCCTTGGCCTTAGACTCGTATTCCCGGCCTTTAAGTTGAGCTATTTTTTCAAAGCGGCCTTCTTGTGCTTGTTTTTTAGCTAAACGTCTCTGCGCAATTTTACTTATACCTTCTTCTCCCGTAATTTTACCTTCACGCATTAAAGAACCTATGTTATACAACTCAGCAGCTGCTAATGCCCTGTCTGTAAATCCTTCTTTACCAGACTTTTCAAGCTGTTCAGTTAGGTACTTTGTGTACGGATCTTCGCCAAGAAATTGTTTTCTTGCATCTGCGATTCGTTTGGCTTCTCCAGATAAATCAAACGGTTTAGCCGCAGCGGCTTTCTGAAGATCTTCTAAGGTTGGTTTATTAGCAGCAGCTTGTTGGGCAGCAGCTTGTTGCGCCCCAGACGATGGTTTTTTAGCAGCCGCAGCCGCAGCAGCAGCCATAGTTGGAATCTGCGCCATATCAACGCCAGCCATTGGATCAAATCGTGCGGCTTGGGCTTGAGCTTGTTTATCTTCTGGAGAAACATAACCTGTAGGAGCCAAAGCGTTTCTTAATTGTTTAGCGGCACCTCCTAGACCACTGGCGATTTCTCCAGCAGCCTCCAGACTAGATTGTGCTGTCCTAGGTCCAGCGGCACCAGGCTCAATACCACTTATTACCTCTTCTGCTGAGTAATCATATCCTGGTGTTTCACCCGTAACAGTTCGACCGCCTTTATCAGTATCCATAAGAGCGTCTGTCACCAATGACCCAAGACCTATACCACCTAATGCTCCTCCAGCAATACCTAAAGTTCTTAAAGCACTACCAAGAGTAAGGCGAGGATTCCTAGCCATAACATTTTTTACTCTGTCAACTGTTTGGTTAATTTGCTCGGGCGGCACACCTTTCTTAGTCATAGAGTCAATAAAGTTTTTTAGCTCATTGCCAGACATATTTAACGCACCAAGTCCACCACTTTGGAACGCAACAATTCCACCGCCAGCCATGTCATACATGCTGCTACGAACAGGAATGCGAGTAAGCCCACCACCTCTTTGCATAACGGGTTGTTGCGCCGCTGTTGGATCAGAAAATCCTTCCATCCCTATTGAATCAGCGGGTAAAACTTCTTGAGCTACGGTTTTTGTAGGAGGCTTTATTTCAGACTGCACAATACGATCACGCATCATGCCAGCCATCACAGCTAATGTAGAGCTAATTTGACCAAGCTGAGCCATGCGGCCCAGAATATTTTTAGGGTATTTAAGAGCTAGGTCTTTAACCTGCTCCATTTCCGGCATAGCCATTATGAGCCACCTCCACCAAGGAGATTATAAAGTCCAAGACCCTGTATACCCA
>Ga0208644_1000789_pt1 | contig 28268 bp, 37 predicted proteins | sample VirMetDEL_Nov_18_FD_184517 | JGI IMG/M metagenome (GOLD analysis project Ga0208644, IMG submission 184517) | Aqueous microbial communities from the Delaware River and Bay under freshwater to marine salinity gradient to study organic matter... | ecosystem: Environmental > Aquatic > Marine >...
GTGCGACCTTCCACGTTTTAGAGGTGAATTCCCCCGTTTCATAGACAATCTTCGCATCTTCTAGCTTAACGCAGGTGCTATTCACCCCCACCAGCTTGCCGGTATAGATGTACACGCCGCACCATAGAGTAACAGTCTGTCCCAACAGTGATTCAAGACCTTCGTTCTCAACTTCGTTTACGAGCACTTTCATTTTCATTTCTCCTTGTTGATAGTAGTTGCTAGGAACATGCCGACTGCAAAGAACCGACATATTCCTAGCGTTAAGGTAACTGAAATTACGCGGCCAAAGCTAGGAACGCAGGGTTACTAGTCCACTTTGCAACGTCAGTATTCCGGCGGAACATCCGCTCTTCATGGTTATCATTACTGGTACTCCGCAGTGAGAACCGATCCTCATGTGAGGCATACTCAGTGAAAGCCGAATACACTGACCACATGTTCCAGCCACGAGTGTACGCTTCTTGGCCGACAGCGTCAAACATTTTCTCTCGCGCCCTGTCGGACGGGATCAATGCTTCCAACATCGCCGTAACTTGATCGGCATTGACACGCTTACGAGCGAGATGCTGACACCATTCGACATGATGCTGGTATCGTTCTTCCAGCGATTCGATGTCTTCGATGAACGTATCCATCGTGAAGTTCTTGGTATTCTTTCTCTTCAGATGATCATAATCGCCCCGAATCATCCCGTTGGTGCAAAAGAAATCAATCGCCCCCACGAGACAGTTGTTCCGACATGAACCATCGATGCCATGCCAGTAGATAAACCGTAAAGCAATCTCAGTTGAATGCTTGTCAGTTTCAATGATGGTCTTAGCCTTGGGAAAGATCACCTGCTCCAAAGCCCAGGCACCGTTGCGGGATACCTTGTTGGTGATCTGAACGTCATCGGCTAGGTCAGGTAGAAGTTCCTGCCATGTCTCCCGGATCTTGCCAAAGAACTCGGGGTGACTAGCAGCCTTGAAGTCTTTCCCAACGACGCCAACGGCTTCATCGGTATCATTACGGATTACGTACTTCATATCTGGATAGCGTTCTAGGGACTGATACGAGATGTCGAAGTTTATGATGTCATTGAAACGGTCGAGGTTATACATGTTCATTCTCCATTCAAACTATTGAAGTCTTGGGCTTACCAACCCCTCACTCACCCGCGATCTTCGCGCGATATTCTTCGACCAGCGCCTCGGTGCGAGGGTGCCCGATGTACTCCAGGGCCATTTGGTTCATCCCGATATCGTGCTCGACGCATAGTGGCATCCACAGGTTACCGGTCGCGCAACACTGCCATTGAAATTCGCCTCGATTCTCGCAGCCGGAAACGCAGCACTTGAGACGCCGGATGCCGATTTGCGTGTATGGCTTTCGGCGCATCCCTCACCTCACCAATAGATGTTCATGGGTCATACCTTTCTTTCCGTAGTAGTACACAGTATGTATACCCGCCAATGACATCACGTCTCGGCAAACACAACATGGATTGCTGATAGCAGGTGTCCCGTCTCGTAAGACACGAACAACAATTATATTCATCCCGTTGCAGTTGTCAATACCATGGCCCAAAACACAAGCGGTTTCGGCGTGAAGGTACGGGAACTGAGTGTACTTAGCCAGCACAGGGTGTGTCTTTAGCTTGTTTGTTTTAACCGACCACACACGGCCACGATCGTCAAACAGGACGGCACCTAGCCTGTAACTACGGCGTTTGCCAACGCCTTCAGCCTCAAGCGCAGCACTACGTGCAAGTAGTGCCATCCTGTCAATCGAGTAGGCCATCCCAAAAATCCTTCACTTCATGTGGAGCAGGAAGAATGGTTTCCGAAACAGGACAATCGTAATCCTCTCTCGCATACCACCGGTCCATCGTGGCGAGCACGGCCTGTTCAAGATCACTTAAAAGCATGTTGAGCCTCCCGGAATTGGCGTAAACGGCGACGATTGATCGTTACTTTTATCTTCTCAGACTTGCTGCGTTCCTTCCACACTTTCCAGGGTTTAGTCGGAGACGGTTTCATGCGTTCGATGTTCGTTTGCACGATGCTTCACCTTTCTACTGTAGGATTGGTACCCACGTTTAGCGGGGACGATTTGGTGATGAAGGCGGTCTTGTATCATTGCCCTCACCACCGGATTCCTAGGCACTACGCCGCGAGTGCCTCGCTTTGTTTTCTTTTCCACAACATCCTCTGACGATAGGTTAGATAAACAGGCTTGTTATTCGCCAGCCACGCTTCTGCAAGCGCCCGAACAGCGGCTTGATCCACTAGCGAATGGTAAACGACACGCCCGTCAAGTGTCGTCTCTGACGCAGCGCCACCTTGACCGGCACGGATAGCAGCTACACGGCCACGTCGAATCCATCCTTGAATTACGGTGTAGGGTACATTGTAGGTACGGGCAGCGTGTTTGATTGTGATCATGTTCATCATGGTTTTAAACTCCTAGTTGGTTGTTGTTATGATGTTAGTATGGCCCGAAAGGATGGGGCTGTCAACCCCTCTATCTCTTGTAATTTTCGGACAACAAGATTGATCCTGAGTCATAAGCGTCACCATACACCTCAGCGTCACCATTCACCACGGCGGTACCTTCCACCATAGCTTTACCAAACACCTTAGCGTCCTCAAACACCATAGCTTGACCAGACACCTTAGCGTCCTCAATCACCATAGCTTTACCAAACACCTTAGCGTCCTCAAACACCATAGCGTTACCATACACCTCAGCGTTACCAAACGCCATAGCGTTACCATACACCCTAGCGTTACCAGACACCATAGCGTTACCAGACACCATAGCGCGACCAGACACCCAAGCGTTAACAGACACCACAGCACCACCAGACACCACAGCATGACCATACACCCTAACGTTACCATACACCCAAGCGTCATCAAACACCTTAGCATAATCAGACACCCAAGCGTTACCATACACCCTGGCGTAATCAGTCACCACGGCGTTACCATACACCCTAGCGTTAGGTCCAACGTGGGCGGTTCCAGAAACAGTGGCGGTATCAGCAACCCAACCGCCGCCATTAGGATGCTGGTGGGCGGGGACTGGACCGTTGCCAAAATCAAAGGTTTTCGTATCCATGTTCGCCACTCCTCTTGCTTGTTTTAATATCCTAACCAACCGAGAACGTCAGACCCAGGATAAAATGGTTTATCACCCATTTCTTCGATAAATTCGGAAGCATCACACCCATGCCGCTCAATCTCTCTTATCGCGGTTTTTCTTGATACTGTTTCTTTAATAGCGGTTTCATAATCCATTGTCATGTCTCCACATTCTGTTGGTGATTGGCATTCATTAAAGCCACGCCGTTCTAGCGTGGCTCGATACGAATGTCAAGGCTCCAGATTATAGTGCAGTAAATCCAAACGATGCCACCATGTGTTCCTGCCCCGATGCATCCTCGATAATGTCGCCGACGGATATCGAGTGCATGGGTCCATGTCGGGCGATAGCACCTTCCGGTCCTATGTTCCCGATCTTAAATACGTCCTCTAAGGATGATGCAATGATCGTGGATACGTGAGTATAATGTTTGCGATATTCGGGCTCCCACGTTCCCCTATAGACCGCCAATTGCGCCTTCTGTTTAGGCACAGAGCCGTGGCCTTTCAAGTTTACCAAGATGATCTCGTTCTCGGTCAGGCGGATTTGATGGACTTTGTAAAGCTTGTTCATGGTCGTCTCCATTAAACTATTCGTAGTAGTTTTCAGGTAGATTATAGACCCAATTATCTTTTTCTACCCACTTCCATCCACTGGAATGTTTCACATCACTATTGTAAAGCATCCAACCTTCTTTGAGATGCTTGAATAATATTGTTCCGTCGCCGTCCCAGTGTAGATAAACGATTAAGTTACCATCGCCAATACGATATTTCGTAATCTTGTCATGTTCTTCCTTTGCGAAACATCCACAACAAAATGTTGCCTCTATAAGTTCTGAATCAATATCAACTGATTCCTCTCGCCAAACAGGGCAAGTGAATTCGCGAGTAGTATATCCCCATCTGTTAGCATTAGTATGGTTAAGATAATTCATTAGAGCCTCACCAGCACTATCAGCATAACAGGCGTCTGGATGTATCGTAAGTTTTATTTTCATCTCTTTCTCTCCAATTTTCCCCAACATTGGGGAATTTTATGGGTAGTGATCGCTGAAACCATGCCTTTCTAGCATGGTTCAGGATCAGTTTCAAGCCGGGTTAAACATGAACCACGAACCCCGTGGTATCCGCTTTCCCAGTACGCTTTTCGCGCAGCCCGATGATATGCCCGACTGGATCGTTAAAGCGATTGTCGGTCACATCGCCATTGAATACGGGATATCCGAGATATTCGGACGGCAGTTCCTCGCCCTTTCGCGTGTTGAAGACAACCGCCACGTTGGCCAGCGGAATGGTTTTGTGGATGTCCGCGTCGGATGTCGTTTCCGTGCGGGATACGGTCAGATGGTACTCTGGACCAGCCGACGCCACCCGCTTGGCCACTTTGGTGTAATCATACACGCGGTCGATGCCTTGCTCGAATAACCACGGCGCGAGTGCTTGCCAGTCAATATCCGATAGCACATTAGGGCGAAAAGCGGTCTTAACGCCAGCACGATCCGCCTTACGCTTGAACGACTGGATCTCTCGGATTGCCTTCTCCATGAAAGCGTCGCGATGTTCGTAGAACAATATGGTGCGGGTGATCCTCGCAATCCACACATGGTGGATGCCGTCATGGATCATGTGTCGCTGGCCATGTCCGGCACCAAACAGACAGAGATTAGAGCACCCTATGGTCGCCCCAGCGCAGGTGTTATAGCCACTGGCCCACGATGGTGCCAACTGGAACCCTGCCGTCATATATTTATCGTCGGCATCGGTCTTTTCGAGCTTGGGATTAACCGTCACCAACGAAGGCAGCATCGCCCAATTCAAAGTGCCATCGGGTCGCGTGGCGTTCTCAATCTTCGCGCGAGCTGCATCCCGGCACTGCTGGATCAAGGCGTCGGTGTCGAAGGACTGGCGGATTTCACGTTGCGACATGGTGTGTTCCCTTCGGGTTGATGGTTGATACTCACTAAAGCCATGCCATTACAACATGGCTTTGTGTGAGTGTCAATCGGTTAAATTCCCCAATGTTGGGGAAAATTAATCCAAGCCGTCAATGATAGCGTCCATGTCAGCGATAAGCCGATCACGGCGGTACGTGTCATGCATAGCGTCATGCTGACCATACGTCGCCCATGACACCGCGCGTATGTCAGGTGCAGTGGCTGGCCACGACGCCTTAACGGGACGCAATGCCGCATTGTTCACCTGTAATGCCGTGTGTAACTGCATGATTTTCATGACGCATCCCCGGACAGTGTGGGCTGAAAATTCCCCAACGTTGGGGAAAATCCAGCCCGATTTGATCGACTACGCCGCTTTCCGCGCCGCCTTCGCCTTGACGTTCATGGCGATGGCCCGAGCGATTTCCGCTTGCGCTTCTACGCTGAAGTTACGGGTGACCAAGGCGACCACTTCATGCGGTGCGAGATCGGCGAAGTTTACGCCCTTGTCTTCGCTTGCACCCTCGCTGGCATCCTCGCTGGCATCCTCGCTGGCATCCTCGCTTGCACCCTTTTCCGCCTTCTTCGCAGCCTTATCGCAAGCTTGCTTGAGCGCCGCTAGTGACGTGAAACCGCGCTTGGAAGCTTGCAAAACGCCTTGGACTAGCTCGCTTTCACCTTCACGGGCAAACCATAGCGCATCGCTACGACGCTGGCCCGGTATCACGTCAAGCTTGTGAGCCCGAACGACCGCCTTATCCAGATACGTGCCGGGATTTTCCGCATAAAGCTCAACAAGTAGCTTGCCGAGACGATTGTCGAAACCGCCATCGGCGATGTCGCGTTTGAATACACGCCGATCAGCCGCTTCGCGCTTGGCCCACAGTGCCGCAAGTTCATGCCCTTCGGTTACAGTGGCGGTGTTGGTGGCGGTGGCGGTGTTGGTGTTGGTGGTCATGATCGTGTTTCCCTTGCTAGTGTGTGTGTGGATGTAGGCTACATGATGCCCAGGATGGTGAACCCAATGCCTATGACAATGGCGAAGATATTCAGTGCGACCAATTCAACGTTCGTCATTTTCCAGTACCTCTAAGGTTGATAACACTTTCACTAAGTTCAAGTGTTATCAACCTAAGAGGTACTAAGGAGGTTGTCAAGCGGGTTTTTCGGCGAAAATTGCGTTTTGGCGACAAAAACCATGCCAGACTTTCCCGCGCGAAAAGTGTTACACACTTTTTCTTGCGCGAAGTAGCGCACGTATGCGAGGCACTTTTCCCCAATGTTGGGGGATTTTTGGCAGTGGCCATTGTCGGTGTGGGGTAGGGTATTTTTTAGGAACATTTTGATGACGGGATATATCGACGGTCATTGCCGATTTCACACCTTCCCCCAACCCAAGCTGGCATCGCCATGCTACACTCGCCGTGATTTACAATCACTTCCTGCGGATGTGCCACATCATGTGTGGCATTGCCTGTGAGGCACGATATGTGGGGCGGAAAGCGCCTTGTCATGGGCGCATAACGTGGCGCAGCGCGCGGGTGCTGCGGGGGCGGGCGTGGGCCACCCGGGGGTCTAGCGTTAGTATATACATAGAAATACACAGATTTGAAAATATCAGTGTTAACCACACAAAGAAGTGACAACATACTAAACACAAGCATATGCACACACGTAAATATTTGTGATATAAATGCAACACTACACGTATAAAGTTATAACACATGTTCTGCATTGTGAAAAAACTTATACTTTTTATGCCCACAGCTATGTATTTCTGTTGACAATCGGCTGCGAATATGGTATAACTATATACATATTAAACTTTAGCACTTAGATATACACTTACACATATCTATATTATTAGCTATAATACATATAACTTATATATTATAGCTATTGACTTACGTATTTGTTTATGGTATAACTATATACAATATGCTATTAATTTATAAACAACCTCTGCACATTCGTATATACTACTATATGCCTGACTATACTTCCCTGTTACAAGAGTTCAATTGGGTAACAGAAGACGTAGCTCCAGAATATCCCCGTATTAAAAAGTTTTTGACCTATTGGAAGAATAACATTGAAGCTGTAATTCACACTATAGAGATTAATAAATAAGATGAACAACGAAAATATTTTAGAACAATTCTATAAAACTTTAAACAAAGTTAATAACGTCCGTAATTCTAAAAATATCTTTAACGATCTTTATCTACCACACAGCGATGTTTACTATGTCCAAAAAGCTATTGAACAACGCTCTAAGAGTTCTATACCCCTACACGAAATAGAAACTCGTATGCGCCAGCTAGGCTGGGTACCAAAGGAAATCTAAAATGGGGTTTGTATCAAGTGCAGTTAAAGCTACTAAAGCTGCTACTAAAGCTGCTGCTAACACTGCTGACCAAGCAGTTCAAGACAGACTATCCCGCCTGTTAAAAAGTACACTGGATGATGGTAAGAAATTAACGGCTGCTCAAAAAGATTTTTTATCTAATCTAAACCCTAGTGATACTAAATCTAAACTAATGATTGCTCAAATTAAACGAGCAGACAAAAAAATTACTAAAGAATTAACTACAGGTCGTAAGAGTAAACGTGCTCCTTTAGTTAGTGACAAAAGAGCAGGAAGTCGGACTTCAGAAGCATTTCCACTTGAAGACAGTGCAGCAAGTGCTAGTGACCGTACTGGAGCAGCAAAAGTTCTCGCTAATCAAGATTCTGCTGATATCACAGTTTTAGAAGCGGGGCAGAACCAACGCTCCAGGGATAGAGCAAAAGAATTTGTTCGTATCGAACGAATCCCTAAAAATGAAAGAACTGATAACGAACAAACTTTTTATTTAAACTATAAGAAAAAAGAAGAGCGGGATAAAGTTCGAGCACAGCAAGCTGCTGGGCAAACATCTAAAGAAAATCGTAAAAGAAACGCAAAAGAGTTGCCAACAGAAATTGGGAAGATTGTTGATTTAAAAACTGGCGAGATTAAAAATGAAGCAGCTTATGACAACTTAACTGCTAGTCAAAAAGAATTGGTTAAAGGACAATCACGTGTTCCACTAAACCTACGAGAGGAACCTAGCGGTACTAAGTTACAAAAAAATAGAAGAAAACAAATTCGTAGAGAACTAGGCAGTAAACCTAAAATGATGGGTGGTGGTATGGTTGGTAAAAAAGTCCACATGTACGCTGCTGGTGGTTCTGTTACTGACAACAGAAAGAAAAAGTAATGGATGACAAAAAACACCCAGAGTGGGAAAAACTATCCCAAACGGAACGTGAACAGTTAAAAGATTTAGGTATTACTAACAAAAAAGATTATACTTTATTTTTACGTACTCTTGGTACTATGAATATGGAAGATCAGGAAAATAAAAGTATGGGTGTAGTACCTAAACCTAAACCAAAACTTCCAAGCATTAAATCTCCTCCTAAAGAAGTTAGTGCCAGTAAAGGCAAGGCAATTACTAAAAAGAAAAAAGCTAAACCTAATGCTGTTGCTGTAACATTAGTTATCCCTACCGGTAAAGCTAAGATGGCGAACGGTGGCATGGCTAATAATAAGTCCCATATGTACTCCTGTGGTGGTATGGTTCATGACAAAAGAAAAAAGAAGTAGATGCCTTTAACAACTAAAGGTGCTAAAATAAAAGCTGCCATGCAAAAACAGTACGGCAAGAAAAGAGGTGAAGATGTCTTCTATGCTTCAGCCAACAAAGGAACAATTAAAAACGTGGCGAAAGGCAAAAAGCTTGCGACGGGCGGGGCAGTTGGAAAAAATAGCAAATCGGCGAGCAGTAAAACGAAGAGCAAAAGTAGAGTTAATGAAGCTGGCAACTATACTAAGCCGGGACTCAGAGAACGACTATTTAAAAAATTAAAAGAAAGTAGTAAAGGGGGAAACCCTGGACAGTGGTCAGCACGTAAAGCACAACTACTGGCATCTGAATACAAAAAAGCAGGTGGAGGATACAAGTCGTGAGCCAATGTGAAGATTGCAAATGTGAAAATTGCGAATGCCAAGAATGTGAATGTGAGTGTCATAATGAAAAAACCGACGAAGACTAAGAATACTTTTAAGCCGTGTGCAGGGTGTAAGACACCTACTGCGTGTCGTAAAGCTAATGCTTGTTTGTTAGGTAAAAAAGGTATTAAACATAAACATTAATCATGGCGTTAAAAAAACCACAGCAAAGTTTAAAGGCATGGACTAAACAGAAGTGGCAAACTTCAGGTGGTCCTGATGTACCCTCTAAAGGTAAGAAAAGATACTTACCCGCTGCCGCATGGAAAGCACTTAGCCCTGCCGAACGTGCAGCTACTAATAAAGCTAAAGCACAGGGTAAAGGACAGTTTGTAGCTCAACCTAAAAAAATTGCAGCCAAGACAGCCCGATATAGAAAAGTATAATGATAAGCACTTTATTTGGACCTATAGTATCTCTAGCAAGTACTTTTTTAGAAGGCTATGTAGAAAAAAGTAAAGCTAAAGTAGAAGCTGAAGTAGCTCAGAAAAAAGCTGAAGCTATTGTATACGAAAAGAAAGCTACAGGTGAAATAGCCTGGGACTTAGAAATGGCTAAGGCTTCAGGTGATAGCTGGAAAGACGAATGGCTTACCATTTTGTTTAGTATTCCCCTTATACTTGCTTTTATTCCTGGCTGTGAAGAAGTTGTATCAAGTGGTTTTCAACAATTGGAAATGATGCCAGAATGGTATAGATATAGCTTAGGCGTAATTGTAGCAGCCTCGTTTGGTGTACGTGGCGCACAAAAGTTTTTTAAGAAATAAAGGAGTATCCTGTGTTGCAAGATATTAAAGATGCATGGAAAGAATACACAAATAAAGGAAAAGTATTTAAATACGGTACAGCAGGTTTAGCTGTTTTTATTACGCTTTCGTTTATTATTTGTGTGGCAACTAAGTAATGGCTATTACCTATAGAGGCGAATCTTTTGCGGGTTATAACAAACCTAAACGTACTCCTGGTCACAAAACTAAAAGCCATGCTGTACTAGCTAAAGATAAAGACACTATTAAATTAGTACGATTTGGTCAGCAAGGCGTACAAGGTGCGGGAAAAAACCCGACATCAGCTAAAGACAAAGCTCGTAAACGTAGTTACTACGCACGGCATAACGCACAGGATTCTAATCCTGATAAACTATCAGCACGTTATTGGTCACATAAAGTAAAGTGGTAAAAGATATGCGCGATAAATTAATAGAGTTACTAACAAAACATGAAGGATGTATTCTTCATGTATACAAAGATAGTTTAGGTATTGATACTATTGGAGTTGGCAGGAACATAAAAGATCGTGGGATATCTATTGACGAACTTCAATTTTTAGGTTATACTTATCTTTCCCAAGTCTACGAAGAAGGAATTTCTGAGAGTGGAGCTAGGTATTTATTGGGGAACGATATCGATATCGTTGAAAGAGAATTATATTCTGCTCATTCTTGCGTTTCCAATTTAAGTGAAACACGGCAAATTGTTTTATTAAATATGGCATTTAATTTAGGTGTCCCTAGATTGTGTAAATTTTATCGTATGTGGGCAGGAATTCATGAAAAAGATTTTGATGCTGCCGCAGATGAAATGTTAAATAGTGTGTGGGCATCGCAAGTTAAAAGTAGAGCGTATGAACTTGCAAACATGATGAGAGAAGGGTAATGGCAAGAGTACTAACCGAAAACCAAGAAAAATTTTTAAGTGTTCTTTTTGAAGAGGCAAACGGAGATCCTTTTGTCGCTAAAAAATTAGCGGGTTATTCAGATACTACATCTACTTCCGTTATCACTAATGCTTTAAAAGAAGAAATTTTAGAAGCAACGCATACGTATATGGCACGGCTTGCCCCTAAAGCAGCAGTTGCATTTGGTTCTGCCCTTGTTGATCCGACTGAACTAGGAATTCGTGATAAATTATCTGCTGCTCGTGAGGTACTAGATCGTATTGGTATTGTTAAAACTGAAAAAATGCAAGTACAAGCATCCGGGGGTGTTATTTTACTGCCTCCTAAAGACCCTGTTGTAGAAGATGACGACTAATAAAAGTTTAGGTAAATGGAAATTACCACAACCAACTGATGTGAAAGAAGAAGATGAGTGGGTTCCTGTACCACGTATTGCTAGAACAATTCCATTTGGGTATACCATTGAAGAAAATGAACCGGACATTTTACTACCGGTTAAAATTGAGTTGGATCTGCTTGAAAAAGCTAAAGTCTATCTTAAACAGTACTCGCTCCGAGAAGTTGCCGCATGGCTTTCCAAAAATTCGGGGCGTTACATATCACATTTAGGACTACAAAAACGCATTAAACATGAAAAACAACGTAAAAACACAGCTAGAAGCCTTCGCAAGTGGGCAACTTATGCCGAAACGGCGCTCGCCACGGCGGAAAAGCTTGAAACCCAAAGAGTCGGAGCCAAACAAACAAGTACAAACACAGAAGTATGAAGCAACTGTAGAAGAATTAAAGCATCAACACAATGTAATTTTTTCACCCAATCCTGGACCCCAAGAACAATTTCTTGCTGCGTCTGAACGCGAAGTTTTATATGGCGGAAGTGCTGGTGGTGGTAAAAGTTATGCGATGCTAGCTGATCCATTAAACTTTATGCAGCATCCTTCCTTTAGTGGTTTGTTGTTGCGACATACGACTGAAGAACTTAGAGAGTTAATTTTTAAATCTCAAGAGTTGTACCCAAAAGTAATACCGGGTATTAAGTGGTCTGAAAGAAAAATGCAGTGGACCGCTCCTTCTGGCGCAAGACTATGGATGTCTTATTTGGATAGAGACGAAGATGTCTTGCGTTATCAGGGTCTAGCGTTTAGCTGGATAGGTTTTGATGAACTTACGCAGTGGGCGACTCCATACGCCTGGAATTACATGCGAAGTCGTCTTCGATCCACTGCCCTTGATTTGCCTGTGTACATGCGGGCAACAACTAACCCCGGTGGCCCCGGCCATTCTTGGGTTAAAAAAATGTTTATCGATCCTTCTCCTTATAATGTTGCATTTAAAGCAACAGATATTGAAACGGGAGAGGTACTTAAATATCCGGCTGGACACGCTAAAGAAGGAAAAGCACTATTTAAACGACGGTTTATACCCGCTAGATTAAAAGATAATCCTTATCTATCTGAAACCGGTGACTACGAAGCGATGCTTCTGTCTTTGCCGGAACAGCAAAGAAAACAGCTATTAGATGGCGATTGGGATATTAAAGAAGGCGCGGCTTTTACAGAGTTTAATAGATTTATACATGTAATTGAGCCCTTTACTATTCCAAATAACTGGGTTAAATTTAGAGCTTGCGACTACGGGTATGGATCATATAGTGGTGTTTTATGGTTTGCTGTAAGTCCAGATGAACAATTAATTGTTTACCGCGAACTTTATGTTTCTAAAGTATTAGCTACCGATCTAGCAGATAAAATTTTAGACTTAGAGAAGGACGATGGAAACATTAAGTACGGGGTACTAGACAGTTCTCTGTGGCATAAACGTGGTGATACAGGCCCGTCGCTTGCAGAACAAATGATATCACGCGGATGTCGTTGGCGTCAGTCTGATAGGAGTAAAGGAAGTCGTGTTGCCGGTAAAAACGAGATTCATCGTCGTTTACAAGTAGATGAATTTACTGAGCAGCCTCGGCTTGTATTTTTTAATACTTGTTTAGATTTAATATCGCAGTTACCTGCATTACCACTAGACAAAAAGAATCCAGAAGACATTAATACTAATGCTGAAGATCACTTGTATGATGCTTTAAGATATGGTATAATGTCAAGACCACGCTTTAGTATTTTTGATTACGATCCTAACGCTCACAGGCACACACGTGGGATTGCTATTGCTGATAAAGTTTTTGGTTACTAAGGAATAATAAATGGCTAATGATACAGATCTTGATCCAGATTCAATTTATCTAGACGACGAAAAAGAAATTGTAAACGAAGATTATTCGTCAAGACAAATTATTGCGTTTGTTAACGATAAATTTACTAAATCAGAAGATTACAGACACAATGATGAACAAAGATGGCTTCAGGCGTACAGAAACTACAGGGGTAGCTATGGACCTGAAGTTCAGTTTACTGAGGCAGAAAAATCACGAGTATTTATTAAAGTAACTAAAACAAAAACATTAGCTGCTTATGGTCAGGTTGTTGAAGTTTTGTTGGCTGCTAACCGCTTTCCTATTAGTATTGATCCGACCGAATTACCCGATGGTGTGGTAGCTGATGCTCATGTTGATTTTGCAGAAACCGATCAGTTACGGCAAGTTAAAGAAGTAAGTCCCTATGGATATCCGGGAGATGGCAATGACCTACCACCGGGTGCTACCCAAGAATCTTTAATGGAAAAGTTAGGTGCTGCCGCTAAAAAATTTGCTGGTTTAGAAAATGTTAAAGAGGGACCAGGAACTTCTCCAACAGCTATTACTATTAGTCCTGCTATGCTTGCAGCAAAGAAAATGGAAAAGTTAATCCATGACCAGTTAGAAGAGTCCGGCGCTACTAAACACTTACGTAACACGGCTTTTGAAATGGCTTTATTTGGTACTGGCATTATGAAAGGCCCTTTTGCTGTTGATAAAGAATATCCTAACTGGGATGATGATGGTACGTATTCTCCTGTATTTAAAGTTGTTCCTCAAGTAAATCACGTGTCAGTGTGGAATTTTTATCCCGATCCTGACGCTAATAGTATGGATGAAGCTCGTTATACAATAGAGCGGCATAAAATGTCAAGGACGCAATTACGTCAGTTAAAAAAACGTCCATTCTTTAGAGAACAAGTTATTGAATCCGTAATTACTTTAGGCGAAAGTTACACCAAAAAATACTGGGAGTATGATTTAGAAGATTACGCACGTGAACAAAATGTGGAACGCTTTGAAGTACTAGAGTATTGGGGAATCGTTGATCGAGAATTACTAGAAGATTTTGGGCTAGACTTACCTGTCTCGTATGCAGACACAGACGAAATTAACGCAAACATTTGGGTTTGTAATGATAACTTAATTAGAGTAGTTTTAAATCCTTTTAAGCCACAGCGCATTCCTTATGTAGCAGCGCCGTATGAATTAAATCCATATAGTTTCTTTGGCATTGGTATTGCTGAAAATATGGACGATACACAAACTCTTATGAATGGTTTCATGCGTATGGCTGTTGATAATGCTGTATTGTCAGGTAACTTACTTATTGAAGTTGATGAAACTAATCTGGTGCCGGGACAGGATCTTAGTGTTTATCCTGGTAAAATTTTTAGACGGCAAGGAGGTGCTCCAGGTCAGGCTATCTTTGGGACTAAGTATCCAAACGTAGCGAATGAAAACATGCAGATGTTTGACAAAGCTCGACAACTTGCTGACGAAAGCACAGGACTACCTTCATTTGCATACGGTCAAACAGGTGTTACGGGTGTAGGTAGAACAGCGTCTGGTATTTCTATGCTAATGGGTGCTGCGGCTGGTGGTATTAAGACTGTTATTAAAAATGTAGACGATTATTTGTTACGCCCATTAGGCGAAGGTTTATTTCAATTTAACATGCAGTTTAATTTTGATCCTGAAGTTAAAGGGGATTTAGAAGTTAAAGCACGTGGTACTGAAAGTCTTATGGCTAATGAAGTACGTAGTCAAAGATTAATGCAATTTCTTGGTGTTGCTAGCAATCCAGCACTTGCACCTTTTGCAAAGTTCCAGTATATTATTAGAGAAATTGCTAGAAGTCTAGATCTTGATCCTGATAAAGTTACTAATAATATGGATGAGGCAGCTATACAGGCAGAACTTTTAAAAGGCTTCCAGCAAACGCAACAACAACAACAGGCTCCTGGACAAAACGTACCTCCAGGACTTAATCCCATGGATACTGCTGGAACAGGAGGAGGAACAATTGGAACAGGACAAGCACCAACACCGGGGGAGCAAGGGTTTACTGGAACACCAGGGGGAACTCCTTCTCAAGCTGAAGACACTGGTCAACAACAACCGCCAATGGCAGCACTTCAGTAATTACTTACATTTAGAAATAGAAATGCAAAGACGGACATTAGAACAAGCAACTGATCTAGCTACAATGCATAAAGCACAAGGTTCTATTCAAGCGTATCAAAAATTAATGGGTTTAAGGGAATACGTAAATGGCGATAAGTAAACGCGAGGGAATTGATCCTGTTACGGAACATCATTACGAAAATTTAAAATTTGGTAAAAATAAAGGTAATAAAACTGTATTTACTATGCAAGTGGAGCATCCTAAATTAAACAAAGGAAAACCTACTTTAATTCCTAGTATATGGGACGGAAAAGAATTGTCAGAAGATGCTGCTATTAAAAAAGCAATTGATAGTAAAATTAAATGGACAGCAGCAGATGACCATAAAGAGTTAAGGAAATATGATATGTTGTTACATGACCCTAAGAAAATGAACATGGATCTTGACAACACAGGTGATCAAAAAAGTTTTGCTGAAGGCGGAACTACTATGCAAAATCAAATGTCTATGTTTGAAGATGGTGGAATGATGGATCAAGGTGGAACACAAGATCCTGTATCAGGTAATGCTGTTCCAGTTGGATCATTGCAAGAAGAGGTAAGAGATGACGTAGATGCAAAGTTAAGTCCTGGTGAATACGTAGTTCCCGCTGATGTGGTGCGGTATTTTGGTTTAGATTTTTTTATGCAACTAAGAGATAAAGCTAAAACAGGATTAGCTCGAATGGAAAGTATCGGGCAAATGGGCAATAGTGAGTCCACTACAAATCCTACAGATACGTTGTTTAGTCAGAACGAAGACATGGATGCACCTTTTTCAAAAGATGATTTAGAAATTTATAAAGAAGATAATGATGAAGATGAAAAACTTTCTGCACAAGTAGGTGCGTATGTTCCTACCAAACAGGCACCACAAACAAATACATTAGATAGCTATCTTGCACGTGTTGGAGATAAACCTGCTATGTACGACGGCGGGTTAGTAGACACATCGCTAAGAAATAGAGGAATATCATATCCAACAGGTAGCGTAAAAAGGTTTGTTGATACAACGGATGCTAAAAGATCTGACCTTTTTATAACTGTAGATGCCAACAATAACCCTACTACTCAGATTCCTTCTGGATATGCACCAGCAGATTCTTTTCCTTCTTCTTCTTCTGCCGATCCTTTTAAAGGAGGCATAAGTACTTTAGGTGCAACAGAATTAGATCGTCCTAGTGGGCCAGACGATAACAAAATTGAAGCTTTTAATTACGCACCACCAAGTGAAGGTGGCGATTTAACACAAGAACAATGGGACAACTATTTTGCTGGTAAATCTGCTGGAGAACGAGCTAAAACTGCTTTTGGTATGGCGGTAAAGGGAATACCAGGACAAGGAGGTGGTTTTAGCCAATTAGCAGATATGTTTGGGCCTGTTATACCTCCTATGGGTATTGCTGGTGCTCTACTTCAAGGACTTAGCGGTCGAGGAATGATAGGAACAGTCGTAGATAAAGTAGTTAAGGGTAAAGAAGAGACTTATCGTATAGATCCAGAAACGGGAGAACCATATGCTGACTTCCGTGAAGAATCACCTGAGTACGATCCTGAGTACAGTAAAGAAACACCTACCTATGCTCCAGACATTCCTACTCCCAAAGAGCAAAGGGGAGTTGTTGATGATCCAACTTCTTCTGGCGGTACGTCTTACGATCCAACTTACGATCCAACTTCTGACGGTACGTCTGACGATCCGATGGATTATTTTGACATTCCTACTATGGATGATTTCGACGATGCAGTAGATTTTGATCCTGTTGATTATGGTAATCAGGATTATAAAACAGGAGGTTTTATTAAAAGAAAATATGCACCCGGTGGTCTAGTTGATAGCTCCCTTGCTAGTAAACGCACTTCTCTTATTGATAAATCTCTTTCAGAAAAAGGTATTAATACCGCCAGTAATCCAAAAGATACGTCTGTAGAATCTGAACCACCGGCAGAACAAAGTCTTCTAGATCCAAGTACAACACCATATAAAGATTTAGGTATCACTTATTCACAAAAATATGCACCTAAATTAATCGCAAGAAGTGGCCAAACAAGACAACTAAAAGATCCGTCTCTTACTTACATTTTACGTAAATATGCAGATCCTGAAGATTTTGAACACATTTTAGATAACTATAGTACTAGAGCTCGTGTTACGCCGGGAACTGTTCCTTTGGTGCCTGATGATTTAACTAAAGAATTAGACGATTTGTTTGGCCAAAGATTTTCAATAATTAAACCTATTAATCTTAAAACAAATCCTGAATATTTCGGCACACGAGGCCGTCCCTTACCGGGCTTTACAGCAGAAGAATTTAAACAAAAGTACGGTCCTGATGTTACTATTGGTGATGCGTATCGAAAAATGTTAGCCAAAGAGTATAGTGTTCTTGACGATATGCAAAGCGGCGGCGGAGAGTTACCTAATCAATTTGGATCTTTTACACCTTTTCTAAATCTTGTAATGAGGGGTGGTGAAAAAAGCGATAACTACATAAAAAATCGAACACAAAAGTTTATAAATCGTGCAATTGATCCTAACAAAAAAATTGAAACTGCTCAAGACGCTACCGATGTTACAAAATTAATTTACTGGATTGGCTCGGGTGGAAGGGCTTTTCCTGGTCAAGGTGAAGGCGAACCTTTTTCTGTTTGGTCTAAAATGCCAAGATGGAATCCATCGTTAACGGCTTATAAAAATGCAAATTTAATACCGCAATCAGTATTAAAAACAGCAAACGTAGGTGCTTTTGTTACTAAGCCAAGTAAGAAAAAAACCTCCGTAAAGAAGCGTGGTTTAGCTTCTAAAAAATAAACCATGTGAGTTGGCTACCCATGCCCCGTAAGGCTACCGTGGCCCCAACAAAGGACTATTAAAATATGTCAAATGTTACAGAAGATACAATTACGCCCGTTAAAAAAGTTGCGTTTATGGCTCGCCCATACGAAAGTCAAGACAGAATTAAAAAAGAAGAAGACGAGATAGAAAAACTATTAGAAGAACAACAAAGCAAAAATAATGAGCAAACAGAAACGCAACAGGATGATGACGCAGAGCTAAATGCAGAAGAAAAAACATTTAAACAAAGGTATTCAGATTTACGTAGGCACCAACAAAAACAAGCAGATGAACACAAAAATGAAATCCTTAAATTAAAAGAACAACTTTCTTTAGCTACTAAAAAAGAATTTAAACTTCCTAAAACAGATATTGAAATTGAGGAGTGGGCTAAACAATATCCAGATGTTGCGGCAATCGTAGAAACTATTGCTATACAAAAAGCATCAGAGCAAACTACTGATATAGAAAATAAGTTGCGTAGTTTAGATGAAGAAAGATTACAGATAGCTAAAGAGAAAGCTGAAACAGAACTGTATCGATTACATCCTGATTTTGATAGTATTAGAAATAGTGACGAATTTCACAGTTGGGCGGAAGAACAGCCTAAATGGATTCAACAAGCTTTATATGAAAATGATACCGACGCACAAGCTGCTGCTCGTGCTATTGATTTATATAAAGCAGATACGCAAAAAAATAATAATAAGTTATCTAAAGATAGCAAAGATGCAGCTAAATCTGTTAGGACACGAGGTGAAAGAAGTCGTCCTACAGAAGTAGATACGTCAGGGACTTTTAAAGAATCTGATGTAGAAAGAATGTCAGCTCAAGAATACGAACGTAATTCAGAAGCTATTATGGACGCTATTCGTACTGGTAAATTTATTTACGATTTATCTGGTTCTGCTAGATAAAAGTAGTTGACATATATACTAGAATATGGTATAACTATATATACAATAACATTTATGTAGCCCTATTTAATATATAGCTACCTATATAAATGTTGTATTAGTATTTCAAAGCTACCCATTAAAGTAAGCCTACTATAACTAGGCCAGTTAATAGTACTACCTTATAGATAATGGTCCTTATGAAATAGGTAACAATAGCGTTATTTCGATAACGCATAGGTATGTCGTAAAATGCAAGGAGAAAACAAATGGCATTTTCAACTGCTCCCGGCTACGGCAACCTGCCTAACGGTAATTTTTCACCAGTTATCTATTCAAAGCAGGTTCAAGTAGCCTTTCGTAAGGCTTCTATTGTAGAAGCTATTACTAATTCAGACTACTTTGGCGAAATCGCCAACATGGGCGATACCGTCCGTGTAATTAAAGAGCCAGAAATTACTGTCAAAGCATACTCCCGTGGTACTACAATTACTCCACAGGATATTGATGACGAAGATTTCTCGCTTACTATCGACAAAGCAAACTATTTTGCTTTTAAAGTTGATGATATTGAAGAGGCTCACAGTCATGTGAACTTCCAGCAGCTAGCTACTGATCGTGCAGCATATCGTCTTGCCGATCAGCTTGACCAAGACGTTCTTGGCTATCTTGCTGGATTTAACCAGTCTGCTCTTCATGCTAATGCTGATACTGTTAATACTACTGTTAACGGTTCGGTAGCTGTAGCTACTGCTGGCACTGATGAACTTCTTTCCAGCATGAAACTAGATGCAAGTGACTTTACTAATACTAGTGGCACTGCTGGTAGCGCCAATAGTTCAATTGGTCTTGAGCCACGTGCTCCTGGTGCTACTGCTACTAAGTCAGCTACTGCTGGTAACGCATTTCCTCTTCAGGTAGTTGCGCGTATGTCACGCCTACTTGATCAGCAGAATGTTGACACAGCAAATCGCTGGCTAGTTGTTGATCCAGTATTCCTTGAAATCCTAAAAGATGAAGACTCTCGTCTCTTCAATTACGATGGTGGTCCTGCCGCAGAACTCCGCAACGGCCTAGTCGTGAATAATCTTCATGGCTTTAAGGTTTACGTTTCAAATAACCTACCTTCAGTTGGTACTGGTCCTTCTACTACAGGCGGTACCAATGCTAGCAACTACGGTCTTATTGTTGCCGGTCATATGTCTTCAGTAGCAACTGCCGAGCAAATTAATAAGACTGAAACTTATCGCGACCCTGATAGCTTTGCTGACATTGTGCGGGGTATGCATCTGTATGGCCGCAAGATTCTTCGTCCAGAAGGTCTTGTTAACGCCCGTTATAACCTAGTCTAAGGAGGCTGAACTATGGCTACTGTTACTACCCTAGCTTCGTCCGTCCGTAACCCAGGTGCGCGCGGACGTAGCCCATACTATGTGCAGAATGAAATTGATTTTGCAGCCGCTGCTACCGCTAAAGGTACTGCTCTTGCTGCTTCCGATATCATTCAGGCAATTACTGTTCCAGCCAATACTATGATTATGGCCGCAGGTTTTGAAGTTACTGCTGTTCATGCAGGTACTTCAACAGACTGTGCTCTTGATCTTGGTGTTACTGGCGGTGACGTAGACGCATTTGTTGATGGCTTTGATTTTGACGCTGCGTCTGCTGGCGACTATGCTACACCTGTTTCTCCAGGTGCCGCCATTGTTGCTGGTACTGCTGACACGCTAGATGTTCTAATTGCCGCACAGACAGGCACAACTACAGCGGGTAAAATCCGTGTGTTTGCTTGGCTATCAAATGTTAACGACATTGGTTCTCTTAGTGCCGATGAAGTTGATCGCGATACGCTTGCATAACTATGTATTGGGGTGGGGTTTAATTGCCCCACTCCTTTACTACTGTGGAATTTTTTTATGGCAACTACATTTTTAACTTTAGTAAATGAAACGCTTCGTCGTTTAAACGAAGTTGAAATTGCAGCAGTAGATTTTTCTGCTGCTATTGGCTTTAGAGCACAAGTTAAGGATGCTGTAAATGCTGCCTTACATGAAATTTCACAACGGGAATACTTTTTTCCTTTTAATCATACTACCGGTTCTTTAACATTAGTGTCTGGAACTAAAACGTATAGTTTAGCTGCCGATGTTAAGATTGTTGATTGGAATACTTTTAGAATTAACTACGATGCTGGTTTAAGTTTCGACGCTAAAAAACTAACGCAGATAAATTACAATACATATTTAACTAGATATTTTGAAAGAGATAGCACGGCAACCAGTAGCGACTATGCAGCGCCACTTTACGTTTATAGAACTCCTGATAATTTAGCAGGATTTACGCCAATACCTAATGGTGCGTATTCTGTTTCTTACGATTACTATGCATACAATACTGATCTTGCTGCAAGTACAGATACAATGACAGTCCCTGACGCATTTAAACATGTGGTTATTGATGGCGCATTGTACCATGCGTATATGTTTCGAGATAATTCACAGCAAGCCGCTCTTGCAAAACAAAAATTTGATTTTGGTATAGACCACATGCGATCTATTTTAATTAATCGTTATACGGAAGTTAGAGATACGCGAGTTGGACGTTTGCTTAATACACCTCCGGGTAATATTTAATGGCAGACGGTTACAGAGATTCTACCTTTTTATCAAGAGGTGGGTTATTTACAAACGAAGATGCATTATTTTTAGCAAACCAAAATCCTGGTGCAGCTACTAGACTACTTAACTTTGAAGTATCGCAATTTGGTGGGTATCGTCGCATTAATGGTTACGAATATTACGATGCAACGTATCCAACTGTTCCTGGTTTAGGTAAGGTTTTAGGTGTCTGGATTCATAATGACACTGTATATGCTGCCAGACGTAACAGCGGGGATGATACCGGAAGTTTAGGAACTAATCCATTTTCAGTAACAGAAGACAGTCCAACGGTTACTGTAACCCACACATCACACGGTTTAAGTGTTGGTGCATTTGTTACGTTCTCTAACGCAAGTGTTTTTGCTGGCATTAATGTAAACAGTGAATATGTAGTAGCTAGTGTAGTTAATGCAAATACATATACTTTTACCCACACAGCAAACGCAGACTCTACTACTTCCGGCGGTGGCGCTTCTGTATCTTACTCTTACAGCTATTACTATTCAGTTTATAGATTTAATGCTGGAGTAGGTTGGGGGAGTGATATTACAACTGGTACTCGCTCTGCAATTGGTGTTAATAAACTTCGCACTACAGAACATAGTTTTACAGGTTCAGAAGTTCATATTGTTACAGATGGTGTAAACCGCCCTTTCCGGCATAACGGAACTACATACATCGAAATATATGATCGACAAGGGACATCAGATACTGATACCGAAGATCAACTATCGAATATTTTTGATACTAGTAACGGCGATGCTACAGTAAATGTTACTCACGTAGGTCACGGTCTTTCCGTAGGTGACACTGTACGATTTAGTAACATCGATGTAAATTTAGGGGGTGAAAACGCCAATAATAAAGACTACACTGTTACCGTAATCGTGGATGCCGATAACTACGAGTTTGAATTAAGTTCTGCATCTACCGTATCAGCTCAAAACAATGTAGGCGGTACGGCAATAAATTGGTTTTACACTTTAGCCGGAACCGGAACAAAAAATGTAACTTCAGCAAAGTACAACACTGATTTTAGAAATCATATATTTTTTGCTGGGATGTCTGATAATCCAAACTTTTTAGTTTTTAGTTCTCCAAATACAGATTTAAATTATCAACCAGCAACTGGCGCTGGTGTTATTAATATAGGTTTTACCATCACAGGGATTGTAAAATTCCGAGATAATTTATATATATTTGGATCTGATAAAATTAAAAGATTAGTAGGTAATAGTTCTGCTGATTTTGTTTTACAAGAAGTTACTAATAACATCGGTTGTATCGCTTCTGATAGTATTATAGAAATCGGTGGTGATATTTTATTCTTGGCATCTGATGGTATCAGACCTATTCAGGGTACAGCGCGTATCGGTGATATTGAATTAGAGACTATATCAAAACCGATTCAGCAGATTCTTCAAGCTCTTCCTGCTAATCAAAACTTAGATGATATGTGTTCAGTAGTTATTAGAGCTAAGACTCAGTTTAGATATTTCTTCCCTCCCGCAGTTTCAAGTGCTGATAGCGAAGGCATCATAGGTGGGATAAGATTTGCAAATCAACGCACCGGATGGGAGTTTGGACAACTACTAGGAATACAAGCAACCGTTGCGGCAAGCGGCCTTATAAACAATCAAGAAGTTATTGTTCATGGAGATCGAAGCGGTAATATCTTTAAACAAGAATCGGGTAACGATTTTAATGGAAGTGAAGTAGTTTCCGTATATGCTACCCCATTTCTATACCTTGATAGTACTGAAAAACGAAAAGTTTTCCAACATCTAGCCCTATTTACTCGACCAGAAGGGCAGTCTACAATTAATTTAGGTATTGCTTTCGACTGGGATGATCCCGCTATACCAAATCCGAGTACATATACTTTAACAACCGCAGGTGCTCTTTTACGATACAGCACAACCGGAGGGACATACGACTCCACGTTCACCTTCGGAGGATCTTCTAGTCCTGTACTAGAAACAAATTTACAAGGTTCTGGTCGAGCTATTTCTTTAATCATAACATCTACAGGAACGCAAGCACCGTATAGCATCAGCGGATTTTCTATAACCTACGAAGAGGCAGGATACAGATAATGGCAGGATACACTAGACAATCTTCAGCCCAAATTTTAAGCGGAGAAATTGTTTCTGCCGCTCCAATTAACGCAGAGTATAACCAGATTGTAAATGCGTTTGATGAGTCAACCGGTCATAAGCATGACGGCACTAGTGCTGAAGGCCCTCCGATTGATCGTATTGCCGATGCTGATCAAAACAATAAAGTATTAATTGATACTTCTAATAACCATATTGAATTTTATATTGATACAGGTGCGTCAACTGAACAAGTTCGTATCCAAGATGGTGCTATTGTTCCTATTACAGACAATGATATTGACCTTGGTACAAGTTCTCTAGAATTTAAGGATCTGTACATTGACGGCACTGCTAATATTGATACACTAGCTACCTCTCTTATTGTTGTCGATGCCGGTACTGCTGGCGCTCCTTCAATTACAACAACCGGTGATACAGACAATGGTTTGTTCTTTAATGCTGCAAACCAAATGTCTTATACTTCTGGTGGTACAGCGCAAGTAACTTTTAAAGACGGTTCCGTTGTCCCTGTAACTGATGATGATATTGACTTAGGTGCATCAGGAGCAGAGTTTAAAGATCTGTATATCGACGGCACTGCTAACATTGACAGTTTAGTTGCGGATACTGCTGATATTAACGGCGGAACTATTGATGCTACCGTTATCGGTGGTACAACTGCTGCTGCTGGTACCTTTACAGATATGTCGGCAACTGGAACCTCCACAATCGTTGCCGGTACTATAAATAATACAGTAATCGGTGGTACAACTGCTGCTGCTGGTACTTTTACTACGGTTAACGCTACCACCGTAACCGGTACAACAGTTACTGACGGAACTGCTAGTTTTTCATCGGGTGCTTTAACCGGCGCAACAACTGGATCATTTAGCAGCAACGTAACTGTTGGAGGAAATTTAACTGTTAATGGCACCACCACAACAGTTAATAGCACAACCGTAACTGTCGATGATCCTATCTTTACTGTAGGCGGTGACACTCCTCCTGGTGCAGACGATAATAAAGATCGAGGAATTGAATTTAGGTGGCATAACGGTTCTGCTGCTAAAACAGGTTTCTTTGGTTTTGATGACTCTACCGGATACTTTACTTTTATTCCTGACGGTACTAATACTAGTGAGGTATACTCAGGAACACTCGGAACTTTAGAAGTTGGTGGTGTTCGTTTAAGCGGTACAACCCAGACTGTTGCTTATGTTCCTTCAAGTGTGTCGATTACCGGTGGAAGCATCACTGGTATTACAGATTTAGCTGTAGCTGACGGTGGTACTGGAGCTTCAACTGCTTCTGATGCTCGTACTAATTTGGGTGTGGCTATTGGTTCTGACGTTCAGGCGTATGATGCTGGGCTGTTATCTATTGCGGGTTTAACTACCGCTGCTAACAAAATGATCTATACTACTGCATCAGACACATACGCAGTAACAGCTCTTACAGCAGCCGGTCGTGCTTTGATTGACGACGCAGATGCTTCAGCCCAACGTACTACTCTTGGTTTAGGTACAATTGCAACCCAAGATGCAAACAATGTTAATATTACCGGAGGTACTATTACCGGTATCACAAGTTTTGCTTTAGGTAGTTCAGTTAAGTTTGAACTTGATACAACAACAACTGACGCAGATCCGGGTTCTGGTAAGTTCCGGTTTAATAATACCAACCAGAATACTGCAACTGAACTATACATTGATGATCTTGATGACGCAGGAACCAATATTGAAACTTGGATTCAAGGGTTTAGCCTTAGCACATCTGTGGCTACTAAAGGTCTGTTGTATATTCGTGAAGAACAGGTTCCCAATAACTTCTTAGCATTTAAGGTAACAGCAGTTAGTAATGAAACCGGTTACACAAAACTAACCGTTTCTAATGTAGCTTCTAGTGCTACGAGTCCTTTTGCAAATACCGATAAACTTTTGGTAGCTTATAGTTTAACCGGTGATAAAGGTGATGCAGGTTCATTAACTGGTCCTGGTTCAAGCACGGATAATGCTGTTCTTAGGTTTGATGGTACAGGCGGTGGATTAGCGCAAAATTCCTCTGTACTTATTGCGGATGACGGTAGCATGATTATCTCTGGCTCTTCCAGCGGAGACATGTTACGTATCACACAAACGGGCGCGGGCAATGCGCTTGTCGTGGAGGATAGCGCAAACCCTGACAGTTCGCCGTTTGTCGTGAATGCTAGCGGTAATGTTGGCATTGGTACTTCGTCACCTTCTACAAAATTACAAGTGGCAGGAACCAGTGGTTCTGCACAATTTCAAGCTGGTACTGCATCAAACGGTTATTTTCAAATTAACGCATATGATAGCAACCCTGTTTATTGCGTTGTTAGTGGGGCAAATGCTACGGCGGCGGTTTTTGGATCGCAATCAAATATACCTACTGTTTTCTTCACTAACAACACCGAACGGATGCGTATCGACAGCAGCGGCAATGTCGGTATTGGTACGTCGTCTCCCGCTAGACTTCTTCACGTCAAGGGGGATGGAGATGGTATTAGAATTGAGGACGGGGATAGCTCGAATTATTATGATATTATTCGGCATGATCCCACAGGCTTTCTACATCTAGTAGGCTCTCAAGTGGGGTTCTCGGGGTATCGTCTTTTCGTAGATGATACTACAGAAGTCTTAACCGTTTTGAATGACGGTAATGTCGGCATCGGTACGACTTCGCCATCATATAGATTTCAAATCGCCGCAGGAACTGACAGCTTAATTACTTATGCGGGCTCTGTTCTGAATAATAACATTTACTTTGACACACAAAATACAAGCACAGGAGCACTTGCCGCTGTTGTGCAAAGGCTTATCACTTCAGATGTAGCGGGTACAGGAAGCACCAGCGCAGATTTTCAAAAAACAAAAGCTGGTGCGCTGAATATAAACAACTATGAAACTAATTCTGCGGCTTATACTGCATTTGGTGTGGGCGGCGCAGAACGTATGCGTATCGACAGCAGCGGGAATGTCGGTATCGGACGCACCCCTACAACAAACAAATTAGAAGTAGCTGGCACGATTGAATCAACTTCAGGCGGGTTTAAGTTCCCGGACGGTTCGACGCAAACAAAATCCGCCGGTCATGGTTTGAGTGCAATGATTGCACTTGGTATGGCATAATAAAAGGAAAAGGTTAAATGGCTAATCCAACAATCACAGGAACAATTGGTGTAGTTAGTTTTAGTGCGAGCACTATTATCTCAACTGCAACTACGAATGAAAATTTGCTAGGTAACACGGCTTCATCTGGCAAACTAATTCGGGTGCATTCCCTCGTTGTACACAATATCGATGGAAGTGCTGCTGCTACATTCCAGCTTAAACGCTATGATCAGGACGGAACTCCAATGCACTCTGACGCCGGTACATATCAGGCAGTAATTGGCGCAGATGTAGTCGCTGGCAGTGATCTTGGTGGATTCCATAACATCTCTGTAGCAGCACAAAATAGTCTTGTAGTGTATGACAACACGCAAAATGTAACACTTCAGGAAGATGAAAGTTTAGTAATTCAGGCATCAGCGGCAAACGATCTCTCTGTAGAGATTCATTACAGTGTAATTGGATAAGCAGTATGACTAAACTTATTGGTGGAAATATTAGCGATACACCTATTAAAGACATCGGTGATGGTTCAGCTTTTTCGGCTGGCGGCGGTGCGGCGCAAGACACGGCGTTTGCCGATACTCTGGGGAATACGGACAATCTCGAATTCGCTTTCCTGCCCGGGCACCTCCCGTCTGGTGGGGCGGACGCGGGCATTAGCAACGCTGTGGCATCGCCCGCGTCCGGCGCGCATCGCAATGATTATTTTTTGATTTCGGGGGATATCTCCGGCACCAGCACGACTAGGCCCACGTTCAATGGCACGGCAGGCGATGCATCAGTCTCAGAATACTACGGTTTCGATGGCGGCGACATGCTGCACATCAGGACTCCAACGACGTTCATCAAATCATTGGCCAAGAACAGCGCTGATTTCACGTTGCTTGCCGCCGTCTACCCCACGTCAGCGGCAAATAATGCCATTATCGTTAGTACAGAAAGCGGCGCCGGGCTCAACGGCATTATTTGGCGGTGGGAACCTGGACCGATCGCGCGGCTTCGTGTTAAAAATGCATCAGGCAACGCCCTCGATGTTACGACGACGGAAACCATTAACCTCAATGCATGGAACGTAATTGGCGTATCAGTGGATGAGGCCGCAACAACGGGGCACTTCATCGTCAACGGTGTAGTCGAGTCCTTCACCTCAACATATTCATCGCCGACCACATCGGACCCGACCGTTCTACGGGTTGCGTCTCTAACAGACAGCGTGTCTCAAGCGTTTGATAACGGTGACCGTCTCGGTGAGTTGGTGGCGTGGAACGCGGGTATCGGGTCCGCCGGGCTCATCACCGCTTCGAGCGCGTTGGAATCTTTGCGCGGCATCTGAATGGAACTCTTAATCTTACTTTTATCTCTTCCTCTCTGCATTACATGGGCTTATCGTGGAGGAAGTCTCTATAAACAACAACAATGGGGTTGGTTAGGAAATACTCGTTGGCTTACTTTATTAGCTACCCCTCTATTTATTACTGTAACCTATACAGTTTCAATGTCCGAAA
>Ga0208644_1000791_pt1 | contig 28257 bp, 16 predicted proteins | sample VirMetDEL_Nov_18_FD_184517 | JGI IMG/M metagenome (GOLD analysis project Ga0208644, IMG submission 184517) | Aqueous microbial communities from the Delaware River and Bay under freshwater to marine salinity gradient to study organic matter... | ecosystem: Environmental > Aquatic > Marine >...
TATTCGATGTACCGTTTGACAAGGCTCCAGAGAAAGTCATCTGGCAGGGTCAAAACGCCAATAAGAAGATGCCTAGTTGGGGATTGGGTGGGGATATGATCATGGAACCTATGCACATATCCTCAAACTATGTGGACTATCAACATAGACACATGGTCATAGATCCCTCTGGTCGTGGAGCAGATGAGACTGCGGTATGCATCGCTTCCACGGCTGGTGGGATGATCTATATCCATGAACTTGTTGGATGGGAAGGGGGATACAATGATGCTGTCCTAAACAAAATTGCTAAATTATGTTTGGAATATGGCATCAAAATGGTACGGGTAGAGTCCAACTTTGGTGATGGTCTCTTTTCCAAAGTCATTACCCCATTCCTCATTGAGAACTGTGGGCGTATAGGCATCGAGGAGTTCCGTGTATCGGGGCGGAAGGAAGCAAGGATGTTGGATACCCTAGAGCCTGTGATGGCCCAGCATCGCCTTATATGGGATCGTAGGGTAGCCAAGGATGAGAAGAACCAGATCCAACTCACACGCCTTACAGACGAACGTGGGTGCCTCAAGCACGATGACCGGGTGGATGCCTTGGCTAGTGCTGTGGACTTCTACAAGGACATGATGCAATACAATACGGATAAGTTGGTAAAGGAAAACAGACAGAAGGAATGGGAAAGGACGGTTGCTAGTTGGGCTAGCAACTTCAGGGCATCTGAGTGGATTCCGCATAGCGGAGCAATCAGGGAACTCACTGCCCAGCCAAAGGAAAAAAAACGCAACCAGTGGGGATGGAGGTAACATATGGTAGATCCACTTTCATGGGTAGGTTTGGGTGTTGGTGTACTAGGGGGTATATTCCAAGGTTTTGGAGCAAACGCTGCAAGACAGGATGCAATCAATCAGTGGGTTCAGGGGGAAATGCAAAAAGCCATCAACAATGGCAAAGAACTCTTTAACGCCACATATCAACAGCAACAAGTGCATGACCGAAATGCAGCAATAGTAAAGTCTTCTTATATTTTTCAACAAGACTCATTGGATTCAGCAAGGTCTCAATTCAATTTTGCTCAAAACCAAATCTCCCAAAACTATAGGGCTTATCGAGGTGCCTTGGCTAATCAACTAGCCTCCAGTAGAATTTCTGGAGGAACAAGTAGTGCATTGTCCCTATCACAAAGTGCTAACTTTCTAAAACAAACACTACAAACAGAAAAGAATCTTAAACAAGCAGAGAAAAATATTGACAGACAAATGCAAAATATGCTAGCACAACAAAGGAACGATATTATTATTCCTAATGTTCAACTTTCTAGTGCCAAACCAGCGGGACCATCTCCATGGAACATGGCTGCTGGTCTGACATCAGGAGTTGCAACAGGACTTGGCTTGTATGCCCAGTTGCAAGGACCAGCAGGAATAGATGTACAACCGGCAATAAATGGCGGTCCTGTGGGATATCATCATTCCAATACCTTTGTTGGCGCTCCCTTGTAAGTTAAGGAGAAAAAATGATTGATCCAAGATTAATAAAACCAGAAGACATCCAACCACTAACAGACACTGTTACTCCAACCCCACGTTATGTTGGACAAGGTAGCATTTCTGGTGGCAGCGTTCAACTAGGTGATGTGTATTCTAGAGGACCATCAGATGCAGAGACTATGTACAATAGCCTTGCCTCGATTGCTCAATCTGCTGGATCAATCCTTTTGGCTCCACAACAAATAGAAGCACAGCGAAGAAGAGCAACCCAACTTGAAAAAGAAAAGTTGAATGAAGCAGACAGAGGATTGATTCTTGCCTATGAACAGGCAGAACGAGATGCAATGAACGCTCAAAAGAATGGGCTTAGTTTTTCCTATAAGGGAGAGCAATATAACACTACGGATGCTAGTTCATTTGCTTCCTTAAGAATGAACATGGCAGAGAACATGCTGAGTGGCTTAGTCACACCTGAAGGAAAACTAAGCCGATCAGAAAAAATTGGAGCCATTCTACAAGAGAGAAACAAAAGTTGGGATTCAAGAGCCGAAGATCTGTACAAAGAATGGGAACTTAGGTACAATGAAATTATGGCTGATAACTCTCTTTTAGATCCCTCAGCAAAGTTTGATATAGTTTCCAAAGATCCAACACTCAAGCGTCTTTCTAGACAACTCACATCTTTGGGTGACAATCCTAATAGTAAAACAAGAGAAATAGTTGAGGGTGGAATAGGTCTTGCAATGCGGACCTTAGGTTCTGAAGCACAGAGATATAATACCAATAACCAACTTGTAGGAGTGCAATCTGCAATTGGTGGTATGATGGAAGAACTGTCAAATAACCCAGAGTTTGGAAGTGTTTTAGTAGCCGGGGACATAAACAACCCAGAGTCTTTAATTCCTGTTGTTAATGCTTTATTTAAAGGAACATCATCCAATCCCAGAACAATGGAAAAGATTGGGATTTTAAATGCTGGGACTCCTCAGCAAGCAATTAACCCAGATTCTCTAGTTGCATCTCTTATTGAGGGCAACGATGTAGAAGGTTCTTTAAAGGCAATTTATACAATCATTACTACAGATGAATTAGAACAAGCGGGTATAAACCCACCAGTTGCAAGAAGAATTGCTTCTAACTTTGTTGAAACAGAGTCAAGAACAAATGGACTTCTTGATAAACTGGAAAGACAGATTGCCTCAATAAGAAGAACCAACGAACAAAATGCTGCATTAATTGGTTTAATGGCATCTCAAAAAGAAGCAATTGAGTCAGGCGACCCAAAAAACTTTAGTTTTGTTGGTAGAAATTTAAAGGAAACATTTGATAACCATCTTAGTATGGCTTCTGCATTTGGAAATAAGTCAGGAGTAACAATTGTTGACTTACTTGATTTTTCAGCAAGAGCCGCAACAAACTTATCCTCAAGAATTTTTCCAGATGCAGATCCACAAAACGAAACATTAAGAACTCAGTTGGAATTCAATGTTAGAGACGCAATCAACGAAGGTTTTTATCGTATTGATGAAGAAACAAGTCGTGTTTTAATTACAGAAAAAGGCATAGCATTTAGAGAATCAAGAATTGAAGATGAGTTTAGATTAGCAGTAAGAGCAGAACCTGAGTTTGGTGGATTATTCTTATCAGAAATGAGTAATGTAGAAAGAAGATCATTACACGATTCCATAATTTTTGCAAAAACACCAAGCGAAGCCATTAATCTATATAAAGAAAATCTATTAACCCAATTAAAGTCCACTTTTCCAGAATTAACAAACAAATCAGATGAGGAAATACTTGCTGCTATTGGTCAACCAACAAGAAATAACAGAGCAACAACCGATCTAAATGGAATTGTTGGATATAGAAACGCTCAGGCAATAAGAAACCAAGTAGAAAGTTCGGTTAAAAGTATACAAAGTGAATTTGGTGATATACTAAAAGGAAGTCAGGTAGATCAAAAGGATGTTCCCGGTGTAGCAAAGTTTAGAAATCCAGCATATATGCATGATGTAAACGCTGAGGCAGACCAAGTAAGCATTATGTATTTGGATAACTTTATAAAAACATATATCAATACTAAAGAACCAAAAACACCAGAGGAAATAAGCGAAGCAATAGACTCTTATCTCAGGGCTTCTGTTGATTCAGATACAACGAATGAAGATTATTTAATTATACGAGAGTCGTTTGTTGCAAATCTTAAATCTAGAATGCAATACAATGCTCAAATAGAGGGAATACAAAGACATTTAGGTTTCCCTGTTCCAGAAGATCAAGAAACACATGTAGACCAGCGAAGCCTAAGTGTTTTCTTGGATGATAGATACTACAATGAAGATGGAACACCTAATGAATTATTTGCAATAGAGTACCCACATTATATAGCAAGAGCAACATCTCCTACTTTATCTGATGATACAAGAAGCCAGTTAGCAAGTACACTAATAGACTTAACATCAAGAGCAGCAAACCCCTCTGAAGGAGAAAGATCAAGATATTTATTAGGTAAAACTATGTTCCTTTTGGCCTATAGCCTAGCAAAGACAGAAGGATTATCAGAAGATCCAGACACCATTACAAGAACATTTGATATCCCCAATCAAGAAAGCATTGATCTTTATATTTTAAAAGAGGGATATTTAAATTTTCAGGATAAAATGTTTAGTAGACTGCAATCAAAAACGCCTGAAACCAATCAAGCAATACAGTTAATTGTAAGTGGTTATCAAGATATAATTGAACTAGGAACACTAAACCCAAATGTTCAGTCTAGAATAGTAGATGCAGCCACTGTACCTGCAAGAGAAAGAACCGCAAGATATTTTCCTAATTCTTCAGAACCTATTTCAAACCAAACAAACACAATTGTTAGAAATCCTAATGAGTTTTTTGATAAAGATGGAGACCCTCTTGATAAAGCAGATGTTTTAAAACAAAAGGTAACTTCTTGGCTTCAGGTCGCTGCATTAAAGGGGGGAAGCGAGTACATATATAATGATAACATAAGATTAGAGGAAGGAAGAGAAGGGTTTGTTATTGGAGATCTTATGAGTGATCTTAGTTTGGCTTTTCTTCAGCCTTTTAATATACATGTTCCAGTAACCAAATTTGCTCTTGAAGGATATAAATTAACTTTAGAGCCGGGAGGAGAACGGGAAATTGAAATCAAAAAAGGAGATATGATTCCTTTAAATGAGTGGATAAGGTATTTTAATGAAGCAGTTAAAGGAGAAAAAGATAGGGGACTGTTTGGTGGCTGGGGTTGGAATTATTATGACGACGAAACAACAGAAGTAATGCTAGATGTACTTACAATCCCAACCCAAGTTTTTGGTGGTTCTGTAGGATTTACAGACATGATTGGAACAATGGCATCAGCAGTAATTTCTCCCAGTAGACAACCAAGTAAAGAAATACCTCAACGAGATTTTTTAATGATGGCATCTACCTTTGATACGGTTAGGCAAAATGATCCAATGATTTCTTATTCTTTTGGTTATGAGGGAGAAAGACCAGTCAAGGTTAATAGAAGAATGGCTGTTCAAGGTTATCCTAATTTAACATTAGATTTTATGAAACCGCCAACACATGAGAATCAACAGGGTGAAAGAGTTCCCTACTTTTACAATCCAAATCAAGAAGCAGCCGCTCTAGTTTTAGAATCTAGAGTTCACACCGCTTCGGATCCAAATGCTTATAAAGAACAAAGGAAGAGGTTCTTTATAGACAATTCAGATTCTGATGGAAGAAACTTAGACATGATAGGTACACGACCAATTGACACCGATACAAATATTACTTTTGCAGAGTGGGTTGCCCAAACAGAAAGAGATACAGGAGCCACGCTAAACTTAGATCTTTCTAATGGATTTTGGCACAACTATGGAGCAAGCAAAACAAAGGATTTAAGTGATGGGTTTAAACTTAATGGTGTTTACATCAACCCCAATGAACCACTAAGAATAGATAATAGTCAGGTAATCACTATTAGAAGATCTATGAAAGACGGGGAGTTGGTTGTTTATCCTGAACTTATAAAGTCAATTGATAAAAGCAAAACATTCGGGTTGTTAGGAAGACCAATTGATGCTAAACCACCAAGGCTACCCGCTCTTTTTCATATGCGTATAAGATAGTTATATAAGGAACTAAAATGAATATATTTGAATTCATTCAATCAAAACCAGAACTTCTAGAACAAGAGCAAGCAAGTCAAGTAGAAAGACAACAGATCTATGATTACTTTGTAAAAAGTATAGATCAAAGGTCTGAGTTGGAAAGAAAGGCATTTGAATCTTTTAACAGAAGGACTGGAGTATATAACCCTACACCCTTGAATTTTTCAGATTCCGCTCCAGTGTTTAAGGCTATAAAAGAACAGGAAGAGGAGCAATTAAAAAGAAAATCTCTAGCGTTGGGATTTGTAGAATCCTTCATGCCAGAAGAATCTGAGGAAGCAAAAAGAATCCAGCAACAACAAGGAACTTCTGTTCCAATGCTTCAGTATGATCTGGAAGGTGATTTAAAATATGTAGATAGAGATTCCTACCAGCAAGCCGTCGATTACTCTTCTTACGGATTTGAAAACCAAAGAGGTTTGTTTGGTATTGAATACTCATCAAGGTATAATATCACAAACGCTATGATGGCTAACAGTGAGTTATATGACAAACTCAGGGAAAGAAACCCAACTTTGTTTCCAGAACCAACGGGAGAAGAACAGGCACTTATAAATTCTTTTCTAAAGTATAGGGGATCTTGGCAAGCCATGTCCTCATACATTCCTATATTAAATCTTTTTATACTAACAGGAGTAATCAACCCAGCAACAGAAGGAAATGAAAATGCCAGTGAAATAATCCCATTCTTTGGAAACGTCCAAAGTATGTTTTCTGATTCTGTTTTACCAACTGATATGTTGTTTTCAAGAAAACAAGAAGGATGGGATGGCAAGAAAGCGTGGGAGGTTCTTCAAGAAGAGCATCCAGCATTTGCTGCATACATGACTGATGTTGTTGGGTTAAACGTAGACAACCTTTCGCAAACAAATAACCAATATGATTGGAGATATGTAATCAACAACAGTCTTCAAACAGCCGCAGCACAAACAACCATTTCTGATTTTCAATACAATGCAAACTTTTTAGAAAAAACTGGAGATACAATATGGCAGTTTGCAAAACAATCTGCATTGTCTGTAGATATGCCTGCCGAACTAGCAATCACGGTTGGAACAGGACTTGTTTATGGAGCCGCAGCCCTTGGAACAAGACTCATTCAATCTACTAGAGCAGCGTATAGAATGAAAAGAGGACTTGATGTTCTTGAAACAACAGCAAGCATAGGCAGGTCTACTCAAAGATTAGGAAAAATACAACAAGTTATAAAAGGAGTGCAGGCATACACAATTCCAAGCAACTGGGGACACTTGGTTGTAAATGGATTTAAAACAGAAGGAATTAGGTGGGGAACTGGAAGAGGATTTGGTTATCGGTTGGCTCAGATGACTGCGGTTGATTTTGGACAGGGACTTGTTGAGGGTGCTTTATACTCCATTCAAAACCAAGCAATGGATAGTCATCTATTTTCTACAGATAAACTATGGACAGAAATGTGGCAAGAAGGTATTGGTCAAGCGATATTTGGAAAGGTGTTTAGAGGAATCAACTGGGGCGTTGGTTCTGCGACAACAGGAGTAGGAGACACACTTCTTTTAAATAAAGTTTGGTCTAGGGTATCTAGCCTTGTTTCACCAGAGATCAAAGAACTAGTCAAACTACAATCAGGAATTCAAGGATCAGATCTCACGCCAGAGCAAAAACAATTGGCTCTTACTGTTGGTATATCCATGATCCATCAGCATGTTGGGTTCCAACAAATGACGGGAAAGCCACAAACAGGAATGCCACCAGTGGTTATGCAAACCCTAGCAGCAATCCAAGAACAAGGAAAACAGAATGGCACGCCTGTTGATTTTATTGGGATAATGGAAAAAGCAGTAAAAGACCTAGATGGAAAAACTTTAAGTGATGAAGAAGCGACCTTATACCTTGTTTCTAGAGTTGTAGATACGGCTAGAAGTTTACAAATACCCGGCTTTGAACCCAATAGCAGCATGAGTGTAGACCAAGTTGTACGATTGATGGTTAGAAACAATCTTATTGAGGCAGAGTTAAAAGACAAGGGATTGGATCCAGTAAATAAACCAACTGAATATGAACGTGCTTTTGAAGAAGCAGAAAATAAAATTGCAGAAAATCCAGATTTAATTCAAGCAGAGGTTGATGTATTAATGAAAATAGCAAAAGATTTAAAGAGCAGAATGCCTTCTTTGTTCTCAGACCCTCCTCTTGATACACGACCTGATTGGATAAACTTAAACCAAGCAGTAGATGCTCTTCCTTCAGATACACGGGAAGAAGTAGTTACTATTATTAACGAATCTGAAAGAGGAAATGTTGAAGATAATACAGAAGAATGGGATCGTAGAACCAAAGAAGATGAGCCTCAAGTAAGAGAACTAACGAGACAAATGGATCAAGGAATGGAACGATGGGATAGAGAAAGGATCGCTGCTGAGGCTCCTACTGAGGCTCCTACTGAGGCTCCTACTGAGGCTCCTACTGAGGCTGCTCCTGAGGCTGCTCCTGAGGCTCCTACTGAGGCTGCTCCTAAGGCTGCACCTACAGATCCTTCACCTAGAAAATTAAATGCTTTTGCTAAACTAAAAGCAAAAGTTGATGATGCAAGATCAAGAAATCTAGGACCAAAAGAAGTTTTAAATAGGTTACATAACTTAAAAAGATCATATAGACTAGCGATTGAGTCTGATAATGCCGATCCTTCTCATCCTGCTATGGTTGATATAGATAATTATATACAAGAAATTGAAACAGAACTTGCTCAACAAGGTTATGAAATAGAAGATCCTATTGGTTCGTTATGGGATGAGGGACGAGCAGACCTTAAAGTTGTAGCATTTAATCCAAATCCCGAAACAGACGGAAAAGAAATAGATGAAGTAGAAGCAATTATTGTAGATGTTGAAAAACCAATTATCCGAAAAGATGGTGAAATAATCCAAATTGGGCAGGTTGTAGCGGAAGATAGACCACTTTCCGATTCTGAAATTGCAGCTAAAATTGAACAAGAAAAATCTATAAGACAAAGACTTGAGGAAAGAACTTCCGAGGCTGCTCCTGAGGCTCCCGATCCAGAAGAAGCAACACTTGAAGATTTTATGAACTGGGAGGATGATAATAGATACACCATTGCACAAATTGATAAAGCGGTAAAAGATGGGATAATTACTGAATTAAGAGGTGAAATGATAAAAAGAGCAATAGTAAAATTAAGAGGGAAAGGCGATGCAGAAATGGCAGATTTCAATATAAATTTTGCATCAGGTAATGTGGTTGGTGCCAAAGAAATATTTACACATTCTTTACCGCAATTAGAGGCTATTGCACGATGGGCAAAAGGTGTTAAGACCCCAGAACAAATTGCTAGGGAAACTGCTAGGGCTACTGCTAAAGCTGTTGCTGAGACTGCTGAGGCTCCTACTGGGGCTCCTGCTGGGGCTGCTTCTGAAACTCCCAAACCTGTTTCTCAAGCACAGGAACAAGTTAAACCAACGCCACCAATTCCCCAAACTATAACTAAACAACCCAGAATAACCAGAGCGCAGAACAGAGTTCAAGAAAATTTGTTAGAAGAATATAAAAGAAAACATGATTGTCTTTAAGGAGATTGCACTATGGCAAAAAAACCATGCCCACCAGATATTAAGGAAAAAATTCTTAACGAGTACAGAGAAACCCTTACTGGTTTAGATCCTCAAGAAATTGAAAACCTAGTTGAAGCAATGTCCTTAAAGTTGGATGGTAAATTTAACTACAATGAGATTGGGGTTGTAAATAAATTAACTGTAGAAGAACAGAACGAGTTGGCTCAACTAAGAAAAGAATTAATTAGTGGATTGCAAAAAAGAAAGAAGAAGAATGTTGAGTCCATCTTAGGTGACAAGTATGAGCGGTTTAAAGAACTGCATTATCGAGAGTCTGCTGGAGGAAGAGAACGGGTTGTTTCTGAACAGGAAAAACCAAAGACAAGAAGATCACAGGTTGCTGCATTGCAAGACCAGATTGAAGTATTGGAATCAGCAGGTGAAACAGAAAAGGCTGAAGGAGTTAGGCGTGTTCTAGAAATTCTAAAAAGAATTGAGAACAAGAATAACATTGCTGGAAGAAACAATCAAAAAATTAGAGAGATTAAAGAAAGATATGATATCATTGAGTCTGAGATTTCTCAAGTAAGGGAAGCACTCAACCAAAGCGTTTTTGATGCTACAGGTCAAGAAGAAATTAGTTTGATTGAGGCAAGAGATTCAAAGCAGCAAAGCCTAAGCAATACTGGAAGAAGAATTGAAAAAGTAAAAGAAGCAATTACAAGAGCAAAGAAGGACGGGAACAAGGAAGCCCTAGCAAAACTAAAGAAAGAAAGAGACCAGTTATCATCAAAGGCAAGGAAAGAAGCAAAAGAACTCCTAAAGGCAGAGGAACTGTTAAAGGACTTTAATAAAAGAAAAGAAGCATCTAAAAGAGGCAATACGGCAAACGCTTATCTTCAAACTTTAGAAATGGAATCATTAAAACTTGCAAGAGAACTTAGCAAGTATGGATCAAGTAATGGTTATATTTTCCACCGTTTAATTGAAAACGGACCAGCAACCGCAAGAGAAATAAGCAATGCTTTAAAGACCGCTAAAGAAAAGATTGATGCACGAAGAAAAATAATTGATGAGTTGATGGAGCATCGCAAATCAGAGGGACTGGATACAATGCTTGTAGTAGACCTTGCTACAATTCTAGGACCAAGATTTGTTCTAAGTCGGGCAGATAACAAGTCAGAACTCTCTTTTGAAGAGACTGATAAACTGTTTAGGGAATATAGAAAAAGAGCAATGGCACATGCTGCACTGACAAATCAGTTCATTTCCGATACAGAATTTGCTGATCGAAGATCTTTAAAAGCATTGGAAGATCTATTCAACAGCATTGACGCATCTACAGTCATTGATGGACACGATCCTCAGCCTCTTGTTGAGGGATCAACAATGGAGGAAAGGGTTGAAAGATCAACACCCGGAGTTACATCCGAAAGGTGGAACAAGGAAGTTAATACAGGCAGGCAGTTGTTTAACGTCCTTCGACTGTTTGCTGGAAGAATCAATACACTAAGATCCCTGCCTAACTTTGGAAAGTATGTAGACATTGACTACATTTGGGCTATTCTATTGGATATACCAGAGTTAAGAGATCGCCACCCAATGCAAATGTTTCCCGATGCTGCTAGGTATTCGACTGTAAACGAAACAATGGATAAGCCAGAAGATCAGGATATTAAAAGTGCTGCTAGGGCAGTCCTATCTGAACTAGGAATATCAGATGATATTCTTTTGGGAAGAGAGTTTACTGACTTTGAAGGATGGAAGTATGAGGCTCGCATTGTAAGTTTTGATATTGAAACCTTTGTTGGCGGAGAAGAGGGCATTCATACCATTGGTCTTACAGTTAATGGTGAACGAAGACTTATGTATGCAGCAGATCAAAGGTTCTCTCCTGAAGAACTTATGAATGTTCTTCAAGAGATTGAATCTCTTCAAAACAATAACCACATACTAACCACCTTTAATGGAAGTGGATTCGACCTATTGCAAATGGCTAAGGCCATAGGAACAGAAGAGGCATACAAACTTGCAGCAAGAATAGCATTGCGAAGCGTCGATATAATGCATAATGTTGCATCTTGGGAAGCATCCAATATGGCTGGAGGAGGCACTGGAAAGAACTTTAGTCTTGCTAATGTTTCCGAAGCAGTAGGGGCTACAATGGCTGGTAAGGTAGAGAGTTACTGGGCATCCTTGTGGTTCTTGAGATCAAAGGGAATAACGGTAACTGTAGACGATCTTAGTAAAGTTGCTATTAGTGATGCTGAAAAGAAAATCATTGTGGACGATGCAAACAACTATACCCCAGAAGAAGCACGGATATCTTTAGAAAACTATATTACCGGGGACATCGACTCCACAGCAATTGTGTTTTCTAATCTAGAAAAGGTAGCAAGAGGTACAGCAACCTTAAATATTAAGGATAAGCATGGAACATCGTTTATCCTTCCTGCCAACCTAATGCAACCTAACTGGAACATGGACACTCGTTATTCATCGTTCTTTGGTGGATTCAGACAAGCAATGTCTGATTGGAAATTCTCTTCAGAAACGGGTAGAAGAATGTTCGACCAATACTCAGCCTTAGTTCCAGATGGTTCTTACGGTCGAGTGGAGTTTGATCTAGACAAGGTAATGGGTCGCATCGTATCTATGATGACGGCAACCATGGTTCTGGATCCAAAGTCTAGAATCTTGGGTAGAACAATTGCTTCAATTGCCCAAACAGATATGACTCCAGATGAAAAGATTGCATCTAGTTTTATTGGTTTAATTACAAACCTTCAAGAATCATCAACCGAAGTAAACAAGAAAATGTTTGCTGATTCAGGAAACAGACTACCACTTAAACTCCAAACATATGCTGAGGGAGGAGACAGACTTCCTACATTCAACTATGCAGAAGGCACTGTGGAGGAGCAAGAAAACCTTTATATTGCTTCTATGGTTCAAGCAATGAAGGATCAAATCAAACTATCCCGATTAACAGTAGAAGATATATCTAAAAGTATTGGATATGAGGGAGTTGTCACAGATGGAAACGATAACTCCTATGCTGAATTAGCTAAGTTTATAGTTACCAAATACACAAGACATAGAAACTTTAGTCTTGCTGATTTTGGAAATGGTAATTTAGACTTTGCACCAGCACAGAATGTTGGTCGCGGTCTTATTCAGGCTGTTACGGATCAACGACAAGGATTTAAAAAGTCTCTCAATAGAGAAAGAACCTTTCAAGAGAATGTCGATGTGGTGGAGAATCCAGAAGAAATTGAAAAATCAATTGAGAATCCACTAAACGAAACATTCCTTACGAGAATCTTTAGGCACCCAAATCAACATGAAGTTAATAACATTATTCCAATTTCGGTTGCAGACATCCAAACTGCAATTTGGGATTTTAAATTAAGAGAAAGAATCAAGCACATTCTTTCGTATGAGTTTAAAACAAACGAAGAAGCACAAGAAGTTATTAAGCAGTATCAAGACCTTGTTGCCGATGTTGAAGAAGTTCTTGGTGAAACCAAAACAGAGGTTTTAAAACTCCTACCAAATGTGAACAATGCTGTTCTTGGAAACAAGGTTGATAGCATTGATGAGATTAGAGAAAGAATTGTAGAAGCACTTTTAGATCTACCACAAATGCTATTCCTTTGGCAACACGACTCAGTTACTTCTGGTGAAAATGAGAAGATGTTCTGGGACGAAAGCACGCAGAAGACCTATGTAGACGATGCACTAAGTCCGGGATCATTTAATAGCATTGGTTTAATCTCTACCATGGGTCCGCAGTTTGCATGGTCACTATCTTATTTCCAATCAGACGATCCAGTTAAGCAGAGAGTGTTCTATGAAAAACTTTTCTTAAAGTCCCTTGAAAGAGGAAGGGCTTTATTTGAAAAGAACAAAGATGTTTATAGCGTCTCTAACTATAGAGACTATAACATGAATGGCGTACACCATGCAGCAGCACTCCACCTTGCATATTCAAAAGATAGGGAATCAAGGATTCTAAACCTTTTGCTTGAACTCAACAATGATAAGATTACTGGAGAGATTCAAGATCGGTACAATAAAATTGGTGAGTCTATTATAGAAAACCAAGATGCAATTAGAGAGACCCTTTCAAGATTGGGTGATAAAAGAAAACTAGAACAATTCGACGCAATTGTTGATTTTATTAAAATGGATAACGCCAATACATTTAGAGAGATAATGAAGGGAGCAGCAATTCCTAGAAACTACCTATCGGGTGTTCAAGGAATTAAGAGAGGGATTAGAGAAAAAATTAAAGAACTAGATATAGCAGTCCCTTTTGATGTAAACTTCCTTTCTGAAATGTTGGTTAATGAATCAAATGTAATCAATATGTTTCTACTTGATTCAGCCTTATCAACAATCACTTATCAAGAGCGAATCCAACTTGCAAACAAGATTGCTGCGGAAATGTCTGACGTTTATTCCAATGCAACTTGGTTTAGGGAATTAAAAAATATTGCAGCCAAGACAGGGGCAAGTACAGAATCTTGGTTTGCCGGATCTCAGATTAGAGATCTTATTGAAGAAAGAATTCTTTGGGAGTCTAAGGTAACTGGAAAGTCAGTAGAAGCGGTAAAGGAAAAGTATAAGAGTAGAGTGGAGAAGGCAGAGGAGTATGTAAGAAAGGTGAGAAAAGAGGCAGGAATATCTGGCAAGGTTGATATTAGATCAAGCGAGCATATGAGAAACCTTAACATTATTCTTCTAGGAGATGAGTTTGCCTATAAGAATCTTCCAACTCTCCGTGCCATTAACGCAATGAATCGCGTTTCATTTAGAATGAACATGGATGCCTTTATGAGACAGGCATCAATGCTTCCATTCCATATTGATCCTGCTGATTCTTTAGGATTTGAACTATATAACATTTACTTTTCCTTTGGGCACGACACCTTCGGTGAAAGATTCTATCCAACAGGAATGAATGGAGTTATACCAATTAACTCTTCATTTGCAAGTGTTGTTCGTTACTTAACACAAGGTGGAAAAAACGACAACCCAAATGCCATGTGGGAATTAAAAGACAACATGCTTTACAATATGAGCAGAGAAGAGGCAATTGCAGAAATTGACAAGATTATGGCAAAGAATATTGCTCTTCAGTTCGCAAGAGAACATATGCCAAAGTTTGGAGATTATGTAGGAGAGTCACAAGAATCACTAAGTAAGTTCCTTTCAGATTGGAAAGAAAGGTCTTCATTAGAAGATCAAGCGTTCATTCGTGCTGAAAGAGATAGTGTTAGACTAACAGATAAGGAAAGAGCCGAACTTAAGAAGAATGGTGGGTATGTTGGGATGATCATGCGTGCCATCTTGAATGAAAACAATACAAGAAACTCTACCTTTGACACTACATATTTACCGGGGGTGGAAAGGTCTGTTAAGGGTTTTGCTGCACTAAGACCAGAGTATGCGTCCATGCGATGGGAAGACCGTGGTATCTTCAGTCTCATGGAAATACACTATAACCGAAGATTGGAAAATGCAAGACAATACAGAGCATCCATTAAGGATGAGGATCCCAAGTCTGTAAATGACATTCTTCCACCAAGTTCCGCTGGGTATGTTAACCCATTTGAAAACTCTCCTACTCCAATGCCACACGTTTATGAAACTCCTTTTGATTTCATTCACGAAATGACCTATGGAGATTCAAACTCCAGCGTGGAAAGAAGAGCAACCCATTTAAGAAACAGACTGCAAGAGTTTGCAAGAATCAATGGATTTGATTCTCTCCTGCCAGAAACAGGAAGCGGAGACTATGCAAGAATCTACACCATTATGGAGATTCAAAGAAAGGTATTGGATAAGTTTGTCAAGAAGATTATGAAAATCATTGACTCTCCAAATGCATACGAAGAAATGCTTATGGCAAGAATGGAAATGCTTTCGGATCTTACTGAAAGATTTGAGTTCCATCAGAACGTGTCACAACAAGAAGTCTTGATTCAAGACCTTGGAAACATGATTGGCATTAAGGGATCTGATGTTGCAGGAATGCTTTACATAGATGTGTTTAAGTATTTAAAGAATAGAGGAGTAGATCCCCTATCTAAGATTAGTCTTGGTCTAAGTCCAATGAATACCCTTAAGACTGATCCTGATACACCCACAGGAAAAGAAAGACCAGCACCAGCAACCATGGCTCAAAAGATCCAAGGTGTTGAGGCTTTCCAAGTAATTACCAATATTCTATATTCAGAAGTTGGAAGACAGTATGCAACAAAGTTCTTAAAGGAAAAACTAACACCAGAAGAATTTGATGCATTGGAAAAAGATAGAAACGGTTTTGTAACCCTGTCATCTATCCCAATGCAGTATCAAAATCACATTGCTCTGTGGCTTTATAGCCCACAGGGTGGACTTAACAACTTTGATATCACAAGAGAGATACCTCTATACATCTTCATGGATGAGGTAACTGGTGAAACCTACATCCATACAGAATCTGAAGAGTCTATTGCAAGAAGGATTGACTACAGCCCAATGGCTCAACCAGTTAGAATAGCAATGGGTTCTTTCAACATGAATAACAAAACAAACGGAAAAGCACAATACCACTTGACTCCAGAAGATCTTAGTCAAATGCTTACCGCTCTCCGCAATGTTAGTTTCTTTGAAAGAATTGCCCTTGCTGGTGCAACTAGAAGTGATATTGGAATGACAGTAACACCAGAAATGAGAATGGTCAGTGCAGAAAAATCTAGATTCTACGAAGCACAAAGAATCATGTATGGAAATGAAATGGATCTTCTATCCTTCCTTCATAATGAATCTGGAAATAAACTTGAAACCACCATCTCAACCAAGCGACGAGACGAATTTGGAATGCCTTTAGTTGTATATGACGCTACTTATTATACTGGAGGCGAAAAGTATGGAAATGTTCCAGCATTGGTTGAAGCATATGCTGGTTATGTAAACCAAGCCATTATGATGGCAAGAAAGTATGGATTAGAAGAAGAAGCAGAAAACCTTGTCAACTTTATCAAGGACAATGTTAAAAATAAGGATGGAGATTTCAATCTCATCCCCGCTATGATTATCGTGGCTTCGGCTTATGACAAACCAATTAGCCACCAACTAAAACTATTAACTGGTTATTTTGGAGCCGGTGTATCTGACGAGTATATCAGAAGCCTACATACCAAGGTTTCAAAGATAGCCTCTACTTATCTAATGGTAACTAGCAGAACAGAACCAAGAAACCCATTCTTCCATCAAGCAAAAAGAATGGTTGAGATTCTTGGAACAGTCAATGTAATGAATACAAATCTTTCTGAAAACTTCATTGGATATGACGGATCTCCAGAACATGATTCATTGATTCGCAAAGCAGTTGAACGAGCCAATCAACTATACATGTTTGATCGAGGAAGACGATCATCCCCCGGAGAGGCATCCTCAAATGCATCAGAGTCTTTGTTTGTAAATCCTGAGTATCAAACTCTATTGGACCCAAATAGCAGAAACACCATTAACAACGCTATTGTTGAAATGGTTGAAAACAATGTTATCTCAGAAGAAACAGCGGGAATGTTCAGATCAATGATTGCAATCATTGCCGATAAGAATGATGCGTTCTTGGATGGGCTTTCAATTCAACTGGATCCCAATCTTGAAACTGAAGGCGAAAGCCAAAGATATGATAACAGGTTTGTAATAAAACTAAATCCACGACTCCTTAAGGAACGAGCGGTTCCTGAAATAATTGAAGTGTTTGCACACGAAATAACACACATTGCAAGACTGAAGTATATCAAAACAGGAGGAGATTCTTGGAGAAAGTTGACTGCATTCTTTAGGGATCCATCAGCCCAAGAAACAATGCACTCCATGGTTTCTGCAATGTATTCTGGTGACAAGTTTGAAATTAACTCCTTAATTCAACACTTCAAATCAAACCCAGAAGAGTTCTTGGCAGAGTGGGGAGCATTTGTTCTTATTGCAGAAGCAACAAAAGAGTCCAATAGAAAGTTAAGGGACAAGTATACCAAGGCTTCTGAGTCAAGCATGGCTGCACAAGAAGCAACTTCTTGGTGGAAGAGAGCCTTTGCTAGAGTTAAGAAACTTGCACAAACAATAACAATTGGAATGAATGAATTTAGATCCAAGCATCCAAAGATAATGAAACTCATGGATGATGTTGTTGAGGAGATGTTCAACTTCGATGGGTCTTTTGATAGATCACGACCACATGTGGTTGCTGAATCTGGATCCTTCCAATACCCAAGAAGATTCTTTGAAAAGGGAACAGGAATACTGGATGTCAACAAGTTGATGTCTCTTTACTATGACTTCCAAGTTAGGGATGAACTTGGAAGACTAAGTATTCAATTAGACCCAACAAAACAAAAGATACTGGATGATGTAGAAAAACGCCTCGCAGCCGTTGAGGGAAGAAGAAACTTGCTAGGACAAGATATTCAAGAGTATAGCCAAGCAATCTCTGAAATGTATGACATTATGAATGAAAACCCAGAGAATAGAAGGCTTTCCCCTCAGAATAGATCTCAAAGAATTGCTCTTGCTAATCTTGTTTTAGAGAAAGTAGCAGAACAAAGAGGTGAAAGAGTTGGGGGATCGGAGGCAGAAGATGCCATTAGGACCGTTGGAGACAAGGCGTCGGAACTATTTAAGCATGCTCTTGATGTCCTATACAATGGAACTTCAAGAACCCCCGGTAAGAAGGGATTGTGGGGAACATCTGGTATTGGTGGAGGAAACGATTCAGGATTAACCTACGCATCATCTGAAACCATCCTTGCTGCTTTAGGATATTTATTAGACTCGTCCAAGGGATCGGCTCAAAACGTCTTTACAACCCAAAACCAAGGTATAATTAGCAGGTGGTCTGCAATAAGACAGGAAATCAACACTGCATCTCTCATGGTCCACTCAATTAAGGGAAGATGGGGCAAGGATAGCAACAAAGTATTGTTTGGTGCCATTGAGTATCTCCAACTTAATCGTTCAGACCAAGCAATTAAGAGATCAAAGACAAACCTAACAGATGAAATGTGGGAACATGCCAAGGAACTGGCTAACCAATACGCTGCTGTAATTGATTTATGGATGAGCGGAGCCAAAGAAACAGGTATTCTATCAAAAGATTCCTTGGCACCCAACGATAGAATGGCTTTCATGTTAAGAAGCAAGGCTTTGGAAAGAGCAGGACAGGATTCAACAACACAATTTGTTTCTGCTTTGCAAAAAGCCTATGAACATAGGATTCAAAATCAACTCCACCCAACAGGATCCATTGATTCGTTTGGTTTTTACCTATCAAACCTCTTTCCTCAGTTTGGATACGAGAAGGAGTTCTTCATTCAACACTTTGAAAACAGAAAGAGAGTCCAAAATGGAGAACAAATTGAGGATTTCGATGCTCAGGTTGCCGTAGTCAATACAATACTAAAGATGGCACGAAGAAAGTTCATCAAAAACGTAAGAAGAAGAGACAGAACAGTAACTGAAAAAGATGCTGGAGCCAGATTTGACAGAAACATTACCGATATTCTAGAATGGAGAGTTGTGGGAGAGAGCATTGAGTTTGCAACAAAGCAACTCATGCGTCAGATCCACTCTGGAACAACATACAACGTCTTATTTAGTGATGAAAGTGCTAGGATCATGGACATAATCAGTGCCATAAGCCGATCAAACAGCAGAAAACTTAATTCGGCAAAGGCAGATGACATCATTGATAGAAAGTTTTATAATGATTTATTCAACACAAAGGTAAGATTCAAACCAAATCCACTCTGGATGAAGGATAGTCGAAGACCAAAAACAATTTCCGACCTGCATACAACCATGTTGTTGAAGGAGATGGGCAACAATGCGTACCTTCCCAACGCAAATGCCTTCCATCTTTCATTCACTGACATGATGAATACCCCAACCTTGACTGAATCCGAAAAGGCAATTCTTTCTAGTGGGTTTGAACAAGACCTATCTCAAGTAATTCTTGGGGTATCCAAGACACTTGGAAGAAAATACATTGGAAGGTTGTCTGTAATGGACATTACAGGTGTAACAGGAATTGAGTTTTCCGATGTAATCGACGCCATAAAGGAATCCAAGAATGGAGATGAGGCATGGACAAATGCTTTAGATGCGATCCAAAGAAAACATGATCTTGCCATTGGAGCAGCAGCAGTATTCGATGATACCGCAGATAATGGAATGTGGGGCTTGATAGCAAGAGCAGGCAAGGCATCTACGGATGTCATATGGGGAGGAAACCAAGGTGCTGCCACTCTTATATTTGAGGGGTTTCTTGGTTCCGTAACTGACATTATGTATGGACAAAATCCCCTCTTGTTGTGGAAAGATGTACTTTCAAACATTGCCAACCTCTTTGTAGGAGTCTATGGGGGAAGAGGATACCTCAATAATCAAAACTTCAATGCTGATCTTGGTGCTTTGTTTGACATGGAAAACATAATGTCTGAAGTCATGGATCCATCTTTTACAAATTATGCCACTGTTGATTCCGATGAGACAGGAAAATTAGCAAGATTTCAAAATTGGTGGTGGAGAAAACTAAGACAAGGACATAGAGTAGCACCTGTTGCAGTAAGAAATTCCTTAAAACTTCAAGGACAAAGACTTATTTTCCAACGACTAAGCCTTCTTGACAAGTATCGAAAGGCTTTGGAAAACTATAAGGGACCGCATAATCTTAAGAAGTTTAAGAAAATATTGAGAGAAGTTGGATCAGTAAGGAATCTTGATCTATGGGGCACCGAAAGTTCTGTTCTATTGAAGATGTCAGAGGCAGGGGTGTTCAAATCAGAACGCACAATCACAGCAATAAAGTTCTTGTTTGACAACTTCAGAAAGAAAAACGGGCTTATAGATTATGTGGAACTTCAAAAGCAGTTGGCTTTCATCATCAAAGAAAGAGGTGTTGATGGCATTGTAGCCCCAAACATAACCGTAAAAGACCTGAAAGACGCTATGGTGGTTGTCAACAAGTTCCAAGAAAAGTATGCAGAAGATACAATGGTCGTAAGCCACCCAATGGATAGACCAACCGGATCTCACCCAGCATCGTTCTTGTTCAACTTGTATCGTTCATTCCCAAAACTTTTCATGGCACAGCATGTTTTAGACAAGTATCAAAGATTAACAAATCGCCAATTTGTAACCCACCTTCTATCCGCATTTGCCTTGGATATTATTTACAATGTTGCATTGATGTATGCTTCTGGAGCAATAGATGATGATATGTTGGAAAGGATTCGGAAGGGAGACGTAACTACAAGAGATGTGCAGATGATTGTTGCTATCGTCTTAAGAAACCCAATTATAAGCAATCGCATGCTTACCAACATTGCTGTTCAGGGAACAAACCTCCTTGCTTTCCAGATGCTTGGAAACCGTCCGGGAATGCCATCTTTTCCACAACTTGGAATGCTTTTGCTTCCACCATCTGCTATTGCAGCCATAAGTGCAATATATAAATCAGGAAAACCAGTAGCAGATGCAATTAAGGGTGACTTCGATACTGCATCATTTGTAAATCACTTCAGTAAACTGGTTCCGGGAGTTGGTCTCTTAACCAGAACAGCCTTAAACGAACTTATTGAAGAAGAAAAGAAGTCAACAACAAGAGGAGGCAGAAGCGCATCTGCCACAAGCACATTCATTAGCAACATGGATAGCCAAGACTACTCTGATAAACAACTTCTTAAAGATGTATTGAAGGAGTTTTTTCCAAATGCATTAGACAATATCCCCCCAACAAGAGGGATGGCTTTGCCAGTAGAGGTTATGAGCAACCTAGATCGCTTCAGAGAGGCTACAAAACCCAAGGCTCCCCAGACACCCCCAGCCACACAAAGCCCAGCACAGGCGGCTCCCGTGGCTCCTACGCAAGCTCCAGCACCATCTGGTCCTAGAGCCACAAATCCCGCAACCCCACCCCCAGAATTAGGAGGACCGTAATGGCAAAGAAAAAAGGTGCAATGAAAGGTTGCAATATTGGAAACAAATGCAAAGATCCCAAGGGCGGGCTTACCGCCAAGGGTAGAGCCATGATTAACAGAAAAACAGGCTCCAATCTCAAACCACCCCAACCGGGAGGGGGACCACGCAAGAAATCCTTCTGTGCCCGCAACCTAGGACAAATCAAGAAATTCAATATTGATTGTAAAAAGACTCCCGATAAACGAGCATGTAAGGCAAGAAGAAAGTGGGCGTGCTGATATGGCAAAAAAGAAAGCAAAGCGAGACGCCTGCTACTCCAAAGTAAAAAGTCGTTATACCAAATGGCCCAGCGCATACGCATCCGGGGCACTTGTAAAATGCCGAAAGGTCGGAGCCAAGAACTGGGGAAAGGGTAAGTCCAATGGCAAAAAAGGCTAACTTTGATCAAGAAAAGAAAAAAGGATTGCATGGATGGTTTAGTCGCAATCAAGGCAAGGGATGGGTGGATTGCAAAACAGGCAAGACATGCGGGAGAAAGTCTGCCAAGGGAGAAAGCAAACGACCATACCCAGCGTGCCGACCAACCAAAGCCATGTGTTCGTCAGCAAAGAATCGAAAGAAAGGACCGAAAAGCATTTCTTGGAAAAAATAACTAAAAAGAAAATCGACTAGGGGGTCAGGAATTTACGGAGGGGTAGTAATATATTGGGAGGTAGCGTTACCCCCCTTACCCCCCTTAGGAAAGGAATAGCATGGAAAAGTGCATTAACATCATCACGTGGGTATTGTTGTACATGTTGGCTGCTATGCTAACAACCACCCTTATTATCTTGTGGATGGTGACAGTGTGACCTCGGCTCCCCCAGCAATGGGGGAGCCATGGCTGTACTGTTACAGCAAAGGCAAGCCCAGCCTACAGTGGGCAAAGGAGTCAGCAATGACTACGAAGTTTGAAGATGTGTACCTTGGCGTGTCCCCCGGAGAATACGGTATTCGGATTGTTTATTCAAGGAACTACGCAGACAAGCGTCCGTCCTCACTGGTTGTGCGAGACGGACGGGATACGCTGGTGGTGGTTAAGGAAGTTCCCCTGACTTCTGGAAAGTCCATGATCACCATTGCGTTGGATGCGTACGACGAAATGAGTAGTAATCGTCGCCTCATCGCCAAGATGCACGCAGAGACAGTGTGACCTCGGCTCCCCCAGCAATGGGGGAGCCATGGCTGTACTGTTACAGCACATGCTATGCATATGCCCGATGCATAGCATGACACTACAGGGCAACAAGGATCCAGCAGTGATCACGATCTACCAACTCAGGCGTCTGGGCAAAAGCAATCCAATGTTCCCAGAGGACTATCGCAAGGTGTTCCATGTAAACACCCACAGCCCGAGGATTGCGTGGGAGGCAACGCAACCCGAACTCGACGCCCACACCGTCAGCATCATCGACTGGGATCACGCCCGCTCAACGGGCGTCGGGGACATTATGGTCCTCGACCGCTGCGTAGTTCTACTGGTTGAAAAGGCAGGCTTTTCATACCAGTTCGACCTCAGGGATAAGGACATGGCCTCCAACAGCAAGGAGATCCAATTCCTCAAGGGCTAACACAGTCCTACCCTCGGCTCCCCCAGCAATGGGGGAGCCTTTGGGCTGTACTGTTACAGCACATGCTATGCACATGCCCGATGCATGGCATGACACTACAGGGCAATGGAGTTAGTAATGGACCCAATGGTATGGATCCATAAATGGGAGAGGTATCTCCTGAACTGGAACATCACACATGATGTCTTTCCAAATCTGGAAAGCATCTGGGGTCGGCGTCCGAGTTATGTGGACGACGACCTGAGGCGTGAGGCGTTCCAGAAATGGGAAGCCGCCGTTACCAGACGCTCCAAGAATTATTGGGGCGTAAAGTAACAGTTCTACCCTTGCCTCCCTACGGGGAGGCTTGGGCTGCACTGTTGCAGCACATGTTATGCACATGCCCGATGCATAGCATGACACCATAGGGCAATGGAGTACCGACATGTTTCAACATGTCAAGGTAACGTGTGAGCCACTGGCGAGTTTCTTCTCGTCGGTCGCTAGGTCGCTCCGTACCATCAATCACAAGGTGGTGCGGGAGGTGATCCAGTCTGGGATTGGATCTGGGAAGATCCGTCTCGCAATGCAGGATGGGGTGTGGCATGCTGCCAACATGGAAGCACCTGTCAAGGGTGCAACTGTGTCCCGTCTTGCTAGGACTCCTGTGGAGGCGTGGCATTTGGTGCCATCGCTTGACGATAAGCCCTCGGGCTTCGTTGAGGCGGTGGACTACTTGTCAAGCATTCAGTTTCGGATGAATGGTCAGATCATGGACCTTTATCTGGAGACGCACCGTGACAAGGACATCATGTCTTCGTTGCTTGCGAAGGAGTTCCACAACTTCGGGGCTGGTCCGTACTATCTCCCCGGATTCTGGGATCATCGCGGTCGGTTGTATGCCAAGGGTGGTGTTGCAAACTACCAAGGCAGTCAACTGCACCGTGCGATCTGCGACTTCGCAGACTCGTTTGAGTGCAACGAGGATGCCCTTCTTCTGCTGGTTGACAAGATCCAGCGGGAGTGGAAGATCGGAGAGTCCGACATCCGGTCTGCCATCAAGGATCCCTCGGGGTTTGTGACGCATGCCAAGGTCAAGAAGCCTTGGCTGTGTCTCCGATACTGCCTTGCCGTCCATGAGATCGAGCGTACCGGCAAGACCAGTCTGATTCTTCAATTGGATCAGACTGCCTCTGGCCCCGGCATCATGGCGTACATTACGGGTGATGTCCGGTTGGCTAGGTACACAAACATGCTCATGTCTCGGGATGGGACTCAACAGGATGTGTACAAGGCGGCTTCGGATCGGGTGTTGCATGGCAACCTGCTGGGCGACATTGCCTATTTGGGCGATGGAGTCTTCCTCACCCGAACTTGCTCCAAGGCGATTAGCGTTCCAACCTATTATGGTGCGAACGCAGCGTCATCTGCGAGGGGTCTCATTCTCGATGACCCGCAGGACAACCCTGTGGTCTACTTGGACGAGGATGGGATCTTGATCGAGGGGGTTCTTGAAGACCTCTCCGAAGACAAGTTCAACCCTACCTTCCTTCCCGTGTGGAAGGAGTTGGGCTGGAAGCAGTCCGTGTTGGTTGCCTCTCATGTGTCAGAGTCGTACCACGAGGCAATCTTTGGGTCTGAGCGCATTTCCGGCGTCAGCACCCGAATGCGGACCTTCATGATCGCAGCCAAGCGTGCCGCAAGGTGGGCACAGGATCGGGGAATCCCTCTCATGTGGGAGACCCCGGATGGGTTCTTGGCGAACAATGCCAAGGTCGGTGAGGACAGGTCCGCCAAGACTGTCGAGGAGAACTTCTACGTTCTTGTTGATGGTGTCAAGAAGCGGATCAAGGTTTCTGTCATGCCCCTCTGTTGGGAGGGAACTGTGGCAGGTTTCCCGCCAAACGGTGTCCACTCGGGCGATGGTTTTATCAACCGTCGCGTGCTGCTGTCTGGCAAGAAGTTTGGGATTCCAGTGGCTCCGGTCCATGATTCGTGGGGATTCCCTGTTCCCTACGCACACATGGCAATCGGGTTCGCTCAGAATGCGTTCTTGGACTTGCCGCCAGAGTGGTTCAACAACATCCTGACTCAGTACGGTCAGGATCCCATCTTTGTTGATGGTGGGGTGGACCGCAGCGAGTTCCTGAAGGCAAAGTACTTCCTGTCCTAACTCACCCATTGTGGGTGATCTTTCTTTCAAGGTGGCGTTAGCCACAAGGAGTTTGGAATGTCTAGAATGAAGGGTGTGAGGCGTTTCTTGTGCCGCAAGGCTGATGTCCTTGGCTTTGCCTACATCGACATCTGTGGGTCTCCGTGTCAGACCTACTGGATGGTCGCTGCGGTGGTGGGGGATCCCTCCATCACCGGACTGTTCCCTGAGGTTGAGCGGGGAATGTCTAGGTCTTTGGCTGAGAGCATCATCACCAGCAAGGGCTGTGAGGTTGTGTCCCTGTGCTGGAAGAGCAAGGGTGGCATTGACATTGACTGGGTTCATGAACCCAATGGACCTGTGAAGGTCAATGTCAAGGCTAAGAATGCCTTGGGTGAGTCCATCTCCGTCTCCGTGATTGGGTCCAACGAGGCGGAGGCTAGGAACTTCTTCTGGAAGGAGTTCACTCGGCGGGGTGCCGATTCCACCCACGGTGCTACGCACTTGGAGAACTGGGTCTACAACAACAAGATCAGGGAGCGTGCCTTGGCTGCAACTGTGAAGTGATGGCTGGTGTGAGGGGGGATGGGACATGACAAGACATGTGGATGGCTACCTAGGCTACCCTATCTACGCTACTCTACGCTACAATACGATACTACGCTACTCTAGGCTACTCTAGGGGGCTACAATACGCTACGATACACTACCCTAGGTAGATACCCTACGCTACCTAGGATGCGTTTATAGGGCATCCTAGGCCGTTATACGGCAATATACGCTACTACCCTACGGTAAATCTACAATAAGGTGGGTAACTAGGGGGGTATTCGTGAGGGTATCTGCTTTTTTCTACTCTCGCCACGCACCGCGAGACAAGCCCATAGGGGTCTTGTCTCTCGCCTGAAAAAAAAGAGACGCCCCCCGCAGGACGCGAGGGGGGACAGTTTCCATAATACCGGAGAGCCATTAAAACACTAGTCGTACGCTAGTGTATCTTTTAAAGGAGTAACCAATGAAGGTTACTGTGAATGGTGTGGAGCGAGATCTTGACATGAAGGATCCTGCAAAGTTCTCTTGGAAGTTGCACTACCTTCAGAAGTGTCAAAACGCATCCATGATGCGGTCGTGGCTGAGAGACATCCAGCACGGCAAGTGGCACGATAAGGTCAAGATCCAAGCGGCACTCGACGCCGCTGTTGAGATGGGTCTGACTGATGATGTCAACAACATCCTTCAGCCTGACTCCCCCGACCCTGCCCCGGTGGGATAATACCGGGTGAGGATCCTAGGGTAGAAATACCCTAGGATTCTTTGGTTCTCTTGGAGCCCCCAAGAGTAGCAGGAGACAACCTGTAATTACCACTAAAGAAAAAACCGGCAGGCATGACTGTCGTGAGCAGATCGTTGAAGGCGATAGAGCAATGGCTAAGGGCATGTATGGGATTTACGCCCGGAGACACCTTAGTGCAACCCCTGTATTCATGTAATGAAGTCTAGGATAGAAATACCCTAGGCTTCTTTCCTTGGTATGATATGATACCAAAACCGGAGTATGAAAACGCCTTGCAAGGTCTCCGGTAGGCACTTGGAATGCCGAACCTCGCGTGGCATGCTAAACGCGGGGGCTGTCAATTACGAAAGGAAAATATAGATCTACCTTACGATTGACAGCCTATGGGCTGGTGGCTCAGTGGTCCAAAGCACCCCGGCTTATAACTGGGGGGACGCAGGTTCGAATCCTGCCCGGCCTATTCCTCTTTTAAGGAGCAAATATGCAAGAAGAAGAGAAGTATGTGGACAGGTTCCATAGGGATGTCCTCAATGACTTGCGGCGGCGTGGGTTGGAGATTCTAGATAAGAAGTCTAGAATAGTGTATATTAACCAAGAACCCTTTGATTGGAAGAAGTTTGTCAAAGAGTTGAAATTCATGCTGGATACTTCAGAAAGAATGATTGAGTACACTGAACGGTACTACAATGAAATGGGTGACAGTGAATTTGATCACTACAACCACACTGTTCATGAGTTGTTGGTTCGTTGTTCAGGATTCATTTGCCTACATGAAGATTAAAAGAGTTTACAAGGAGCAACAAATGCGAAGTCGTGTCATTTCAATCTTGTTGGGAGAAATTGATAGACAGACTGATGTTTGTAATGATACTCAAAAAGACTTTTCAAACACTATGGCAGGCTGTCAGCGCACTGTTGTTGAGGTAATCAAATGTCTTGTGGAAACCGCAGATGAGAACAATGAGCATGACAGGGTGTTGGAACTTGCAAGACATACATTGACTGTCATCCTAACCATTGGAGACAAATATGGAATGTCTCTTCCTTTTCTTCCTGTAGACTATGAAAGGGAGTGTTGTAGTACCTGTGAGCGTCCTCATAAACGACACTTTGATTTCAATGGTTCTTTAAACTATTACTAAGGACAACCATGCATCCAGACCTTGTAGAATACTGTAAGCAACGCACTGAAGCGGCTTACAAAATGAATAAATGGTTTCAAGAATCCATGGATATGGCTAGACTAATGTACCCTTTACCGGAGATTAATAATGAAAGTAGTGTATTATGCAAAGTTTCCAATGTTGGGTTGGGAACTGACGGTAACTAAGCAGGGAACATACATTATGGCTGTCGCTTATAATGTAAGTTCTCAAACAGTTCATCTTGTGTATCGTTATGTAGATAATTACGATGCTGTTGAAGAGCCGGATCCCAAGGTTCCCCAAGAAATATTTGATGTTTGGATGGCATCACTCGAATATTATTAAGGGTATATAATGGCTAAATTGTCAACTGGTATGAAGAGGCAGCGTTTGAGGGACATCCTCAAGAAAGGCAAGCCTCGCAAGATGAAGCCCAAGTGGGGCAACAAGTGGAAGAGAGTTGCCAAGAGTGGCAGTGGAAGGAGGCTACGGTGAGTACTGTTGCTGTTGTGGTATTGGGTGATGGTGAAACTTTCACTACGGCAGAAGGTTGTTCTATTGTAATTATTACTAGAGACCAACTTGAAGAAGTTTCATCAGGTATTGAAAAGATATCTGACATCACCCCGATTCTTGAAATTGGATTGACTGAATATCGCTATTGATAACTGTTCCCGTGGCTCAATCGGATAGAGCAACTGCCTTCTAAGCAGTAGGTTGCTGGTTCGAGTCCAGCCGGGAACGCATTGTGGGTAATAAAATTACCCTCAACTGTACGGTCTCGTAACTCAATTGGTAGAGTAGCGGACTTTTAATCCGTAAGTTGTGGGTTCGAGTCCCACCGGGACCATAGCCCAACGGCAGAGGCAGTGGACTTAAAATCCATCC
>Ga0208644_1000792_pt1 | contig 28248 bp, 27 predicted proteins | sample VirMetDEL_Nov_18_FD_184517 | JGI IMG/M metagenome (GOLD analysis project Ga0208644, IMG submission 184517) | Aqueous microbial communities from the Delaware River and Bay under freshwater to marine salinity gradient to study organic matter... | ecosystem: Environmental > Aquatic > Marine >...
TTTCATGCTAACTTCTGGCTCGGCTCTGAGGTTGTATCAAGAGGCAACTGGGAGCAGTGGTGCATACAGTGGATGTCTGGGGCTGATGGCACCCCGAATGGCTCTGAGGAGTCTAAGGTGGCCCAAGGTATTGAGCTGATTGATCCACTGTCGGTGGCTACGCCGCATAACGTGTTGCTGTGAGCAGAACTACGTTCTCTGGCCCTGTCCGGTCAAACAATGGATTCTTGTCTAACCATGTTACGTTCGACACAGACACAACCTACGACAATGGCAAGGGAACCCTTACTTGGAACCAAGACTCTGATACGCTTCAGCTTAATCTAGGTAATGGCGTAGAGCTTGAGCTTGGTCAAGAGCTTTTCTTTCAAGTAAGAAACAATACCGGCTCTCAAATAGACAAGGGCACGGCTGTAGAGTTCACTGGAGCCCTTGGAAACTCTGGAAGAATTACGGTTGGGCCTTCTTTGGCCTCGCCATCTACACCCACTGATTATTTTGTCGGCATTTCCGCAGAGGATATCCCCGATAATTCGGATGGCCGAATAACCTCCTTCGGCAAAATCAGGGGCATTGATACTCGCGGTGGGGCAGAAAACTGGCAAGATGGTGACTTGTTATATGTAAGTGGGTCGTCAGCAGGCTCCCTGACAAAAGTTAAGCCACCCAGCCCTACCCCGGATATATTGGCGGCCACTGTTGTTAGTTCATCGCCCAATGGTATTATTTTGGTTAGACCAACCTATCCATTGCCAATCAATGAGTTAACGGATGTTTTGATTACAAACCCGCAGGATGGCGATGTCCTCACCTATAGTTCATCACAACAGCTATGGATAAATCAGGCGCCCGCGTGAGGTAGGCTATGAGAAGACGATACGCTTCTGGCGGAAAGACAGAGTCCCGTGTTAATGAGGCTGGCAATTACACCAAGCCATCCCTTCGTAAGCGTTTGTTTAATCAGATAAAGGCTGGCGATAAGGGCGGCAAGCCCGGTCAATGGTCTGCCAGAAAAGCTCAGATGCTAGCCAAGAAATACAAGGATAGCGGAGGGGGGTATAAAGACTGATGTCTCTCAAAAAACCTCAAAAGTCTCTAAAAAACTGGACTAAGCAAAAATGGCGAACAAAGTCCGGAAAGCCCAGCACCCAAGGGTCGAAGGCAACTGGAGAGCGTTACCTGCCGGAAAAAGCGATCAAAGCCCTTAGCAGTAGCGAGTATGCCTCCACCACCAGAAAGAAAAGGGCCGACACGGCCAAGGGGAAACAGCACTCCAGTCAGCCAAAAAAAGTTGCCAAAAAGACTGCACGGCACAGGAGTATGGCATGACCAGAAGATACTACAAGTCAGGCGGAAGGGTTGACAAAAAGTCGATGGCCTGCAACAAGCCTAGGAGAACTCCGAATCACCCCAAGAAGTCTCACATAGTGAAGGCTTGCGAGGGCGGGAAAGAAAAGATCATTCGCTTCGGGGAGCAGGGGGCAAAGACTGCTGGCAAGCCTAAGAGTGGAGAGTCTGCCAAGATGAAGGCAAAGAGAAAGTCATTTAAGGCTAGGCACAGAAGGAATATCAAAAAGGGTAAGATGTCTGCGGCGTATTGGGCGGACAAGACAAAGTGGTGACCATACACCGAATCGTCTGGAGGGATGCGGTTGGAGGCTCCAACACCGGATGGAGATCTCTCGAAGACCTCAAAGAGCAAAAAACTGCGACCGTCATATCTTGTGGCGCATTGATTTACGAAGATGACGAAAAGATCGTGATCTGCCCTCACATGATCGTTGAGGGCGAAGATATTATAGAAGGAGATGCCGAGCTAGCCATCCCTAAGGGGTGGATCGTTTCTAATATGAAGATGGCGACATTTCCGCCCGGAGACTGAGGAAGAAATATGGCCACTAGCGGCAGTTACAACTTTACTCTTGACTTGTCAGAGATATTTGAAGAGGCGTATGAAAGGGCGGGCCTTGAGCTTAGAAGCGGGTATGATTACAAGACTGCTCGGCGTAGCCTTGATTTGCTTATGCTTGAATGGCAAAACAGGGGCTTTAACCTCTGGACGGTTAGGGACGCATCAATGTCACTTACGGCAGGCACCGCATCTTACGACTTGACGGCAGAAAAGCTGGATATCGTTGAGGGCCTTCTGAGAACGAATGCGGGAGATCCTTCAAGGCAGACAGATTTGAGGATGGATAGGATATCTGTCAGTCAGTATGCCGGACAGACAAACAAGCTTAGTCAGGGCAGACCCTTGCAGTTCTACGTGGAACGCAAGCCGACAAACATAACGCTTCACTTTTGGCCCGTCCCAGATGCGGTGACATCTTACACGTTCTCGTATTACTACTTGGAGCGTATCGAGGATAGCGGCAAGCCGGGCTCAAACAACGTCGATGTTCCCGCAAGATATCTACCTTGCTTGGTTTCTGGCCTCTCCTATTACATAGCGAGCAAGAGACCCGAGGCGATGGCGCTGGCACCTCAGTTAAAGCAGGTTTATGACGAGCAGTGGAGCTTGGCCGCCGATGCATCAAGAGAGAAAGCGGCACTGCATGTTTCTCCGGGAGGTTATAACGACTTATGAGTGGCTACGCGGCGGGGAAGAAGGCTTTTGGCTTTTGCGACAGGACTGGCTTCAGGTATCGGCTGAAAGATCTCGTCCGTCAAATTGAGGATGGTAGATGGAATGGACTTCTCGTCGGAAGAGATGTTGTCGATAAAGACAACCCACAATACAAGCTGGGAGAAGTTGATGCAAACGATCCTCAGGCTCTTAGGTTTCCAAGACCCGATCAAAACATTGATGAAAGTAGAGCGCTTTCTTCTTGGAATCCTGTGGGGGGCGGCAATACTGCTTTGGGTAGTCGCACTGTGGGGCTCGACATGGCGGCTATGGCTGGGCGTGTGACAGTGGAGATTGGTTGATGGCTTTTACATATGCGACACTGAGCCAAGCAATTCAGGATTATGTGGAGTCAGATGAAACCAGCTTTGTCTCCAACATACCAATAATCATTAGGCAGGCGGAAGAGAGAATACTGAAGCGAGTACAGCTCCCCGTCTTTAGGAAGAACTCAGCGGGCACTCTTACTGCCGGGAATCAGTATCTAGGACTGCCAAGCGATTATCTGTCTCCGTACTCCTTGGCGATAGATGACTCTGGCTATGAATATTTAATAATAAAGAGCGCAAATTTTATCCGGCAGGCATACCCAGACTCAACAGCTCAAGGAGCGCCAAGGGTTTATGGTGTTTTTGACACCACCAACCTTATAGTTGGGCCAACTCCAGACGCCAACTACCCGGTAGAGCTTCATTATTTTTACAGGCCTCAGTCCATTGTTGATTCGGGGACGAGCTGGCTTGGCGATAACGCCGAAAACGCACTGCTCTACGGCTGTCTTCTTGAGGCCTATACTTACCTCAAGGGGGATGCTGACCTTATGCAACTGTATAGCCAAAGATACTCAGAGGCTTTGACTATGCTGGAGCAGTATGGCGAGGGTTATACGACGACGGACAGCTATAGGTCTGGCGACGTTAGGAAGGCAAGAGACTGATGCTTTCTGGAGGTGTTGGTAGCGTGGCTGTTCACACAACAGAGAACAGAGGGTCAACCCCAGAGGAAGTTGCCGAGCGTTGCCTAGAAAAAATTATCAGCGTTTCTGGCAGTGCGCCTGAGCCAATTCGGCAACAAGCAGAGTCTTTTAGGGATTCCATTAGGGAAGTAATTGTTTTTTACGTTAAGCAGGCTATTCAGTCAGATAGGACGACGGTTTGCAATGCGCTAACAGAGGCGGGCCAGCCTGAGTTGGCTCAACTTATCAGGAGAGTGTAGATGGCCTTTACCGGGAACTATATATGCACTTCCTTTAAGGAAGAGCTTCTGGCGGCTACGCACAACTTTACCAATGGAGTTGATACATACAAGCTGGCGCTGTATACCAACAGCGCAACCTTTGACGCATCAACAACCGATTACACTGCAACCAATGAGGTGTCTGGAACCGGCTACTCTGCCGGCGGCGGAACGCTTACGAGCGTAACCCCAACCAGATCGGGCACAACCGCGTTTTGCGACTTTCAGGACTTGGTGTTCTCTAGCTCAACGATCACGGCTAGAGGGGCCTTGATTTATAACACCACGGCAGGCGCTGGCACCGGAACCACGAACACGGTTCTTGTTCTTGATTTTGGGTCTGACAAGTCATCAACAAACGGGGATTTTACAATCGTCTTCCCTACAGCGGATGCCACCAACGCAATTATAAGGATCGCCTAACATGACTGCTGTCTGGAGCAGAATCGATCCGGATCAAGACCCCTCCTTTGAGGAGATATCCCCAGATCAAGCTCCTTCTTGGACGGAAAGCACCCCGTCTCAGATTCCCGGCTTTACAGAAATAACGCCATCTCAAACGGCCGGGTTTAACGAGATAACTCCATCTCAGGGTGCTGGATGGTTAGAAATAGCGCCAGAGGCGGCATAGAGGAATAACGGATGCCCAGTACATATACGACCAACCTTGGTATCGAGAAAATCGGGACCGGCGAACAGGCCGGATCGTGGGGAACCACTACCAATATTAACTTTGACATCATAGACCAAGCAGTCAACGGTGTTGTCGCCGTTAGTATTACGGGGACGGGAACTTCTGGATCGCCAAACACGCTCACAAATGACGATGGCGCCGTTTCTGACGGAAGAAACTTTTCGATTGAGCTAACCGGCAGTCCCGGCGGAAGCGCGTATATTCGCCTAGACCCAAATGATGCAGAGAAGATAGGCTACATTAAGAATAGCTTTGGCGATTCAAGCTCTGCGATTATATTTCAGGGCACATACAACGCAAGCAACGACTATGTTCTTGCGGCTGGATATGGAGCCTTTTTGAAATTTGATGGCGCAGGTGCAAGCGCCGTAGTAACCAACCTGCTTCAGAACCATGTCGTGGATGGCACGTTGTTGGCGAGTGGCGTAACAGTAGACACTGGCGGTACTCTTGACATATCAGGAGGAACGCTAACGCTAGCAAATGACCAGATTAGCGGAAACTCAATTGACGGCGGGACCATATCAAACTTTGCGTCTACAGGCATAGACGACAACGCCACCGGAATAGAGATAACTGTAACTGACGCGTCTGTCACGTTCGGCGGGAATATTGTGCTATCGGAGGCCCTCGCTACTGTCGATGGCCGAGACGTTTCTGTAGATGGCGCCAAGCTCGACGGGATTGATAGCAACGCAAACAACTACACCCTTCCAGCGGCAACTTCTACCGCGCTAGGTGGCGTAGAGCTTTTCTCGGACACAGTCCAGACTGTGGCGGCAAATGCCGTTAGTTCAGCGTCTGGCAAAACATACGGCATACAGCTTAATAGTGATGGTCAGGCGGTTGTTAATGTGCCTTGGTCAGATACGAGCGGATCGACGGATCTTGGCGCAACCGCTGATGGAACCTCGCTCACAATAACTTCCTCAACAGGCAGTGACGCCTCCGTCCCAGCGGCAACAACAAGCGCTTGGGGGGCCATGACAGATGAAGACAAAACCAAGCTTGACGGCATCGCCACCGGAGCCACGGCGAACACAGGGACGGTTACGAGTGTGTCGGGGGGTACAGGACTTTCTGGCTCGGTAACGACCTCGGGCAACATAGATCTGTACTCGTCAGTAGACACGGGCGGGTCAACCACGTTGTCGGACGAGCAGTTCCGAACGGTAACATCAGCCACTCAGACAATAACGCTTCCTGCATCTCCAGCGGCCGGAGACACCGTCTATATATCCGTTGGGAGTGCCACCGACACTGTTGTGGGTCGCAACGGAAGCAACATATCAGGACTTGCAGAAGACATGACGATAGACGTAGCAAATGTAGGGATAACGCTTGTATATTCCGGTGACGCAACCCAAGGCTGGAGATTGATGTAATGAGTACACTAACTGGATTAATAGGCGGCGGTGGCGGGGGCGCTTACCAAGGAAGAACCATCTCCTTCACCTCCTCAACCACTTACACAGCTCCAGCGAACATTAAGGGGGCTTACGTTATGGTTATCGGCGGCGGCGGTGGCGGAGGTCTCTTTGGTCGAAGCACATCAGGAGTTGGCCGAGCCGGCGGCGGTGGCGGTGGCGGCGTTGCGGCCAGCTACTTTGATCTGACTCCAAGCCAAAGCTATACGGTCAGCGTTGGCGGCTGGGGCGGCGCACAACTAGGCACTGGAAACGTAAAGCTAAACGGCAATGCCGGAGGCACATCATCTTTTGCTGGATCTGGGATCACCACCGTCCAAGCAACAGGCGGTGGCGGCGGCGCGGCAATAAACGAGAGCCAAGACGGGAATATAGTCGCCTCAGGAGGCGCTGGGGGTGTCGGATCGGGAGGCAACCTATTTAACTACACCGGCGGGGCTGGCGGAGATGGTGCGGTGAGCGCCAGCACTGGCGGTGGCGGGGGCGGTGCTTGCAACATACTTGGTGTATCAACATCTCTTATCGCCGGAGGAGATCACACCGACGCCATTACCGAGGGTGGCGGGTTTGGTGCTCACCCATGCGGCCAGAACATAATCGAGGAAGGCGCTAATACAAGTGTTAATTACTTCAACTTGGCCGACTATATCGGCGGATGGCAACGGTATAACCAAGTAAGGACGATGAAGAACAACAGTGTTTTTGGGTTTGTTTATTCGGAAATTGTTCGGCCAAACATTCCGCTTTCAAGTCCCTCCAGAATACAAGAAAACTTCAATTATTACGACGGCATCCTAATTAACGGTGGAAGCATTGCGAGCGGCCCGCGACCACAGATATTTGCAGAGCCTTTTTGCGGGAGCAGAGGCATTGGGTCCGATCTCAACGGTAGTACGTATCCGTTCGATACCAGCATGGCTGGCATAGGCGGTGGCGGCGGTGGGTGCGGATTTGTTGATCCAATCGCCGGATTGACTGTTCAGTCAGTAGCCGGAGGGGTTGGAATAGTTCATCTTGTTGAGATATTGAGCGCATAACATGAGTTTATATAAAATTCTAGATGGTGGTCAGGTTGTAAACACGATAGTTGCTGATGAGCAATTCATGATCGACAACTATTCCGAGTATGAGTTGGTTGTTGATGAGCCGGGCCCCCCGCCTCCCCCAATGGCCGCCCGGATAACTCGGTACGAGTTTAGAAGTCTCTTTACGACGACCGAAAAAATTGCAATGTATGACTCCACCGACACCATAATCCGGGTGTTTTTGGATGACATTCAATCTGCTGAATACATCGATCTTGGGCTTCAAGAAACCATCGATGGAGTTAACTACCTTGAGTCTCAAGGTCTGATAGGCGCCGGAAGAGCCGCTGAAATCCTGTCTGGGGAGTAATTCATGAATTCTGTAAAGGTGTACCTTATTCACATTGGAGACTGCCTGTCTCAGCTAGCAAATTGCGCAATATTCTTGAGTGACAATCCCAATGAATCTCTGTCTGGAAGGTCTTTTCGCCAAAGGAATGGCAGTAGATTTTGGTCAACAATGTACCGGCTAATTAACAAGATCTTTTTTTGGCAAGACAACCACTGCCTAGACGCCCACCTCCTCGACAAGCAAAGAGCCAGAAGGATGCTAGATGATGATTGAGCAACCAATCGTTCACACATTGATGGGAGTCGTGTTGACGGGGTTTGGCTGGCTCATCAAGGTGCTGTGGGACTCACACAAAGATCTCGACGAAGAAATTGATAGCCTAAAAGTCGCAGTCGCCGCCGATTATGTCAAGCGCGAAGAGTTAAGGCAGGAATTCAAATCAATCTCTGCCAAGCTAGACAGGATCGAAATCAAGATTGACAAAAAGGCTGACAAATAATGTGGACTGCGCTTATTGGCCCCGTGGCCGGGTTGTTTACTGACTGGTTGGCAGGCCAGAGAGAAAAGTCCAAAGCCAAGCACACGGCGCAAATGCAGGTGATATCTAACACGGCAATCTGGGAGCAACGGATGGCCGAAGCCAGCAATACTAGCTGGAAGGACGAGTGGTTTACCATCCTGCTGTCAACCCCGATTGTTTCTATAATCTACGGCGTTGTTATGAATGACCAAGAAATTATTGAGCGGGTGGGGATTGCGTTTCAGCAACTTAACTCTCTGCCGGAATGGTATCAGTATCTGTTGTTTGTGGCAGTCTTTGCCAGCTTCGGCATACGAGGCGCTGACAAAATAAGCACATTGCTCCAGAAGCGATGAGTTCGTATTTTACTGAAGAAGAGTTGCGCTGTAAGTGCGGATGTAACAAAAACTATTTTGATGAAACTTTCCTCCACGTACTTAACACTATTCGCGGCGAGTGCGGCTTTGCTCTTCCCGTTTCTTCTGGCTATCGATGCCCTGAACACCCTATAGAGGCGGCAAAAGACAAGCCGGGAGCGCACTCTACAGGAAAGGCCGTGGATATAAATATTTCTGGATGGAAGGCCTACCGGCTAGTTGAAAACGCAATAGCCCTTGGAGTTTGGCGTATTGGCGTAAATCAAAAAGGAACCGCAAGCCAGCGATTTATTCACTTGGACGCTTGCCATGACTTGCCGGAGCCGGTTATTTGGAGTTATTAAGGTATGCCCCTTACAAAGATCACATTTCAGCCGGGTATAAACAAAGAGGGCACTCAGTATACGGCGGATTCTGGCTGGTTTGATTCAGACAAGATTAGGTTTAGGAAGGGCCGTGTTGAGAAGATTGGCGGCTGGGTTAAGTACATCCCGACGCCCCTAAAAGGGGTTATACGGTCAATAAAAGACTTCGGCATAACAACCGGGGAGCGAATCGTTGGGGTTGGCACAAACCTAAAAATGTACCTTGAGTCGGGCGCCACCCTGTATGACATAACGCCAATAAGGGCGACAACGACCGGCACGGCTACTTTTTCGGCCACAAACGGATCTTCGTTGATAGAGGTCACTGACGTATCGCATGGCGCAACAACAGATAACTTTGTCACCTTTTCGTCGGCATCCGGGCTTGGTGGGAATATTGACGGCAGTGTCCTTAATCAAGAATATCGAATATCGGTACTTACGGCGGACACTTACACTTTCACGGCTGTTGACACTTCGGGAACAGAGGTTTTTGCAAACGCATCAGATACCGGAAACGGTGGAGGCTCTGTCCAAGCTGAGTATCAGGTAAACTCAGGCCTTAACCAATACCTATCATCCACAGGGTGGGGCGTTAGCCCGTGGGGAGAAGGCTCGTTTGGTTCCGGCGAAAACCTTAACTCAACCAATCAGCTAAGAGTAGTCAGCCAAGATCCTTTTGGTGACAATTTAATATTCAACAACAGAGCGGGCGGCGTTTATATCTGGCAACTTGCAAGCGGGCTTTCCAGCAGGGCCGTGTCGCTACAATCTCTTGGTGACAATTCTGCGCCGCAAAATGCATTGCAAGTTATGGTTTCGGATGTTGACAGGCATGTAATATGCTTTGGAGCCACACCAATAGGCGCCTCTGGGCCTGATTTTTCCGTAGATCCCCTGTTGATTCGGTGGTCTGATCAAGAAAACGCGACCTCATGGTTTCCGTCGGCAACAAACTCCGCTGGCGGCCAAGTTCTTTCTGTGGGCACAGGGATAGTGGGTGCCGAAAAAACAAGGCAGGAGATCCTTGTCAGCACTGACGGCGGTCTTGTATCAATGAGGTTTGTTGGCGCACCCTTTGTGTACGCCTTTACTCCAGTCGCCGAGGGTGTTGCATTTGTCGGTCCAAACGCGGCAGTGGCAGTTGGGGATTCGGTTTATTTTATGGATCGAGGCGGATTCTACATCTACTCCGGCTCTGTCCAGAGAATACCTTGCAGTGTTCACAGGTATGTTTTTGATAACATCGACAGGTCTCAGGAGTTTAAGGTTTTTGCTGGGTCTAACCCAGACTTTTCCGAGGTAACGTGGTTTTATCAGGTCGGCAATCAAGATATCACCAACTATGTGACCTTCAACTACATGGAAAACGCTTGGTCTGTGGGCACCTTGAACAGGGGCTATTTCACTCAAACAGAAGCAAAAGAATACCCGATGGCGGGTTCAAATAACATCCAAGATCTTGAGAGTAATTATCTGTATAACCATGAGCTTGGATACGACGATGATGGCGCTCCAATGACGGCGTATGTGGAGTCCGGGGATGTGGGCATCGGTGACGGAGACTCGTTTATGCACATCAACAGGATTGTGCCCGACTTCACATTTACCGGAGTGACTCAAGACGCAACGATGACCGTGGATATAAAGGGCCGGAACTTTCCACTAGAAAGCCTCCGCAATCTTTCCTCCTCACAAATTACCAGTAACACAACGCAATCTCACGTCAGAACCCGCTCCCGCGAGTCAGTTATAAGAATTGAGTCATCAGGTGCTGGGTACGGGTGGTCACTGGGAGATATGCGCTTCGGAATTAGAACGGACGGAAGGCGATAATGGCAACTCAACCCCTACCTGTAGCACCACAGCAGTATGACAGGACAAACGAGCAGACGATGCGCCGAACGGTGGAGCAAAATGATCAGGATATTAATTCCCGCCTTGATCGCTCAATTAGAAAGATAGACAAGCCGTCTTCCCTAGCCATACGGCGTTTTCAGTTTCTTTTGATGGGGGCCGGTAATGGCTGATGTGATCAAGGTGCTTGGTCAGGTTGACGCGCCAGCAACAACCCCGACGACCTTATATACAGTGCCATCCTTGGCGCAAACAACGGTTAGCTCCTTGGTTGTCTGTAATAGGACGGGCGGAGCGCTGACATTCAGGGTTAGTGTGCGAGTTGGCGGAGAGGCTAGCGACAACAAGCAGTATCTTTATTACGACAAGTCCGTTGCGACCGCAGAAAGCTTTACAGCGGTTCTCGGGCTGACTATCAGCGAGGGCGACATTGTTGAGGTGTATGCAAGCTCAACCGGCCTTAGCTTTAACATGTTTGGTGTAGAGACGAGTTAACTATGAATCAATATCCAGCAAAGTCGATGATGGATGAGATGGCAAAGCATGGTCGTTATGGCGACACCATGCTTGTCCACATGAACCCAGTAGAGGTGGCGGGCATTGCGTCTCTGTCTCCTACCGGCAGTCTCACCATCAACCCCGTAACAGGACAGCCAGAGGCGTTTCTACCATTGCTTGCTCCAGTCTTGGGGATGATCGGGGGAGCCGCCGGCCTCTCGACGCTGGGCACTGCGGCCTTAACCGGCATCGGAACGGCGGCCATCACCGGAGATATTAAGCGAGGCCTTTTGGCTGGCTTAACCGCTGGAGTTGCTGGCGGTATCGGGGACTTGTTTGCAGGTGGCTCGGAAGCAGTCACTTCTGGCGTTGTTGACGCGGCGGGAGAAGGCATGGCGTCAGCCACAACAGGTATTGATGTAGCCGGACTGGCCTCGGCAAAAGGGGAGGCCCTTGTCAGCGGAGCGGATGCCTTTGCCCCCGGAGTTAATGATGCTTTGACTGCGTCATCACAGCAGGCGGCGGCGACTCAGGCACAACTCGGTTTGCCGGGCGCTGGAGTTGGTCCTAACATGTCAATGGTAAGCCCTACAGGAGCCGAGGCCTCTGGCGTTGGCCTTCCCGATGCTGGCCCGTCCGGGTTTGAGGCGTTCTCTGACCGCCTAGACGAGACAGTTAAGGGCATGTCCCCCATGCAGGCCACGATGCTTTCTGGCATAGGCGCTGGCCAGTTGGCGCAAATGGATGCTCAGGACGAGCTTGAGGAGCAAGAGGCGGCTCGTGAAGCAGAGAGAGAAGAAAAGCTAAGGCAGGCGTATGCCGATCTTTTTGGCGCTCAAATGGCGGCACAGCCAAACCTAGCAATGGGTCCGAGTTCGGGTCGTTCGATTATGAGCGATATCATCCCCTACCGCCCAACAATGGGAATGGCTGAGGGCGGCGCAACAAACTTTGCTGGTAATACTAACCAACCAGAAGAGAATGAGGAAGCGGCCCGGCCCCCAAGACCCACCCGTGAAGACACGCCGATGCAAGACATAGGACTCAGCCCCCTTGAATCACGGGTGCTCCAAAAGGCAGAAATGGGCACGGTATTGACCCCAGAAGAGCAACAGGTTCTTGAGGGTTACTATGGCCGGTATGAGGCCCAGCGTCAGGAGCGAGACCGAAAGTTTGGGATTGTTGAGTCAGGCGGTCGGCCAAAGGTTGATTATGAGGCATTGGCAAGTCAAGCCGGAGGTGCTTTCACCTTTATGCCCGGAGGCGGGGTAGGGCTTGACCCCGTTTCGGTTCAGCAGGGGTTGAGGGGGCAGTATTCTATGGCCCCTCCGAAAGATTATATGGTAGGTTTTGAGCCAGAGTTCTCCTACTTCCAAAACGACCCTAACGCACCCTTCATCCCTGATCGCGGGTATCGCCCCACGGAGGAAGGGGTTACGTCCTCTGGCGACTACTTTGATCCTATTTTAGACAGGCAGGCGTACAATCAACAGCTTAGTGACTACTACACCATGCTCGGCAGTTATGTGCCGGGGGTTGTTGAGCCTCCGGGTGGACCCGGCGGACCGGGCGGCCCAGAAACGCCATTTCCAAATCTCCCTGAGCCAGAAAATCCCTACAACCCAGAGCCCCCAGAAGACTCTCCATACGGAGACAGGTATGACGCTTGGCGAAGGAACTCAGATTATATTCTAGACAAGGTGAGAAGGGGTGTGCCTCTCACAGATTCGGAATCAAATTGGTTCGCAAAATACGAGGCAGGCTTAATTGTTGATCCAAGATTTAGACCCGAAGGGTTTCAGGTTCCCGCTTCTTTTGAAGAGGCAATGGCCCTCTACAACTCGGGAGGATACGACGGGATTCAGACGGTCCCCTTCGGTGCGCTTGATGATTTCGACAGGGGCAAAGAAGAGCAATACCCATCAACATCCTCGTCACAGCCCAAGTCAGCCACATCGTCGCAAACTGGCTCCAAAACAGGCTCGTACAGCGCCCCTTCAGCCAAGGCTCTATCGTACTTCGGCGGCGATTCCGGGGGCATAACCGGCTTGGCCGGCTTCAAAAACGCATTACAGGGCCTTATCTCCGGCGCTGACGCTAGGCTTGATGGCGGTCCGAAGGGCGGCATTGCCGCAGGCCCAGCCTACGAGAGCGACATTATCGAGCCGGGAAAGAACATAGCAACCATTGTTCGTGGTAGCGATGATGAATACGCAGACTTAAGCCCGGAAGAGAAAGAATACATGCAGGAGGCATATATTCTCAAGTTCCAAGCGCAGGCCAACAGCGGCAATCAAAATGTTTTTTCTGATGACAACTATGACTATCGCCGCTATTTAGAACTTGGCTATCCTCCGCTTTCGGAAGAGGACAAGGAGCGTATTGGGGTTGTTGAGATGCAGGCCGGCGGAGAAGTTCCGATTAGAACGCCGATGGGAGAGGTAGCAGTGCCTGAGGGAGGGGTTGCAAACATACCCACCGAGTTTAGCGCTTCGATGCCCACCGAGCAGGAGTTCCAGATGGTTGCGGCGGCGATAGCCGGCGTGATCGATAATGGCGATGCGGTTATTGAGATGTTTGTTCAGAAGTACGGGCCAGAGATGTTTGCCCAGATAAGGGACATGGTTCTTCAGTCAATACAGCCAAATGCTCAGACACAGGGCATGATAGAAGGCCCCGGCGGCGGCATGGACGACATGGTTGGTGGTATGATAGGCGCTGAACAGCCTGTCGCTGTGTCGCCCGGTGAGTATATTGTGCCTGCTGATGTCGTGTCAGGAATAGGCGATGGAAGCTCCGACGCTGGAGCCCAAGAGCTAGACGCAATGATGGCCAGAGTCAGAATGGCCAGAGGCGGCACAACCGAGCAGGCGCCAGCTATTGACGCCCAAAGGATGATGCCTGCATGAATATATCTCTCGTCCCTCCGGAGCATGTTTTCTCATTGTGGACGGAGGTGAGGGATTATCTTGAGCCTGCCGTCGAGACCTCAAAAGGTCGCTGGACGATGGAGCATCTTTGTGCATCCTTAATGGTGGGACGAACAAACCTGTGGATAGCGCTTGACGAAGAAAAAATCCACGGGGCCCTAACTACTGAGGTAATTCAATACCCCGCAAAAAGAATGCTTGCTATGCACTTTCTTGGGGGTGAGGACTTTGATGCGTGGTACGGCGAAATGCTTGGAAGCATCACTCGCTACGCCGCAGAAGGAGGATGTGATGGGGTTGAAGGCGTCGCCCGATTTGGGTTCTGGAAATGGCTACAGGAAGACGGCTTCGAGAAGTCGTCAGCATTCTATGAAAAAGAAATTAAGCCCTGATATTTGCGTTTTTCAAGTAATGACGCCTGATTGTCTTTCTGTTTGGCCCAAGGTTGAGGGTCTCATTGAGTCAGGGATGAGTCGGGTTACCTCGTCATCTTCCCGGCCTCTAGAGTATTCGATAGAGCATGTAAAGCATTTTGTGATAACCGGACAATGGATGCTTCTGGTTGCGGTTGACAGGGACGGGGCGCTGAAAGGTGCGGCAACCGTTAGTTTTATTGATTACCCGCTAAAAAAAGCGGCGTTTTTGACGACAATATCTGGAAATTTCATAGTGAAGAAGGACTGCTTTGTCCAGCTAAAAGAAATTTTGAAGAAGGCTGGCGCGAAAAGCGTTCAGGGGATAGTTAGCAAGTCGGTTGCCCGCCTGTTTTCTAGAGTGGGGATAGAGGGCGACAGAATATTTATAGAGAGCGAGGTTTAAGATATGGGCGGCGGCGGTGGCGGACCTACAGAATCAACGGTAACTCAGACAAATCTACCGGAGTATGCCGAACCATTTTACCGTGACCTACTCACGCGGGTAGGTTATGAGAGCGCGGTTCCATACACTCCCTACGGTGATCGGCGTCTTGAGTATTTCACGCCGTCAGAACAGGAGGCTATGCGCCGTTTTCAGCAACTCGGCGTATCCGGCACTCCAGCAGAGCTTGATGCGGCGGGATCGGTAGCGGCTCAGGTTGGCGGAGGAAACCCTTATGCGGCGGCGATGCTGGAGTCAACTCGTCGTGGACAGGAGATGCCTTCATATGGCTACCAGTCGATGGTTGGCCAGCTACAGCCTTACATGAGCCCCTATCAGCAGATGGTCGTCAACAGAGAAAAAGACGAGGCCATGCGTCAGTCGGAGATCATGGGGCAGAACATAGGTCTTCAGGCCGCTGGGTCTGGCAGTTTGGGTGGCTACCGAGAGGCCATCATGCAGTCCGAGCGACAGAGAAACCTTGAGGACCAGATGGCGGATATCCAGACTGCCGGGTCTCAACGAGCATTTGAGCAGGCTATGGCCGGATTTGAGTCTGACGAAGCGAGAAGGGCCGCCGCCGCTCAGATGAACATGGAGCAGGCTAGGGCCGCCGCAAGCATGGGTCAGTCGGCTTTTGGACAGCTTATGTCCGCAGACCAACAGAGACTGGCGGCGGCAGGTCTTCTTGGCGACTTCACCATGCAACGCCAGCAGATGGAGATGGAGCGGCTTAGGGGAATGCAGGCCGCAGGTCAGATAGAAAGAGAGTTGATGCAACGGGGTCTAGATATTGGCTATTCAGACTTCTTGCGACAGCAGGCCTATCCAAAGGAGCAGTTGTCTTTCTACAGCTCTATGTTGCAGGGCATCCCGATTGCACCGGGGCAGGTGTCTCAGGCTTATGGCATCACGCCGACGATGACTCAGCAATTGCTTGGATCGGGCATCGCAGGTGTCGGCCTTTACAATGCTTTCGGAGGTTAACGGATAATGAATATTCTTGAAGCAGAAGACATCATCAAGGGCCTGCCAGATCAGTCGTTGATGCAAGAGGCTCAGGCTCCTAGCGGTCAAGTGCCTCAGTTTTTGGTTGTGTCAGAGATTCAGCGCCGTACCGATATGCGGAAGCGGTATGAAGAGCAACAGCCTAACCAAGGCACGGTCAAAGACCAGATACTCCAGCAGGGAATTATGAGTGCGATGCCTCCTCAGATGCCCGCTGGAATGCCTCCTCAGATGCCCGCTGGAATGCCTCCCCAAGGGATGCCCCCACAGCAGATGTTTAGCGGCGGGATTATTCGTCTGGAAAAGGGCGGCTCTACAAGCCCCTATGAGCGGGCGAAGGAGGCTTCGGCTCCTTATAAAATACAAGCAGGCGACACTCCGTCCAAGGTTGCTCGTATGTTTGGTGTTTCAGTCGATGAGTTGCTCGCACACAATGAACCGCTACTAGGCGGAAGGTTCGATGTTGGGACGGTGATAAGAAACCCAAGGGAAAAAGAAATGAAGGTAAAAGCCGCCTATCAGCAAGGGGTTCCAGTAGAGCAAATCGCTCGAGCCATGCGAATGGACCCTACCAAGGTGTTAAGTCTGTTATCAGGCAGACAGCAAGCCTCCGCCAGCCAGTACAACCCGCTTCTTGATGAAGGCGTCTCAGATCTTGACAAGGCGTTTATAGCAAGTGACCGAGCAAAAGACATTGTTGCCGATCAGGTTGGCTCTCGTTTTAACTACTTCCAGCCTCCAGAGATTGTCGGGGACGTGGTTGAGGGCGCAGTAAACGCCTACAGATCAATCCCAAGCATGGAAGACTTGGTCTCCTCAGCTAGGGACGCGCTTCCCGCACCCCCGTCCAGAGAGTCTGTTGAGTCCGCGGGTCGCCAAGCTGGAGAAGGCTTGGTTGGCCTTATGCGCGGCATGCTCCCTGAGGCTCCGGAGCGCGGTCAAACCCCGGATCTTGCCGGAAGATACGCCGAACAACTCGCATCAATAAGCCTTCCAGACCTTGGAGGTCCCACAAGAGAGGAGGCGCTTGCCGCCGACAGGAGAAGGGTGGCGTCAATAAGAGAGGGAATCGCTCCTCTTTCGGAAGAAATATCGCCTTTCGGCACTTACGGGTCAACTCCAGAGGAGTTTGCGGCCAAACGCGGACAATATTCTTTGCCAGAAGGAGCGGGATCTAACTTTCCAGAGGTGTTCCAGTCTGGAAGGGACGTTAACACTCAGTTAGCAAGCCTGCCAGAGTGGGCAAGCTCTGTCTTTGATGCCACTAATGATTCTAGCTTAGACCCGACAAAGTCGGACATTCCGGAGCTTTCAGAGGCCATTGTCGCGGCCCAGCGACTAACCACCGATGCAAGCAAGAAGCCGGATGGTGTGGGTCTTCTGTATGACGACGACGGTTTCCTCGGAATGCTTTCAGGGACCGGCTCAAAGGAGGTTCAGGGCACAAGCGGCATTCAGGCGCAGGGAACTCCCGACAAGACAGAGCCGAGCCTAGACTTCGCAGACCTAATTGCCGAGTCAAAGAAAGCCGGTATGGCCAATGCCCTGATGCAACTAGGCGCCGGCATTGCTGGTGGTGACTTGTCAAAGGGAATATCAGCGGCAGGCATTGCGGCCACCAAGGGCCAGCAGGACGCGAAGGCAATCGCTATACGGAAGAGGCTGGCTGAATATCAGGCTGGGCGTGAAGATATGGCAAGAGACGAGCAGAAGCGTCAGTTTGGCCTTGAGCTTGACCTGAAACAGGATCAATACGGAAAGTCGCTTCTTCAAACCAGCCTGAGTAGCATCCCAGACATGATCAGGCAGAGAGAGCTTGAGCTTACGAGCTTGAGGACCACTCTTTCAGACGATGACCCTCGGATTACAGCAATCGTTGAGGAGATAAAAAACCTGACAAACCAATATAATACTTTTATAAAGCGGGCGGAGGGAGAGATTAGCGACTTTAGCGGGTATCGAGTAGTAGGCACAACAGGAGCATAATCTGATGCCAGTTTCTCGGATACAGGTTCCTGATGGCAGAATACTTGACATAGAGCACCCGGCTGGGGCCAGCGAAAGGGATCTTTTTGCGTTTGCAAGCATGCAAGCCAGTGTCGCGCCGCCGCCATATACTCCGGAAATCCCCGCCATGACGGAGCAGGAGGAAGAAGAGCCGGGGTTCTTCGAGGATGTTAAAGAGCTTGGTCAGCGAACGCTTGGTTCAGCCGCGTCCATCCTTGCAGAGGCTCCCGCTGGAATCCAGTCCATGTTCCGCGAGGGCGTGGAGGAAGACGAGGAGCTTGTTGAGCGAAACAGGAAGATACGAGAAAGCATAAGCAGTGCCCTTGGGTATGATCAGGAGTATGACGACTCGCTACTTGGCCTATCCTCTAATGTACTAGGCTCAATCTTAGGGTTTGGTGGCGCAACCATTGGAGCCGGCGCTACAGGCGCCGCACTGGGGAGCGCGATCTTTCCCGGCGCAGGAACTCTTGTTGGCGGAGTTATAGGCCTTGGTACTGGCGCCCTTCTTGGTGCTGGATCAAATGTCGCCTCTGGCATGGAAGAGACTGCCCGTCAGATAGAGCGCGGGCAGATCGTAACCGATGATGATTACGAGTCTGCGACTGCAAGGCTTGCGGGGATCGGAGCGTCAGAAGGCCTTCCGTTTATTGGGCCGGCAATTAAAGTGCTCAGGAGAATATCTGGAGCGGCCAGAAAAAACCCAAAGGCCGTAGAGAAGCTCACTGACTACATAAGAAGCGCGGCGATTCAGGGCACAGAAGAAGCCGCTCAGGAAGCGTTGGCTGGAATAGCATCAGACGCCGTCCTAAAAGAGTATATCAATCCAGATATCGAGATAGGCGACTCTCTTGGTGTGGACTTGGTTGCCGGAGGTCTTGGTGGCGCTCTCTTTGATGTTGGTATCAACTTGGCAACAAGAAGAAGGCGATCTGGCGGTGTCGATGACGAGGTCAAGCCCCTTCGGGAGGAGCTGGTTGCAGAGGAGGAGGCTCTTCGTTTTGCGCTAGAGCAGAATGAAGTCGCCAGACAAGAAAGGATTTCAGCTAGGTTTGCCACCACCCCTGAGATTGAGATAGATCAAGTAGATACGATCTTTCCAGAGGCAGTAGATATTGCCGGTTTGATTCCAGTTTCTCAGGTGCAAACCCCGGAGGGAAGGACTCTTGAGGTAATGGGGGATGCCCCGACTGACCCCGAGATTTATAGAGGCATTGCAAGAGATTTTGTTCGTCAGCTTGGCGACCAGTTCCCGACGGAGCTAGTCTTTGAGGTCAAGGAGATTAAGCCCGGATTTTCGGCAATCGTTGACGACAAAGGCAAGATATACGGAACCACAGCGCAAGGCGTTCCGACAGAGCTGGCGTCCCGATTGAATCCCTTGGCGGTGGCTTTAAATGCCCAGACCATTGAGGAAAAGATATACCAAAACAACCGAATCATAATCTCCGAATCCAAGGAAGATTATACCCCAGATCAGATCAAGACCCTCCAGCGCCTAGGCAGAATAGCCCTTGGCCCAGAATCCCTTTCATACTCCTCAGAAGCCGCAAACTATGCTGGTGGGACTACAGAAGAGAACGGGTTCCTTCCACAGTTGTCTCCAGAGAATGTTATCGAAAACAACATTCCAAGGAAAAAGCAGACAATCGCCCAGCGCATCAACGTCAAAAGAATCAAAAACGGCCAACTTCCCACTAACAGGTTTGCTCTAAGCGAGATACGCCGAGAGATCGGCGCTGATGTTGGTCGTCTTGCCGAGTACGAGGCTGGCGCCTTCGGCGTAGACACCTACAGAGCATTGCCGATGCCGATAAATGGCAAGTATGCTGTAGTCGCCGAGGCTTTGTCTCCAGATGGAAGAATGGAGCAGACTGGAGAGATAATATACGACAGACCTGCCACGCTCGCGGAGCGGCAAGCGGCTAGAGAAGAGGGTAAAAAGCTACCCAAGCGAGTAAAGTTCTCTTCAGCTAGAGATGCCGCCGCGTTTGCTCAAGCGGCAAATCTCCGCAAGGGGCAGGCAGACATCCCTTCTCAGGACATCATGGGAGATCCTGAGTTTGGCGTAGATAAGATAAAAGAGCTTCTTCGTCAAAAGAATATATCCTCAGATATTAACTCCAAAGAGATCAAGTCTCTTGCCGCAAGGTTTACAGGCAACAAGTTAAGGAGAGATCAGGGCATAAACGCTCTTTCTCCCGCAGAAAGACAGCTCCTCTACCAGAAGCTACGCCAACTCCCTCGCTTCGAATCCCCCACCAAGATACCCGAATTCAGGCTGTTGAAGCCCAAAGAGCCCGAGGCCGTGGTTGAGGAAGGCGTCCAGCAAGAGCCCATAGCGGCGCTCCCTTCACCCTCTACGCCAGCGGGCATGGATACCGCCACAAAGGGTATGCTTGAGCGGGCGATAAGTTCCCGCCTGAAACAGCTAGGGCTTTCAGACATCTCTGGCGTTATCACGGACCTTGTTCGCGACGCCGCAAAAGACGCCGATGGGAACGTGATCCTCGGGCCGGTCGCTGAGGATGCCGACCTTACCGTGGAGGGGGGATACACCTCTGGCGGGGCGAGCAGGGTTTTGCAGGTTGCGATGGACGCAATCATGGCTCGGGCAAATAAGCCGGAGGATGTTGAGGCCGCAGTAATAGACGTTCTCAACCACGAAGTTGTTCACGCGCTGAGGAACCTAGATGTCATAACTCAGTCCGAGCTTCAGTTACTGGAGCGGCTTGCGGGTAAGTATAGAAAGGTTGATGGCGGTCAGACTTATGTTGACTGGGCCAGATCAGCTTACGAAAAAGGCAATCCGGTAATGGTTATGGAGGAGGCTATCGCAGAGATGATCCGCGATGGCATTTCCGGCAGGGTTGTTATTGACAACAAACCAGCAAAAATAACCGGAAAGCCAAGAGCTATATTTAACAAGATCGTCAAGTTCTTCAAGGGGATGTTTGGCGTCGCCAAGGATGTTGATCAGGACTATGCGTCGTTTACGCAATTCCTGAACGATCTTGAAGCGGGTCGAATAGGCGAGAGGGAGAGGGGGCAGGTAAGAACCCTTTATAGGCTTGAGCAGGTTACCGGTCAGTTCGTTGATCGCCGCGCCCCGATTGAGCCGATAGCGGAGACGACAACCGTTGAGGTCGAGACCCCAAGGCCCGCTGAGAGGGAGACTCAGACGACGGGGGGGACTGCCGCCAAAATAAAAGCAGAAGTGCCAGAATCTGAAGACCTCATGGAAGAGGCTGGTCTGGATGACTTAATGTTCAGCCGCAGACTGGAAAGGGCAGAAGAGCAGGGCTTCGACACGAGCGAGGTTTTTTACCACGGAAGCGTGGCTTATAAGCCGATAGAGAAGTTTCAGGGAGAGGTGGGTCGAGGCGCGATAGCAGGCCACTTCACCAGAAATCCAGAGCTTGCTTCTGCGTTCGCTCAGGGTGCAACCAACGACGCCCTGCCGAGGCCAACTATATATCCCGTATTTCTCAAGAAGGGCACTGGGGCCAATAATCAGGGGGGACTTTTTGCCGTAAGACAGGCAGAGGCTGACGGAGCATTGCAGGAAGTCTTGAAGGCAGTCATAACGCCATTCTCCCCAAGCTCTTCGCTAGGAAGAGATCTGTCAAAGTATTACGAAAGACAGATAAATCGTGACTTTGTGCGCGTCCAAACAGAAGGCATGAACGAGATTATGGATCGTTTTTACGGAGGCGAAATATCCATAGGAGAAGCCGCTGTCTCTTTGGCAAGAGAGTATCACCAAGAGCTTGCACCGCTGTATTTTAAAAATCTCAAAAAGTCCACCTATTATGACGACACATCCTTTGAGGAGCTAGAGATAATGGCTCCGTACATAAAGGATGCTGGCTTTATCGGGTATTATGACATCGAAGAGATTCGCGCCCCATACTCGGCGATTGCCATGTTTAATGCTGGGGACGTAAAGGGTGTATTCGCTGATTACGACCCCACTGGTGTGCCAGAAGGTGCGCTATATGAAGATGACATCATGTTCAGCCGCCGATCCGATATGCCTCCCCCAGAAAATGCTCAAAGAACTCAAATCTCTGGAACCCTTCCAACCTATCGAAAAGCTACAGACATATTAGATAAAGAGGCGTCCGGCGATAGATCTCTTGACTTTGGGGCCGGCTTGGGGCTTGGAGCGCAAGAGTTTGGGTATGACTCTTATGAGCCGTTTCCAAGAGAGGGCTTTTCTCCAACCTACACATCCCCAGATCAGATAGAGCCTAGATCTTATGACAAAATAGTAAATCTTAACGTGTTAAATGTAGTGCCGAGGGATGCTAGAGATCGGATCGTCAAAGACATAGGCACGGCCCTAGACGCAGGGGGCGTTGCAATAATAACAGCGCGGGGCAAAGACGTTCTTAACGCCAATGGCAAAAAAGGTCCAGAGCCAACATCTGTTATCACGACAAGAGGGACGTACCAAAAAGGGTTCTCCAGAAAAGAGCTTGTTGATTATCTGAGGGAAACTCTTGGCCCATCATTTGAGGTGTCACCCCTAAACCTTGGGCCTGCTGGCGCGATAGTGAGAAGGACTGACTTTGATAGCTCCTCTTTCAGCAAAAGAGGGGATACAAAGCATGGAATCCCTAGAGAATATATTGTCTCCTCCAGAGGTCAGGTATCTGGCAAGCCAGCACTGCCCAAGGCGATCAATCCCAAAAACGGTGAGGCTCAGGCCCAAAAGCTGGCTGAGTTGGCAGAGCGGCATCCAGACCCACTATCTAGCAAGGCCGCATGGCTTAAATTTGAGCGAGACCTTCTAGGTGACAATGAAACCCCCTCAGCGCCAACAGGCTTAATCAACCTGTACAACGACATGGATTCTTGGGTTGAAAGGCACGAACAGCTTACTCCAGAGCAACTTACCGCCGCTGGCGAAGGATTTGATCTGGTAGAGGATATGAGCAGAGCCTATGAAAACGGCGATGCTACCGTAGACACCACGGGCAAGCTGATGCTGTGGGGCATACTTTCTCGAATGCTGTCTGCACATCCGCACGAGTCAGCGTTCCTTGATGCCGCCGTAGACAAAAAGCTGTCTGAATTTATTAGTAGGGCCGTTGAGCGGGAATGGACTCAAGCTGACATAGACGAATACTTTCAGTGGGCGGACACAGTTATTCCAGACTTTGCTCCGTCCAAGCAGGGAACATCCAACCTCCGCTCCTTTGGGGGGACTTTCCTGCCCAAGATGTCAAAGCGCATGCCGAGCGGCAAATCCGCTTTGGAGGAGTTGCATGATCTTATAGCTGACAAGTCTGTGCCAACCAGTGATATCCGTGCAAAATACTACGGATTGAATCAGGGGATGGGAATCCAGAATAAAGTGCTTTCATTTGTCCTCCTTATGACCGGCAGAAAAGATGTAGTTATTTTGGACCGCATACAGATCAATTCTATGTGGGATGCTGGTCGATTCGGAAAGCTGATATATGACGATGTAGCCAGCCTCTTTGAGGGCGCCCACGGATTGGCAAGGTATGAAGCGCTGGAGCGATCTCTAGCGAGCAAGATACAGGGTCTTTATGACAGGATTGGCAGACCAGAGGATGCGTCTGTTGGTCGCTACCATTGGGAAAGCTGGGTAAGGGACTCGGGGCAGGTTGTATCTCACCCGACGATCAAGGGGATGATTAGCGAAACCAAGGGGGATCAACCGCTTGCCAGTTCTTATGCAGACATAGGCGCGCCAGAGGGGCGGTTTCATCAGTTTGCTTTTGGCTCTGTTTATGCCCGTGACGCAAACGGCACTCCTTACATTATGTACGCAGATAGCAATGGCGTTCCGCACAAATTCGGGCTAAAGCGATTCAAAGACTTTTTGAATCACGTAAAAAAGCCGTCCAGCGGAGTCATTCCCGCTAAATTTAGCGTAAAATCATACAAGGAAGCCGGTTACCCGTGGTATCAGTCAGAGGAAGTAAATCGTGAAAGACTCGACCAGATCATCCAAGATTTCTCAGAGGGAGCAACAACTACAGAGGCGGTTGTTTCAGACGCTATTGAATCTGAAGGAAAAGCCGATGTCGCCGGACAGCGACCTAGCGATGCAGACATCCTCGGTGAGGACCAAGTCGCCTTCTCGCGTCGAGCCGCAGACAGAAATGTAGAGCGGGCAAGCCAGAAGGCTGTTGATGATGTTCTGTCTTATGCGGAAAAGTCAGAGCCTGACGCAATCGGGGTTGAGACTCTCCGATATGGGCCGCTAGCCTATTCAAGAAACGCGGGGTACTCCGACCAAAACGGAGCCGCGCCAACCTTTACCAGTCCATCAAGGTCTTGGTTTAATAAGCTAGTTTTTGAGGTTCAGGACAAGCTGACAGACCTCCGAGCTATCGAAGATGCAATAAACGAATCAAGAAAGGCTCGCGGACTTGATCCGATCCCGGTTTCGGAAAGCGCCTATACTGGCGAAGAAACCATTGCTGGTAAAATCGCCGCGTTTAATCGAGCTTTTGAAAAGAACGAGCTTGAGCCTCTCATTAAAGAGATGTCTGACAAAGATGTCAGTATTGAACAAATGGACGAGTTCTTGGTTTTGCGTCACGCCATCGAGCGCAACGAGCGCATTCGCAAGATAAACCCGTCCATGCCTGACGCGGGATCGGGCAAGTGGAACGGCCAAGAGCTTACGGACAACTATGTCAAGAGCAAGATGCTTGCTGACTTTGGAATGGAGTGGGACGCGAAAAGCGGGACATGGAAGGGCGGCAATGCCAGAGCAAAAACCCTCTCTGAACTAGCATCTCGGCTCGACAAAATAAACAGCACGACACTTGCCATAAACGAGAAGGGCGGGTTGATAACCGAGCAGGACAGAAAGTTCCTTGACAGCTTCTACAAATACTACACTCCGCTCAGAGGGATTTCTCAAGAAGAAGATGTTGCCGCTGAGACAAGCGAAAGAACCGCTGGCTCAGGGGGATCTCTCAGCACTGTAGGAAAAGAAACCAAGAGGGCAATGGGTCGCGCCACCGAAGCTGTTTCCCCGATGGCAACGATAATATCTAGTCGTGGAACGCAGGTTGCCAGAGCTATAAAGAACACTTCTTTCGGCAATAGGCTTGTTGATCTGATCAAGAAGAACCCAAATGATGATGTTTGGCAACTGATATCCCCAGACGATCCTAAATACAAGCGCATGTTTGACTCAACATACACCTATGTTGGGCCGGACTCCTCTCGCTATGGCGAAAGGAAGAGAGATATATCGGGCGAGTCCGACAAGAAGAACTGGGTAAAGAGGGTAAAGGTTGTCCAAGACCCAGTGCTAAACCCATATGCCGAAGAGCTTCTTGGGGTTAAAGTTGATGGTCAGCAATACTACGTTCTGTTTAACAACCCAGACCTAAGAAAGGCGGCTATAAATCTGGACGCACAGAGCACGAGCATTGCGATGAATGCGCTTTCCTCGATGACGAGGTGGATGTCCTACGTCAACACCAGCCTAAACCCGGAATTTGTTGTTGGCAACTTTGCAAGAGATGTTCAGACTGCCATTGCCAACATCATTGGCGAGCAGACAATGGAAGACGGAAAGGCGCTGGGAACCAAGAAGATGGTTCGTCAGGTGCTGAAGCGAACACTGCCCTCAATCGGGGTGTTTTATAAGGGCATAACAAACCCAGAAAAACTGTCCGGCCAAGACGCCATAGATTTTAACGAGTTCATCAAGACTGGATCTAAGACAGATTGGTTCCATTCTCTGCCCCCAGAGCAGCAAAAACAAAACATCGCCATGATGATTGAAATGGCCAACGGCACATTTAAAGGGAATGCGGCTAAGGGGTTTTCTGCGGTCAAGAGCTTCGTTGATGACACAAACAACGCAGTTGAAAACGGCGTCCGCCTTGCGACATTTGTGGCCGCAAGAGACTCATTTATTGATGCGGGCATTCCCAGAGAGTTAGCAATCCAGCAGGCGTCAACTCTAGCCAAAAACCTTACTGTTAACTTTAACAGGCGAGGCAACTCCGGTCAGTTGCTCAACTCCCTTTACCTGTTTTTTAATGCATCGGTTCAGGGGACGGTCAACACGATGCGCGGGCTGAATGTTTTTGACCCTAACTCGTCAAGAACAAAGCAGGGAATCGTTGCCGCAATAATGGGGTTCGGCGCACTCATGGCGGCACTGGGCGATATGGCGCTTGAAGATGACGAGTTTGAGGATATAGAGGAATATATCAGGGATAGAAACATAGTCATCCCTCATGCGTTTTGGGGCGGAGATCCAAAGCTGTATTCCACGATACCGCTCCCCTACGGCTACAACGTCTTTTATAACATGGGGGAGAACGCCTACCTTGTGGCCGCGGGCAAGAAATCCCCAGAGGATGCCGCTGTAAGAGCTAGCAATGTATTCTTGGGCTCCTTTAGCCCGCTGGGCACATCGTCAAGCGAAACATTCCTCGGGTCTGCGTTTAAGACAGCAACTCCTCAGTTTGGAAAACCATTGGTTGAGCTGGTGATGAATGAAAACTACTTTGGCTCCCCCATTTACCCGCCAGAAAGTCCATACGGGGTAGATGCGCCAGCCTCTAGGCGGTCATTTAGCAATACGGCACAAGTCTGGAAAAACATAACCGAAACTCTAGCCTCAATAACCGGCGGAAATGAATCTGAACCGGGGCTTCTGGAGGTTCCTCCAGACTCGTTGAGCTATCTGCTTAACTATGGTTTTGGCGGCGCCGGCTCTTTTGTTGAGAGGACGTTTTTCAAAGTTCCTCCGGCGATGATTGATGAGTCAGTCGATCTTGAGGTAAGAGATATTCCGTTCGTGAGAAGGGTGCTGGGTGAGATAAATAGCCGCGCAGACTCCGAGAAGTTTTATGAAAGAAGGGAGACCCTTCAAAGGAAGGATATGCAAGCTAACGATATTCTTCGGGGTAAAGAAAGAAATGACTATTTGAAGGAGAACTCCGCCTATATGAAGATGGTTCCAATCCTTTCTGGAACCGACAAGAATTTGCGAGAGCTGAGGAGGCAACTTCGACAGATAAAAGAGCTGAAAAACGTATCCCCTCAGCGAGCAATAGAGCTGGCAAACAAAGAGAAGCTAATACAAGATAGGATTGACAAGTTGATTGATAGATTTAACAGCCGATACGACGCGGTAGTCGGCAAAACAAAATAAGTAAACTTGCAAATCATTAGCATGGGGTACTGATTTTGGAGCATCCACTATTACAGTTTTGCCAGTCAAACGCGCAGTTAGATGCCGTTAGGCTGATTGAGGTTGAGAAGGTAAGCCAAAGAGAGGCCGCGTTACAGCTAGGAATCTCAAGGACTGCGTTAAGGGATAGGCTTACAGCCGTTAAAAGGAACGCGGCAAAAAGGGGGTATAGCCCTAACAACCATTGGAATCATCCAGTTCCAGACGGGCATAAAATTAAGGGCGTATCGACCTTCTATGATGAAGACGGTAGGCCAATACGCCAATGGGTCAAGTCTCAGACCGATGAACAGCGCCAGTTTGAGATACTTTGCGAGAGACTTGAAAACACCCTAGAGGGCATCAAGCCCTTTAAGCCGACCAAGCCCCCGAAAGAAGCAGACGAAAATCTTCTTTCACTTCTAACGATCACGGATTTTCACCTCGGTATGTACGCATGGCAGGCCGAGACCGGCGAAGACTGGAGTGTTGAAATCGCCCGAGATGTTTTTCTCAACTCTATTCATGACATGATACAAGCAAGCCCCAAGTCCGGCACCGGCCTGCTTTGTCAGCTCGGCGATTTTTTGCATTGGGACGGAATTTTGTCGGCCAGTACGCCAATTTCCGCTCATCCGCTCGATGCGGACACCCGATACGGCAAGCTAGTTGAGTTGGCCATGTCGGTTATGGCTGAAGCCGTGAGGATGATGCTGAAGAAATTTAACAAGGTGGTGGTCGTCTCCGCTGAGGGCAACCATGATATTAGCGGGAGCATCTGGCTACGGAAGTACATCAAGCATCTTTTTGCTGATGAGCCGCGACTAGAGGTTATCGATAACGAGTTTCCGTATTACGCCTACCTGCATGGCGAGACCATGCTTGCCTTCCATCATGGTCACAAGGTAAAGCTAGGCCAATTGCACAAACTATTTGCCAGCGAGCCTCGATTTAGAGAAATGTGGGGTAAGGCCAACTACACCTATATCGCCACAGGCCACTACCATCACGAGAGTGTTGTGGAGGACGGTGGCGCTATCGCTGAGATGCACCCAACACTAGCTGGTAGAGACGCTTACGCGGCTCGCGGGGGGTGGGTATCAAGGCGGGGAGCGAAAGTCATTACATATGACAAGTCAGACGGTGAGATAGCCCGTGTAACTGTGAGGCCAAGAGCATGACAAAAGTTGTCACCATGAAGAAGAAGCCCACAGCATGGCAAGAGATCGCCATTATGCTAGAGGCGTTTATAACTAACCTGATCTCAGAAGACTCGGATCT
>Ga0208644_1000794_pt1 | contig 28223 bp, 42 predicted proteins | sample VirMetDEL_Nov_18_FD_184517 | JGI IMG/M metagenome (GOLD analysis project Ga0208644, IMG submission 184517) | Aqueous microbial communities from the Delaware River and Bay under freshwater to marine salinity gradient to study organic matter... | ecosystem: Environmental > Aquatic > Marine >...
TTTACAAAACCCAGTATCTGAAGAAGGAGCACTAATAAAACGTGAGTGGTGGAACATATGGGAAGAAGAAAACCCACCCAGTTGTGAATTTATTATTATGACACTTGATGCGGCTCAAGAAAAGAACAACCGTGCTGACTACAATGCCCTGACTACTTGGGGTGTGTTTATGAATGAAGAAACTAATAACTATAATATTGTTCTTCTAGATGCTATTAAGCAGAGACTGGAGTTTCCAGAGCTCAAAGAATTATGTCTAGAAGAGTATAAATCGTGGGAGCCTGATGCGTTCGTGGTAGAGAAGAAGTCAAACGGTGCTGCACTTTACCAAGAATTTAGACGTATGGGGATTCCTGTAGGAGAGTTTACACCAGGCAAAGGACAGGATAAAATTAGTCGTGTGAACGCTGTGTCTGATTTATTTAATTCAGGTATAGTATGGGCACCAGACAGAAGATGGGCACACGAAGTGATAGAAGAGTGTAACGATTTTCCTTCAGGTGCGAATGACGACCTAGTGGATGCGACAACGCTTGCCTTAATGAGATTTAGGCAGGGCGGATTTATTAGGTTGCCGAGTGACGAAGAAGATGACATTCCGAGTTTTAGAAGGTACAATCAGAAACGTCTGTATGTTATTTAACAACGGAGATAATTATGTTATATCAAAAGTTGAGAGAAGCAGGAAGATGGGTAATGGATAAATATAATACTTACCACAAAATTGTAAGTGCAGTTTTATTAATATTATTGATAATCTGTATACTATAGGAAAAAATTATGGCACAAGACAACAACGTTGATAAAGGGTTATACCAAGCTCCTCTTGGTATGGAAGAGATGGCTCAAGAAGAGCCTGATTTAGAAATAGAAATCGAAGACCCAGAAGAAGTCACTATTAAAGCAGGAGATATGGAGATTACCATAGACCCTGACCGTATGGACGATGATGAGTTCGCTGCAAACCTTGCAGAAGAAATGGATGATGACTTACTTGAGAAGTTAGCTAGTGATTTAATCGGTGATTATGCAGGAGACGTAAGTTCTCGTAAAGACTGGCTTGATACTTATGTAGATGGGTTAGAACTTTTAGGTCTTAAATTAGAAGACAGAAGTGAACCATGGGAAGGAGCTTGTAATGTTTATCACCCTCTATTAACAGAGACTCTTGTGAAGTTTCAAGCAGAGACTATGACCGAAACTTTCCCAGCGAGTGGTCCAGTTAAAACTACGATTATTGGCAAAGAAACTGAAGAGAATATGGATGCTGCTAATCGTGTCAGAGAGAATATGAATTATCAACTCACCGAGAAAATGGTTGAGTATAGACCTGAACACGAAAGAATGTTATGGGGTTTAGGTCTTGCAGGTAACGCTTTTAAGAAAGTTTATTATGACCCTAACTTAGAACGTCAAGTTTCTATGTATATTCCAGCTGAAGATTTAGTTGTACCTTATGGTGCATCTGATTTAGAAAGTGCAGAAAGGGTTACTCACGTTATGCGTAAAACACAAAACGAATTACGCAAATTACAAGTTGGTGGGTTCTATAAAGATGTAGACTTAGGTGAGCCAACTTATGATTTAGATGATGTTGAGAAAAAGATAGCTGAGAAGATGGGTTTTAGTGCTACAACTGACAGTCGCTTCAAGATACTAGAGATGCACGTTGACTTAGACTTAGAAGGTTATGAAGATGAGGTGGATGGTGAGCAAACAGGAATCGCATTACCTTATGTCGTAACTATAGAGAAGAGTACCAATACAGTACTTGCTATCAGACGTAATTGGAACCAAGATGACAAAACTAGACAGAAACGTCAGCACTTTGTGCACTATGGTTATGTTCCTGGTTTTGGTTTTTATCATTTTGGATTAATACATTTAATAGGTGCGTTTGCTAAATCTGGAACTATGATACTTAGACAGTTAGTAGATGCAGGTACACTATCTAATTTACCAGGCGGGTTTAAGTCTAGAGGACTTAGAATCAAAGGTGATGACACACCAATATCCCCTGCTGAGTTTAGAGATGTAGATGTACCATCAGGTAGCATCAGAGATAATATATTACCACTCCCTTATAAAGAACCAAGTCAAGTATTAAACTCATTAATGAATCAGATTATTGAGGAGGGTAGAAGATTTGCTAGTGCAGCTGATTTAAAAGTATCTGATATGTCAGCTCAAGCTCCTGTAGGAACAACACTTGCTATCTTAGAAAGAACATTAAAAGTAATGTCTGCGGTACAAAGTCGTATTCATTATGCAATGAAACAAGAATTTAAATTATTAAAAACAATTATTAGAGATTTTACACCACCAGAATATTCTTATACACCTGATACAGGTTCAAGAATGGCAAAACAAAGTGACTATGACTTGGTGGATGTAATCCCTGTTAGTGACCCTAATGCTGCAACAATGTCACAGAAAGTTGTTCAGTATCAAGCAGTCATGCAGTTGGCACAACAGAACCCAGATATCTATGATATGGTGGAACTTAACCGACAAATGTTAGATGTACTTGGGGTAAAAAATGCTGAGAAACTATTACCTAAGAAAGATGATATCAAACCTATGAACCCTGTTTCAGAGAACATGAACCTCATCAATGGTAAACCTGTGAAAGCATTTATATACCAAGACCACGAAGCCCATATCAAGACTCATATGGCTTTTGCCGAAGACCCTAAAATTAGAGAGTTAGTAGGTCAAAGTCCAAATGCAGCAAAAGTGCAGTCTGCTGTAGAAGCTCACATAGCAGAGCATATTGCGTTTGAGTATCGTAAGAGAATTGAAGAAGAACTTGGAGCTCCACTACCTCCACCAAATGAAGTATTACCAGATGATGTGGAAGTAGAACTCTCAAGACTTGTATCTAAAGCAGGACAACAGTTGCTACAAACTAATATTAATGAAGCGAAGCAACAACAGATTCAACAGCAAGAAGATGACCCACTGTTACAGATACAAAAACAAGAGTTACAAATTAAACAGATGGAAGCTCAAGCAAAAGCTAAGAAGATGAATGATGACTCGTCTCTTGACCAAGCAAGACTTGAATTAGAAAAGATGAGAATAGAGTCGCAAGAAAGAATCGCTGGTGCTAAGATTGGTGCTGACGCAGTCAACCAACAAAAACAGTTGGATGCAAAAGAATTTATGGAAGGTACTAAGTTAGGTGCTGAAGCCATAAAACGACAGAAAGATGAAACGTAATTAAACGCAAAAGGAGAGAGAAATGGATGAATCGTTAATGATTCTCGCCAAACAGTTAGGTGAGGAAGAACAACGCATGAAAGATGATATGGCACAAGGTAGAGCCGAAGAATACGCCCAATATATGCACGCATGTGGAGTAATCAGAGGTTTTCAAATAGCTCAAGGACTTATCGCTTCTTTAGCACAACATATGGAGAATGACGATGAGTGAAATACAAACACCTACTAAAGAAATTGTATCTGCATCTGGTGCACCTATGACACCACCTAAAATTGATGTAGAAGAAACCAAACCTACGCAATTACCTGATGTAAGAGGATATCGTATATTATGCATGGTCCCACAGGTAGATGAAGCGTATGAGAGTGGGATAATTAAATCTGATAAAACTAAAAACATTGAGGAACACTCAACAGTAGTTTTATTTGTTATGAAATTAGGAGATATGGCTTATCTAGATAAAGATAGGTTTCCTACAGGTCCTTGGTGTAAAGAGGGAGACTTTGTTATAACAAGGGCATATTCTGGAACTCGAATCAAGATTCACGGAAGAGAGTTTCGCATTATTAATGACGACACAGTAGAAGCTGTAGTGGATGACCCACGTGGCTACGAACGTGCATAACATGGAGAGCAAAGATGGCAAAGATAATCAATGAGATTCCTGATGAGTTACTTGATGAGGAAGAGGTTGAGGTAAAGGCTAGTGAAGCTGATAAGGTTGCTCAAGAGCAAAACACAGGTGATGTAGAAATTCCTGAAGAAGCTCCAAAACAACCTAAAAAAGAAGCTGAACCTGTCCAAGGAGAGTTAGACTTTGATATTGAGATTGAAGATGATACTCCGAAAGCAGATAGAAATAGACAACCTTTACCTGATGAAGTAAAAGAAGAGCTTGATGCTGATACTTTAGATGATTATTCAGATAGAGTAAAAAACAGAATGGCTCAGTTGAAAAAAGCTTGGCATGATGAAAGACGTGCAAAAGAAGCAGCAGACCGCGAAAGAGCTGAAGCTGCAAGAGTTGCCGAACAAATTATGTCAGAGAATAGAAAGCTTAAAGAAACACTTTCAACAGGAGAGGCAGATTATCTAAAGACTCTTCAAGAGAAATATATGAGTGATTTAGCGATTGCTCAAAGAGAGTATAGAGAAGCTTATGATGCAGGTGATAGTGAAAAGTTAGTAGAAGCTCAAACTAAAATGAACGAAGCTCAATATAAATTGGGTCAAGCTCAAGATAGACAGCCTCAATATAATCAAGAGACTTTACAAACTAATGAAAATGCGGTATCTTCAAGCCAAGATACAGTGAAACCTAGTGTTCCACGACCAGATGCGAAGGCACTTGCTTGGCAAGAGAAAAACACCTGGTTCGGTCAAGATGAAGAAATGACTTCATTAGCATTAGGACTGCATGAAAAGTTAGTCAGAAGTGGAGTAAATCCATCATCTGAAGAGTATTACCGTAGTATTGATAGTACTATGCAAAAACGATTCCCAGAATATTTTGGGACTGATACGTTGGAAGAGGCTAAACCTGCCCAACGCAAACCTTCAACTGTAGTTGCTCCAGCAACAAGGTCAACTGGCCCTAAAAAGGTTAGATTGACAAAGACACAGTTAGCTTTAGCAAAGAAATTCAAGCTAACACCAGAGCAATATGCACGCGAATTAATTAAAACGGAGAATGCAAATGGATAAAAGCAACAATCGTAAGAGTAGAGAAGCAGTAGTTCGAGAAGAAACTGAAGTTCGAAATAAACAGTGGCAACCTCGTTCAACATTACCAGAAATCAAGCATGAAGCTGGCTGGGCGTATCGTTGGATTAGAGTGTCGTTGGTGAATGAAGCTGATAACCTAAATGTGTCCTCTCGTATGCGTGAAGGCTGGGAGCCTGTGAAACATTCAGACCACCCAGAAGTACAAATACCAGCAGACCCTAACTCAAGATTCAAAGACGGTATTGAGATTGGTGGACTGCTATTATGTAAAATGCCACAAGAAATGGTAGACCAGAGAAATGAATATTTTAGGGAAAAAGCCCAAGCTCAAGAGCAGGCGGTTGACCAAAATTTAATGCGTCAAAATGACCCTAGAATGCCGTTGTTCTCTGATAAAAAGTCAACTACTTCTTTTGGAAAAGGAAATAAATAATTCTTTTAAGGAGATGATATTATGGCAAGTTCAGCCGCACCTTACGGTTTCAGACCCGTAAATTTGATTGGTGGTCAGCCTTATGCTGGTTCTACTCGTCAAATTAAAATTGCGTCTGGCTATGGTACAAACTTATTTAATGGGCACATCGTTTCTATAGTAGCAGCGGGAACCATTGAATTAGTTACTACAAATGGAGATAACTCTACTGGTTTTCCAGCAGGGACTATCGGTGTGTTTGTAGGTTGTTCATACACAGACCCAAATACAAGCCAAAAAGTGTTCGCACAATATTGGCCAGCTAGCACTGTTGCTAGTGATGCAGTAGCTTATGTCGTAGATGACCCTGATGTATTATTACAAGTACAAGCAGATGGTTCTTTAGACCAAACAGCTTTAGGAGCTAACGCTTACTTAGCTGAGGTACAATCTGGTACTACAGGTTCTACAACAACAGGTAATTCAGACATAGCAATAGATGCATCTACAGTAGCTGTTACTTCAGGATTTGCGTTCAGAATCGTTGATTTTGTTGATTCACCAAGTTCTTCAGTAGGAGATGCTGCTACAGATGTGTTAGTTAAGTTCAACCCAGATAGCCACAGCTATCTTAACAAGACTGGTATTTAAGGAGAATAAATCATGGCAATTTCAAGAGCTCAATTATTAAAAGAGTTGCTTCCTGGCCTTAATGCTTTATTCGGAATGGAATACGAGCGTTATGGGGAAGAGCACAAAGAAATCTACGAAACTGAATCTTCGGAAAGAAGTTTCGAAGAAGAAACAAAACTATCTGGCTTTGGACAAGCACCTGTCAAAAACGAAGGTTCTGCCATCGCTTATGACAATGCTCAAGAAGCGTTCACAGCTAGATATAACCACGAAACCATAGCTTTAGGTTTCTCACTAACAGAAGAAGCTGTAGAGGATAACCTTTACGATACTTTATCTGCGAGATACACAAAAGCTTTAGCACGTTCAATGGCTAACACAAAACAAGTGAAAGCTGCTAACGTATTAAACAATGGTTTCTCAGGTGGTCCTACAGGTGGTGATGGTGTTACATTATTTAGCACAGCTCACCCATTAGTATCAGGTGGTACAAATAGCAATACTCAAACAACAGCTGCTGACTTAAACGAGTCATCATTAGAAAATGCGGTTATTCAAATAGCTGCGTGGACAGATGAAAGAGGTTTATTGATTGCTGCTAAGCCACGTAAACTAATTATCCCACCAAGCTTACAATTCGTTGCTACACGTTTATTAGATACTGAGCTACGTACAGCTACAGCTGATAACGATATCAACGCTATTAGAACTAATGGTGCGATACCTGAAGGGTATGCAATTAATCACTATCTAACAGATACTGATGCATACTTCCTAACAACCGATGTACCAAATGGTCTAAAACATTTTGTTAGAACACCATTAACTACATCTATGGACGGTGATTTCGACACAGGTAATGTAAGATACAAAGCCCGTGAAAGATATTCATTTGGTTGGTCAGACCCACTAGGAATGTGGGGTTCACAAGGTGCTTAATGCACTAAGTGTTTTGGATACCTAGTTTTCTCATAGTTTCTGGGTATTCATCGAAGCTCTCTACCATCTCTCGTAGGGAGCTTCTTTTTTTCTTTAAATTAATTTCAAAAAGAGTATAATTTAAACCATCGGGAACAATATAACTTATCTAACTGCCCCGACAGACGCATACACGATAGATAAGTTTGAACTTTGTATGGAGATATTATAATGTCAAGAACAACATTTTCAGGTCCAGTCACCTCAAATGCAGGTTTCAATGGTCCAGTCGTAGTAGATAACTCAACACTAAACACAGGCGGTGCTGTTACTACAACTTTAACAGCAGCTCAATCAGGTACTTTATTTGAAGTAGATGGCACAGGCGATATCGTTGTTAATATGCCTGCGTTAAGCACAGGCAACGTAGGAGTATCCTATGAATTTTTTGTAACTACAGCTGTAGGTGCTGCTAAAACTGTTACTTTCGTTTTACCAGGTTCAGCAGTGTCTAATTTCTTTGGTGCTTTACAACTTATGGGTGGTACAGCTGCTAACCCAGCTAGTGATGTTGCAGGTGATACATTAACTTTAGGAAACTCAACAATTGTAAACTCAAGAGTGAAATTAACATGTGTATCTGATGATGGTACAAACTCTACATGGAAAGCAGAAACACTTTCTTCACCAATAGCAACTATTGCTTAATAGGAGATAAGATATGAGCAACAATGGAGATATATGGGCAGTAACCCCTTCCACTAGTGCTACATACTATAGAGCCGCAGCATCGATTGGAGGAGCTGGGGCTCTAACCCTACTTACAAATGACGCAGGTCCTAACGGTGTAGGTTATAAAGTATTATTTACTTCTGCAGGTGATGACCGCGGTATTACTTTTACTATCGTTGGTATTACTGTAAGTAACACACTAACAGGAGACTCAACTACAGAAGTCGTTACAGGTGCTAATGCTAGTACAGCTTCTTCTAGTAATTTTTTTGCTAAGATTACAAGTATCACTGCATCAGGTGCTTCAGCAGGAAACGTAAGTATAGGAACTACTGGGTCAATAGCTTTACCTAGAACTCGACTAAAAGGGTTCTATTATTTAGCTAGTGGTTCAGCGGGTAGCATAAAAGTTAATTTAAATAGTAGCTCAGGTACAGAGTTGTTAAATATAGCAACACCAGCAAGTGCAACAGGAACACAAGATATGTTCCTTCCTGGTATGGGTATATTAACAACATCGACAGGTAGTAGCATTACAGATTTTTCTGTGGTTACTATTACTAATGTTACTAATACAGTACTATTCTGTGGATAAGTATGGCCGTTACTAAGAAAAAAACAGTCAAACGAAAAGGAATGGGAATTAAAACTTCAGTTAAGTCTGGTAATTTTAGAAAGACTAAAGCTGGAGCAGGAATGACTAAGAAAGGTGTTGCAGCCTATCGTAAAGCCAACCCTGGTAGTAAATTGAAAACAGCCGTAACTGGAAAAGTCAAAAAAGGTTCTAAAGCTGCTAAGAGACGTAAATCATTCTGTGCACGTAGTGCAGGTCAAATGAAGAAGTTTCCAAAGGCAGCTAAGAATCCAAACTCAAGGTTACGTCAAGCTCGTAAGAGGTGGAAGTGTTAACATGGAAGATAAAGTGCAAGAAACAGTAGCCGTTCACAATGTTGAAATAGAACATATGAAAAAAGATATTGACCACATTATCCAAAAGGTCGATAGAATGGATGCTAAGATAGATAATATTGAGAAGATATTAGCTGAATTTAAAGGTGGAAAAGCTGTAGGACTTTGGTTCTTTGGCTTTTTTGGAGCTATCGCTGGGGCGATCATAACCTGGTGGGTAGGTAAATAATTTTATAGGAGAAGGAAAATGACAAGAGGACAGAGAAAATTTAGTGGTGCTAAAAAGAAAATGGCAGAAAATGCTTTAATGGGTGGAGAAAGAATACCTAAGTTTATATCTAAAAAAACTTCAAGAGGTACTAGAAAAAGACTTAATCCTGAATATAAAGCTATTTATGGTAGTGCTAATTTGAAAAACAGACCTCTTAAAATAGATAACAAAGGGTTAACACCTAATGTTAAGAAAAAAGCCCCTGTTAAAAAGAAATCTGACGGAGATGCGATATCAAATAGAAAATCTATGAGAGAGTTAATGTTAAAGAAAAAAACAGGCTCTACTTATGACCCAACAAAAGCTAACCGTGCAGGTCAAAGAATGGGTCAACGTAAAGCTGGTGGTATGATTAAGAAAAAAATGGCATCAGGTGGTAAGGTACGTGGTGATGGTATCTGTAAACGCGGTAAAACAAAAGGGAGAATGGTCTAATGTCTAACTGTGGAAGCAAAAGGAAAATGGCTTATGGTGGTAAGGTCAGAAAGATGGCTCAAGGTGGTATGATGAAACCTGTAGATAAAGAAAAAAATCCAGGTCTAGCTAAGTTACCAACAGAAGTTCGTAATAAGATGGGCTTTATGAAGAAAGGTGGTATGACTAAAAAGAAAGCACCTAAAGGAATGCATTATATGCCTGATGGAAAACTTATGAAGGATTCAGCTCATAAGAAAAAGTCTAAAAAAATGATGTATGGTGGTACTGTCAAGAAGATGAAACACGGTGGTATGGCTAAGTGTAAGCGTGATGGTATAGCTATGCGTGGTAGAACTAGAGCAGGTAAGTAAATATGATGAAATGTCGTGGAATGGGAAGAGCTATGAAAAAACCTATTGCCCTTAAAAAAGGTGGTAGTGTTAAAGATGCGTGTTATCATAAGGTGAAAGCACAATATAAAGTTTTTCCTAGTGCTTATGCTTCTGGTGCGATTGCTAAATGCAGGAAGAAACGAGGCGGTAAAAAGTAATGGCCGTTCGTAAGACAAAAAAAGGTCTTGCACTAAAGCGATGGTTTAAGGAAGAGTGGAAAGACGTAAGAACAGGCAAAGCCTGTGGTCGCAATAAAAATGAGAAACGTGGTACACCTTATTGCAGACCTAGTAAACGAGTGTCAAGTAAAACTCCTAAGACAGCAGGAGAAATGACGGCAGCTCAAAAGAAGAAGCGTATTGCTCAAAAGAAAAGACTTGGGCAACCAGCTGGAAAACCACGTAGAGTAGCACCACTTAGACGTAAGAGGAAGAAAACATAATGGCAACATCAGGAACAACAACGTTTAACTTAGATTTAAACCAAATAGTTGAAGAAGCATTTGAAAGATGTGGTGCAGAATTACGTACAGGATATGACTTACGTACAGCCCGTAGAAGTTTAAATTTACTTACTGCAGAGTGGGCTAACAGAGGTGTTAATCTTTGGACGATTGAAGAAGGTAATGTATCTCTCACTGAAGGAACTATTACCTATAACTTACCTACTGATACGATTGATTTAATTGAACAAGTTATTAGAACAGGGACAGGTAGTAACCAACAAGACATTAATATTACTAGAATATCAGCACCAACCTATGGAGTAATACCTAATAAAAATGCAACAGGTAGACCTATTCAGGTGTGGATAAACAGACAAGTATCGCAACCGATTATAAATGTATGGCCAGCTCCAGAAGATGATAGCTATACATTTGTCTATTGGGCACTAAAACGAATTGAGGATGCAGGTAATGGTGTGAATACACAAGATATACCGTTTAGATTTTTACCTTGTTTGGTAGCAGGACTAGCATTTTATCTAAGTCTAAAGATACCAAATGCAGGTGATAGAACTCAGTTTTTAAAACAAGAGTATGAAGAACAATGGTTATTGGCTTCAACTGAAGATAGAGAGAAAGCTGACTTGAGACTTGCCCCTCGTAGACAACATATATGAGGTAAGTTATGGGACGCAAATATGCATCAGCTAAACATACCATTGCAGAATGTGATAGATGTGGTTTTCAATATAAGTTAACTGAGCTAAAAGACTTATTTATTAAGACCACAGAGACAAACATAAAAGTTTGTAAAGAGTGTTGGGAACCAGACCATCCACAGAATATGCAAGGAATGTATCCTGTAGATGACCCACAAGCTGTTAGAGACCCTAGACCAGATAGGAACTTGACAGAACAAAGGGATTATCAGTATGGTTGGGACCCAGTAGGACTTAATAATCCTTTAGGTTTAGAGGGATTAGAAGATGATTTAGAATCGACTGGCCAAGTAGGTTCAGTCACTGTTACAACAACTTAGGAGTGAAATATGAACAAAGACAGAAAATGTTGTCCACAATCATACAAACAGCCAGAAACAGTTGCTGTACCTAACACTGCAGGTTATCCTGAAAAGGATGTAAAATCTGAAGGTGTAGTTACTCGTGGTAATGGAGCAGCTACAAAAGGTACAAAAGCTAGAGGCCCAATGGCGTAAGGATATTAAATGAATTATACAGAGCTAGTTGCAGCTATTAAATCGTACACTGAGAATGATTATAGTACGACTGATGTTAATACTTTTATTCAGAATGCAGAGCAACGCATCTATAATACGGTACAGATACCTGACTTACGTAAAAATGCTACAGGTACAATGACTTCAGGTAACAAATACTTTTCATTACCAAGTGATTGGTTATCTACCTTTAGTATTGCTGTTATAAATAGTGACAATGAATATATTTATCTTTTAAATAAAGATGTCAATTTTATTAGAGAAGCATTTCCTGATACTGATCCAGGTTTTTATGCACAGCCAGAGTATTATGGTATATTTGATGATAACACAATGATTTTAGGACCAACTCCTGATGATAATTACACCGCTGAATTGCATTATTACTATTATCCTGAAAGCATTGTTACTGCTAGTAATACTTGGTTGGGGGATAACTTCGATACTGCTTTGTTTTATGGTGCACTATTGGAAGCAGCTGCGTTTATGAAAGAAGATGTAGATGTGGTAACTCAGTACACAACCAAGTATAATGAATCTATGCAGTTATTGAAAAACTTAGGAGATGGTAAAAATAGACGTGATGCTTATAGAAGCGGACAAGAGAGGATACCTGTAAGAAATGGATAACGTAGCAGAGATAAAACAAGGTGTTGACTATGATGTAATTACTACTTCATACGGAGGTATGACACCTGAGCAAGTAGCTGAATTAGCACTTGCTAAAATAATTTATGTAGGTCAAGATGCTAACCCTTTATTAAAAGAACAAGCATTGGCTTATAAGGATAACATTAGACAAGTTCTAGTGCACTATATGAAGCAGGCTATAAAGTCTAATCATACAACGATAGCGAATAAACTGCATGAAGCAGGGCATTCTGAATTAACTAAACTTTTGGAGATATAAAATGGCAATTTCTCAAGCAATGTGTACGTCATTTAAAGTTGAGTTGTTAAACGGTATTCATGCTTTTGGTACAACAGTAGTTCGTGGAGCTACAACTGCTGATACTTTTTATTTAGCATTATATACATCATCAGCAACTTTAGATGCGACAACAACAGCATATACAGCAACTAACGAAGTCTCAGGCACAGGATATTCTGCTGGTGGACAAGCCCTTACAACAGTGGCTCCTACATCATCAGGTACAACAGCTTTTTTAGATTTTGATGATGAAACATGGACTACAGCAACAATTACAGCTCGTGGTGCGTTGATTTATAATTCAACTCAATCAAATAAAGCAGTTGCAGTATTGGACTTTGGTGGAGATAAAACTTCTACTGCAGGTGATTTTACAGTAGTGTTCCCTACAGCAGATGCTTCAAACGCTATTATACGTATAGCTTAGTAGGAGGTTCAAATGGCACTTGTTGTTAATGATAGGGTCAAAGAGACTACTACTACAACTGGTACAGGAGATATTACTTTCGCAGGTGCTGCAACAGGATTTGAAACTTTTGCATCAGGTATCGGTAATAGTAATACAACTTATTATGCTATTGCTTTACAAGGTGGTTCTGAATTTGAAGTAGGACTTGGCACGCTATCGGCCGATAGTTCTACTATGGCTAGAACTACAATTATTTCTTCATCTAATTCTGACAGTGTTGTAAATTTTTCTGCTGGGACTAAAGATGTCTTTTGTACTTTACCTGCTAGTAAAACACCTATATTAGACGCAAGTGGAGACGTTACACTCTCTGGAACTTTAGAGGCTAGAGAATTAGAATCGTCTAATGGTATAATTACAAATAATGAAACAGTTAGTGCTGACTATACTTTTCCTACAGGATACAATGGGATGAGTGTGGGTCCAATAACCATAGCAAGTGGAATAACAGTAACCGTCCCTAGTGGACAAAGATGGGTAATCTTATGACATGTAAAATTAATGCAGATACAACTGATGGTTTAAAGTTAATATCAGATACAAGTGGTGAAGTTGATATACAAGCCAATGGCACAACAATAGCAGAAGTATCAAGTGGTGGTTTGGCAGTTACTGTTGTTGGAAGTGGTGTTACAGACGCTTTAAAATTAAAAACAACTGCTACGAATACTGTACCAGCTATATTATTTAGTGGTGATTTAACTGGTACTGAGTCTGATATATCAAAAATTAGAGCACAGCAAGACAGCACAACAGTAGGCGGACTTATTTTTGAAACTAAGACTGGTGGCACAATAGCAGAAAAAATGCGTCTTACTGGTGATGGTAATGTAGGAGTAGGCACAACTGCTCCAACTAATGTCGGCTCTGCTTACAAAACTATTGAAGCAAAAGGAACAGACACAAATGGTAGTGGAGTTGTTTTGGCGACAAGTAATGCTGGCATACAAACACAAATAATATCTTCTGATGCTTCTGGTATTGGCACAGTTGGCACAAGGACAAACCATCCATGTACTTTTACAGTAAATAATGCAGAAGTATTCAGAATAAATACAGCAGGTCAATTATCAGTAGGCTCTACTAATGTTGTAGCCAATTCAACTTTTACTCATAATGGAGATACTGAATTTGCAATCGGATGTCAAAATACTGCTGGTGGAACTGCAAGTCAAATTTCAATAAGATTTATGAGAAACACAAGTACAGATGTTGGCTCGATAACAACTACAAATATTGGTACACAATTTAACACTTCATCTGACTATAGACTAAAAGAAAATGTAGATTATAGCTTTGACGCAACTACAAGATTAAAACAATTAAAACCAGCTAGATTTAATTTTATAGCAGACGCAGACACAACCGTAGATGGTTTTCTTGCCCACGAAGTATCAAGTATAGTACCAGAAGCAATTACAGGAACACAAGATGCAGTAGAAACATGGAAAGAGGGTGAAGAATTACCAGATGGTGTATCTGTTGGTGATAATAAACTTGATGATGATGGCAATACTATTCCAGTTTATCAAAGCATAGACCAAAGCAAACTTGTACCATTATTGGTTAAAACCATACAAGAACTTGAAGCAAGAATAACAGCATTGGAGAGTGAATAATGGCACTAACATTACATGGCACAGTATCAGATAACACAGTAGTCTTAGATAGAAGAAGTGCTAAACCACTTATTATCAATGGTGATATGCAGGTAGCTCAAAGGGCAACAAGTGTAACAGGTATTACTGCGTCTGGATTTCATACAGTTGATAGAATGAACTTAGCTATTTCTAGTTTTGGTACATGGACACAAACACAAGATACAACTGTGCCGACAGCAAAAGGATTTACTAAGTCTTTAAAAATGGATTGTACAACAGCCGAAACTTCTCCTTCTGCTGGAGATTATTTAGCTTTTCAAGCTAAAATAGAAGCACAAGATTTACAAATGTTAAAATATGGCACAAGTAGTGCAGAAGCACTTACTTTAAAATTTTATGTGCGTAGCCCAAAAACAGGCACACATATTGTGCATTTTTATAGTCCAGATGGAAATAGACATATTTCAAAAGCATACACAATTAGTTCAGCAGATACATTTCAAGAAGTTATTATTAATATTCCAGGGGACACAGGTGGCACAATCAATAATGATAATGGTTTGGGTTTTAATATAGAGTGGTATTTTGGTGCTGGTTCAAACTCAACAAGTGGCACATTAGCAACATCATGGGCTAGTTATGTCAATGCAAATGTAGCAGTAGGTCAAGTAAATTGTGCTGACAGCACAGATAATAATTTTTTTATTACAGGCATACAGTTAGAAGTAGGTGAGTTTGATGTTGACAGTATACCACCATTTCAACATGAATCGTTCAAAGATAATTTAGAAAGATGTCAAAGATATTATCAAAATCAAGGTAATAATTTTTTTGGAAGGACAGAAGGTACAACTAAGTTTTATTTTCAAGTACCTTTTCCTGTAGAAATGAGAACAAGCCCAAGTATAACAGCTAGAGGAACTGGGTTTAAATTTTCTGCTAGATATCAAGGCACTGATTATCTCCAAGACAATCCATCAATATCATCTGCTATAGGTAACGAGGACGGTTGTTGGTTAGGCGTTACTGGGTCAGGTTTGACAAACGGTGTAACAATATATGGGCGTGGAAATAGGGATAAAGAAGGTCGATTTTTAGCATTAAGTGCGGAGTTATAAATGAATAAAGATAATATAGTTTCAGTTAAAAAAATAGAAGATGATTATAGTGTTGTATTATCTTACGAAGTTGTATGGGATATAGATAAAGTAACATTTGTTCCAAATGCAACAGACAACGCAGACTATCAAACAGTACAAGAATGGGTAGCAGAAGGTAACACCATAGCGGAGGCAGACTAATGAGTAGTATTAAATTAAAAGGTAGTACTTCTGGTGATATAACACTTACTGTACCAGCTGTAGCTGGAACTAATACAGTAACCATACCAGCAGCATCAGGTAACTTACCGCTATCTAATCTAGACCATGTAACTAATAGACCTAATGCACAACCATTAATTATTAATGGTGATATGCAAATAACTCAAAGAAGTACAAGCACAACAGGAATAACAGGTACAGGGTTAGATGTGCAAGATAGATTTTCAAGAGTTATGGGTGGTGCTGGTACTTGGACACAATCATCTGATACTGATGTACCAACAGGACAAGGCTTTACTAAAAGTATGAAATGGGATTGCACAGCTACAGCAAGTGTAGTAGCTGGAAGTCTTTTTACTATAAGATATATTTTTGAAGGACAAGATTTGCAATTATTAAAATATGGAACAAGTAATGCTGAAAAAGTAACTTTAGCATTTTGGATAAAAAGTCCTGTTACTGGAACTCATATAGCAAGTCTATATCAATTTGATGATAACAGACAGGTTTCGAAAGCATATACAGTATCTTCTGCTGATACTTGGCAAAAAGTAGTTTTAGATTTTCCAGCAGATACAACAGGTGTTATTGATAATGATAATGGAGCTGGAATGGGAATAGAATTATGTTTTAGGGCTGGAAGTAATTATACTAGTGGTACATTAAATACATCTTGGGCATCATATACAGCAGCGAATCAATTTGTTGGACAAGTAGATGCTTGTGCTAGTACTGCTAACAATATATATCTTACAGGTGTTCAATTAGAAGTAGGAGAGTATGATGCAACCACTATACCACCATTTCAACACGAATCTTTTGGTGATAACTTAACAAGATGTGAAAGATATTATAGGCAAAGCTATAGTATCGGAACTAAGGCTGGGACAGCTACTCAACTTGGCTCAACAATGGTTTACATACCAGCAGTAGGCAATACATTAAGATACACATTGCATCATTATGGAATGAGAGCAACACCTACTTTTGCTGAGTACAATCCAGAAACAGGTACAGCAGGAATTGGTGCATATGAAGGAAGTGGCGATACAAACTCTGAAGCAATTTCAACAACATTTGGAAATGAACATAGCACCTTATTATATAATACAGCCATGGGTTTTACAGGTTCATTTTATTGGCAATATATTTTAAGTGCGGAGATTTAATATGAATATAAATATAACGTCAGCAAAATATAATCAATACTTAGGTGAAAACTGCTCTCTTACAGTAGTTACAGAAGATGGTAGAATAATGCGTGTGCCAATAGATACAGACAATACAGACTATCAAGCAGTACAAGCATGGGTAGCAGCAGGTAACACAATAGCAGAGGCAGACTAATGAGAGTGCTACTTACCATTATCGTACTAACATTGGCGTTAACCTATACATCTACAGTCAATGCAGCAGAAACAACTATACGTTATAAAGACCAACCGCCACCTTCATCAATAAGCCCTAGTTTATCTATTGGTAGTGGTAACGATGTTTGTGTTGTGGTAAGAAGTGGTGCAATAGGTACAGGTATATTTTCTGGTAGCTTTGGTACTCACGTACGTGACATGAACTGTGAACGCCTGAAATTGTCACGAGGATTAGCTCAACTGGGCCTCAAAGTGTCTGCAACGGCTATTCTATGTCAAGATGTTAGAGTATTTAAAGCTATGTTGGCAGCAGGAAGTCCTTGCCCAATAGATGGTTTGGTTGGAAAGGAAGCAAAAAAGAAATATTTAGAACTAGGAATTATTGATGAAAAAAATCGTATTTTGGTCTCTCCTAATACTATGCGTATCAACATTAGTCAACCAAAGTCAAGCAGAGACAACTTCGGACAACCTACTAGATAACGGAGATTTCTCTACAGGCGACTTATCAGGTTGGACGGTAGAGGACTCAGGTAAAATTCAATATGATGGTAACTGTTATAATGAATCAGGGTTATGTCAGTCAGTCCGTTGGTCAACAGATTTAGGTAAAACACTTTCTCAAACGATTGAAGATTTAAGTAAAGGTTATGATATTGATACTATACATTTAGACTTTACTGCACTAGGTTGCAATAATGAAGCGACAGGTGCTTGGTGTAGTGAAGGTACAGACTATGACAAAGTACAAGCAGTCATACAATTATCTGATGGCACGAATACAGAAAACTTATATTTAGAACAAACCTTAGATTACAACGATGGTACAAAAGATTATGGTCTTTCTACACAAACGCTCGATGCATGGACGACAGACGATACTAGTATAAATTTTAGTATCACAGGTATTGATACAGGCAACTTGAAAGGACAGTTTGGTCCTATTGTAGATAACCTTAGTTTATATTTGACTATGACAGAAACTCCTGTGCCAGTGGTTATAGAACCAATTGTAGAAATCAAACCTGAAGTTATAGAACCAATTGTAGAAATCAAACCTGAAGTTATAGAACCAATTGTAGAAATCAAACCTGAAGTTATAGAACCTGTAGAAGAAGTTGTAGTTATAGAAGAAACTACAGTCATTGAAGGGTTAGATTTAAAAACTGAAATAGTAACCGATGTTATTATTGATACTCCAGTAGAGAAAGACATGTCTATGGATAACTTACCTAAGTTACCTGAACTACCTACTATTGAGGTTGAGGTACCTACGGTCATAGAGGTACCACAAGAGATTGAAGTGGTAGAAGAAATACAAGAGATACAAGAGATAAAAGTAGAGGTAGAAGAAGTTGCAGAAGTAACTGAAGAGGTAGTAGAACAACCAGAAGAATTAAAAGAACATGACATGGAGGAAGACCTTGCTAAAGCTGATGAAGTCGAGGAAACAGAGAGCTCTGAAGAAGAGGAAAAAGCCAAATCAGAGCAAGAAACAGAGGTTGCAGAATCAAAAGATGAACCTAAACCTCAAGCTAAATCAGAGCCTAAACAACCTAAATCTGAAGTTTCTGAGGCTCCTAAAGAGAATACAGGGTTTGAGCAAGTAGATATAAGTACAATGATTGGATTGCAAGTAATACCGCAAACAATTACAATACAAGAAACAGTGTCTTTGACACAGGAGATGATATATGAGCAAGACATTGGTGCTCTCGCCAGCAGTGATGCTTACAATAGTCTTATCGGTGGTGCCAGCAGCAGGTGGGTTCGTATGGTGGATGTCAGACCTAAGCACACGTTTAGTGGCTATGGAAGGTAAGATAGAAGCTAGCGACACAGGACAACTTAATGACAGACTAACAATCGTAGAAGAACGAGTGCAGTTTAATAATGATTCACTTAAAGAAGTTTATAGTAATCTTGATAGATTAGATTCAGATATGGCACAAGTGGAAGATGAACTCTCTGCTTGGATGGAAAGAGAGCTATCTAAAGTTTACAATATTATTAACGACAATCCATTAGGAAACTAATATGGCATTTGGTATTACCGCCTTTGCTGAAGATTCTTTTGCTGCTTTAGGTGGAACAAGTGTTAATGCTGAAGTTACAGGTGTATCGGCCACAGGTGCTATTGGCACAACCACTGTTGTTGCCGAAGCTAATATATCTGTTACTGGAGTTGTTGGAACCTCTGCTTTAGGAAGTGCTACAACAACAGCAGATGCTAATACGTCTGTTACAGGAGAGCAAGCAACAGGAAATCTCGGTTCAGTTACTGTAATAGCTGAAGCTAACGTATCTGTTACAGGAGTTGCTGGAACCTCTGCTTTAGGAAGTGCCACTGTTTCTGGAGATGCAAATATATCTGTTACAGGAGTTTCTGGAACTTCTGCCTTAGGCTCAGTTACTGTCACAGCAGATGCTAATGTATCCGTTACTGGAGTTGTTGGAACTTCTGCTTTAGGGACAGCCTCAGTTACTGGGGATGCAAACATATCTGTTACGGGAGTTGTTGGAACCTCTGCTTTAGGCTCAGTTACCACAACAGCAGATGCTAATGCAGTTGTTACTGGCGTCTCTGCGACAGCAGCGTTCCCCACCCCAATTACTTTCTCTGGATCTGGGGATGCTCAAATATCTACAGCTCAGTCGAAATTTGGTGGGGCAAGTTTACTTTTAGATGGCTCTGGTGATTATTTAGAGTCTCAAGAAACATACAATTTTAGTAACGACCCATTTACAATAGATGTGTGGGTCAGACCCGCTAATGGCACACAAGATGCGGTGTTCTTTGACTCTAGGGATTCTACATCTAACGATACAATAGCTCTTAGACAGGCATCCGATAACTTATTAGTTCTTCGAGGTAACGGGACGCTATTCAACATAAATAACGTGTTTTCTACGGATACTTGGGTGCAAATTTCTGTCACTAGGGGAGACCCGTTTGGAAACACCTATAGAGTTTTTGTAAATGGCGTTGAAGAAGGTAGCACTCTTTTTGGCGTAACAGCTTCTGCCGCAAACATACATATTGGTTCAGATTTCAACGGCTCAAATAATTGGGCAGGTTATTTAGATGAACTTCGCATTTCTAATGTAGATAGGTATGATGGAAACAACTTTACCCCGCCTAGTTCTGCTTACACTGCGGATGACAATACTCCTATTTTACTGCATTTTGATGGTGCGAACGGCTCTACTACCTTTACAAATGACGGGTTTGTCCAAGCCGTAACAGTAACCGCTGAAGCTAATATATCTGTTACTGGAGTTGCTGGAACCTCTGCTTTAGGAAGCACCACTGTTAGAACTGTTAACCGTGTTCCTGTTACAGGTGTACAAGCTACAGGTGCTGTTGGCACAGCAGATGCTACAGGACTTGCAAATGTTTATGTGATAGGAGTCAGTGGTACTTGTGAAACTAATGGATTTACATTAGTATGGGGTGAAATAGATACTGACCAGACAGCAAACTGGGTAAATATTGGTACAAGCCAATCACCTAATTGGGTACAAATAGACACTAATCAATCACCAAATTGGAAGGATATAGCAGCATGATAATTGAAGCAAAAAAATTAGAAGATGGTATAATACAATGCAAGTATGAGGTGCATTTAGAGTGTTCCAGTTGTGGAATGACTGTAGATGCCGAAGAGTATAAATCAGGAACTTGCTCAGACTGTGGTGCCGCGTGGAATGGAAAGCAACATACCAAGATTCACGTAACAAGTGTTCCATTAGCAGGTCAATCAAGCTAATAGGAGAATTTAATGGCTAGTACATATTCAGACTTAAAAATTGAATTAATCACTACAGGTGAACAATCAGGTAGTTGGGGTACAACTACTAATACTAATTTAGGTACAGCTTTAGAAGAAGCAATCGTAGGTACTGTTGATGTACCTTTCTCAAGTGGTCAAGTAACTCTTACTTTGACAGATTCAAACGGAACTCAATCAGCTCGTCATTTAAGACTTAATTTAACAGGTACATCAGGTGGAGCACAAAACTTAGTTGTCCCATCAATACAAAAAAATTACCTAATTAATAATGGCACAGCTGACACGATTACTGTTAAAACTTCTGGCGGCACAGGAATTGGAGTGCCATCAGGTAAAGCCATGTGGGTATATAATAATGGTACTGATGTTGTTGATGCTGTTACTGCTGTGACATCTTTACAATCAGACGGTGGAGTGACAGTAGATAATATAACTATTGATGGCACAGAGATTGACTTAAGTTCAGGTGATTTAACATTAGATGTAGCAGGTGATATTGTTTTAGATGCTAATGGTGATGAAGTTATTTTTAAAGATGGTAGCACTAATGTCGGTCACGTTAGTATGGATAGCGACAACCTAACCATAAAATCTTTGGTTAGCGACAAGGATGTCATCTTTAAAGGAAATGATGGTGGTAGCGAAATAACAGCGTTGACATTAGATATGAGTGCTGCAGGAGCTGCTAGTTTTAATAGTACAGTTACAGCAAACGCTGGTGTGATCGTAGATAATATAACCATTGATGGCACAGAAATTGACTTATCGAGTGGTGACTTAACAATAGATGTAGCTGGAGATATTAATTTAGATGCTGATGGCGGAGATGTTATCTTCAAAGATGCAGGTACTGAAATTGGTAGATTATCAAACAGTACTAGTGATTTTGTAATTCAAAGTGCTGTTAGTGATAAAGATATGATTTTTAAAGGTAATGATGGTGGTTCAACTATAACTGCTTTGACTTTAGATATGTCCGCTGCAGGTGCAGCTACTTTTAATAATGAAGTAACAGCTTATTCTGATGAAAGATTAAAAGATAATATTGAAACTATTGATAATGCTTTAGATAAAGTAATGAATATGAGAGGTGTTACTTTTACTAGAGAGGGTAGACAAAGCACAGGTGTGATTGCTCAAGAGATGCAAAAAATTATGCCTGAAGTAGTATTTGATAAAGGTGAATATTTATCAGTAGCTTACGGTAATTTAGTGGGTGTACTCATAGAAGCTGTTAAAGAATTGAAATCAGAAGTTGATGAACTAAAAAAAGGTAAATAGATGACAATACCAAGTTCAGGACCATTATCATTATCTGATATCCAAACTGAGTTTGGTGGTAGCAATCCTATATCATTATCAGAATATTATGCAGGTGGTGCTAATGTTCCATCTGGTACAACAGGAGATAGTGGACCTATACCTTCTAGTGGTACTATTTCTATGGGTCAATTTTATGGTGCATCAAATAGAGTAGCTATTACCTTAACCATAAGTGCTGATACTAATGGCTATAACATCTTTAATAACAGAGGTGGTACATATGTTGCTGGTCTTTCTGATGTAACCTTAGTAAATAATTCTAATATCTACAGCACATCTGGTGTTGCTTTAGATACAGGCACAGGTTGGACTGCTGGTGATACTATCACGATTGATAACAATGCTTTGATTGTTGGGCACGGTGGAGATGGTGGAGCTGGTAGTAGTGTAAACAGTACAACTGCTGGTGCTGCTGGTGGAAATGGTGGAGCTGGAAGTACAGCATTTAATTTACAGTATGATATTACTTTAGACAACACAGGCGGAACTATCTCAGGTGGTTCTGGCGGTGGCGGTGGCGGTGGTTCATCCGTTACTTTAGTAGTACCTGGTAAAGGTTCAGATCTTTATTATGGAGCAACAGGCGGTGGCGGTGGAGCTGGTCGTGCTTCTGCTAGTGGTGGAGCTGCTGGTGGTGGCTTAGCAAATAATGGTACTATATATGGTTCTGCTGGTAATGCTTCAAGTATTACAGCTTTAGGTACAGGTGGAGCTGGTGGAACAAACACATCTTCATCTCCAAGTGCAATAGGTGGTGCTGGTGGTAATGGTGGTGCGAATACAGCAAGTGCTGGAGCAAATGGTGTAGCGGGAACAAATGGTAGTACAAGTGCTGGTGGTACAGGTGGTGCTGGTGGAAAAGCTGTTAATCTGAATGGTAATTCTATAACATATATAGCAACAGGAACAATTTATGGAGCAGTGTCGTGATTTTATTTAGAGCATTTATAGATAATAAAAAAGTAGTTAACAGAGTTTATTGGGCTGGTAGTGAAGATGCAGAAACAATAGCAGTAAAGAAAAGAGTTACTGATGTATTTACCAGCGAAACATTCCCATTTCCTGTAAATATTTGGGGTGTAAATATGGATGATAATGTAATTACCTTTCATCAATGTTCAGTAGAACAAGACCATAAAGACAGCAGTAAAATGCAAAATAGTTTATTAATTGATAAAGATTTTACTAGGTATATTTATAACCTTGATACGCAAACAAAAACATTTGAAGTATTTTATAAGCCTGATACTGCAACACCTATAGTTAGTTTAGGTGCAGGAATATCTGTATACCGTATATCTGATATGGCTAATGCAAATTTTGAATTACAAAACACTCAAGCAATATATGTGCAAGGCACAAATGATGATATATGGGCGTGGGCAACATCATTAAAGTCTGATGTGGTTATGCCTATATCAAAAGATAAAACATTACACGAAGATGATTCATTTAAGTTTCAATTCAATAGTGCTGGTGAACTACAATCGGTAGAACTCTTTGCACATTTAGAAAGATATATGGTGTATGGTAGAGGTGAAAATTTATTTATTGAATACACCGCAGACTTTGCTGATGAATTAACTAATCTTGCTGATACAGAGATTGTTATACCTAAGACAGATAATCACGGTAATAGAGTAGCTCAAGAGGTAAATAAAGAAGACATTAGAGAATATGTAAAAGTACCTAAAGAAGATGGAAGTGGTGGCTATGATAAAGTACTTCTCAAGGATTTATAACGATTCAGGGATAGGTCCTACACACGTTACAACTAGAACAGGACACATGACTATTAGGCGTTGGGGTATATGGTGCCCTTATTTTTCTATTTTGTTTTGTAAAATATTACCAGTGCAACAAGTGATGCATGACCACGAAGGTACGTTTATATCTTTTATACTATGGGGTCAATATAAAGAATTGACTTATGACCGTGATACAAAAGTAAAAGAAACAAGACATCATAAGTGGGTAAACTTACTAACTCACAATAAATTTCACGAAATACAAGCAGAACAGCCTGCTTACACTTTATTGTTTATGGGTCCAACAAGAAATAGCACTTCTGTTATTATTGATGACAGGATTATACCTGCGACAAGATTAATTAAAGGATATAAATAAATTAATTCTAGACATCTTTAACTCTTTTAGATAATATAGAAGTTCACTTAAACGAAAACTTAAACTTATAAAGATGACTAACGAAAAAATAATTAGTAAAGTAAAAGCATACTTAAAATCAAGCACTGATGGTTCTGAAGTAAAAAATCTATTAGCTTACATAAAGATATTAGAAGAAGCTAGAGATATAAATAACGCTTCATCATAAAAGGTGCATTTAGTATACTGTTGATATAAAATAAGGTATTATTAATATCGGAGTGTATTATGATTGGATTAATTGTAAATGGCTTAAGTAAAGCGGTTGGAGGATACTTTGAGCATAAAGGCAAAGAGTCAGTCGCAAAGTCTGAATTAAAAATAGCCGAAATAGAAGCTAAAACAGCAGTAAAAAAGAAAGTTGCAGAAGGTAAAGTCGAGTGGGAAACCGCTATGGCAAAGGCTTCTGAGGATTCATGGAAGGACGAAGCATGGACGCTTACTTTCATAGCTATTATAATTTTTAGCTTCATACCTTATTTTCAACCCTATGTTGCTAGAGGTATAGAATTTCTAGGTACATTCCCAGAATGGTTACAATGGTCTATTATGGCCTCAATCGCTGCATCATTTGGACTTAAATCAATAGGGAAATTTACAAAGTAATGTTTAAATTATCACAGAAATCATTAGGTAAATTAGAAAAAGTGCATCCTGATATGCAGGAATTAGTCAAGCAAGCCATTGAGCTTTCAACTATAGACTTTGGTATTAGTGAAGGACTACGCACTGAAGAGAGACAGAAGTTATTATTCGAACAAGGTAAGAGTCAAACTATGAACTCTAAGCATTTAAAAGGTTTAGCCGTTGATGTATATGCTTGGAAAGACGGTGGTGTATCGTGGGATTTTTTAGATTATGAGGTAATTAATCTTGCTTTTACAGAAGCCTCGGTACGTTTAAGTATTCCGTATGTTTGGGGTGGGTCTTGGAAAACATTTAAAGATGGACCCCACTTTGAATTAGTGAGATAAGTATGGCACTGAAAAAAATTGTATTCCAACCAGGAATCAATCGAGACAGAACTAACTACTCTTCAGAAGGGAGTTGGTATTCTTGTGACAAAATAAGATTTAGACAAGGTTATCCTGAAAAAATAGGTGGTTGGACTCCAATAAATTTAACTGCTTTTTCTGGTGATGCTAGTAGTATTATTCAGTATGGCACTACAGATAATAACGAGATTATCGGAGTTGCAACTAACGAAAAAAATTACATTATTTTAGGTAACGAACTCTATGATATAACTCCAATTAGAGCTACATTTACCACAACTGCAACTGACAACTCTTTAGCTACAGTTGACACTTCTACAACGATTACAGTAACTTTGACAGGACACGGTGCTTCTGATAATGACTATGTAATTATAAGTGGTGCAACAGCGATTGGTGGTGTCCCTGCTGAAGATATTAATAAAGAACATCAAGTTAGTAACACGACAAGTAGCACTTTTGAAATTACAGTAGATACAGCAGCTACTTCAACGGTTGCTGCAGGTGGTGGTACAGGCATTACAATGGAATTTTTATGGCCTGTTGGATATCCTCTTGTTACCTATGGTTATGGTTGGAGTGCAGGTACATGGGGTAGAGGAACTTGGGGTTCTAGTGCTACCACACCAATTAGTTTACCCGCTAGAATAACCTTTCAAGATAAATTTAATAACGATGTTATTTATAATATACAAAATAGTGATATATTTTATTGGGATTATGATGCTTCTATTTCAAACCGAGCTGTATTACTTAATAGTTTAACAGGCTCAAGAGCTGTTCCAGAAACAGTTGGTAAAGTTATGTTTGCTGCAAGTGGGCATTTACTTGCTTTGAGTTGTACGGACTATAATCAAGTTTATACAGCGGGGGCAACAATTTCTACTATTACTAGGTCTGGAACTACCGCCACAGTAACTACTTCAGGAGCACACGGATTAAGTGCAAACGACTGGTTGCTATTTAGTGGTCAAGCTCCACAGGTTTATCAGGGTGAATATCAAGTAATCTCTGTACCAAGTAGTACTACTTTTACTATAACACTACCTTATGACCCTGGCACTAATGCAACTACAGTTGGTACTTTCCAAAGTATTGATTACTCAGGAACATTAGACCCATTACTTATTCGTTGGGCAAACGTTGACCCTAATATAGGACCACAACCTGAAGAATGGAAGCCAGAACTTACTAATACAGCAGGGTTTATACGAGTTAAACAAGGTTCTCAAATTATTACTGGATTTAGAACTAGACAAGAGGTTCTTATCTTTACTGATATTGCTTTATCAACACTACAATTTTTAGGTACAGAAGAAGTATTTGCTATACAAGAGATTAGTGACAGTATAAATATTATTGCCCCTAAAGTTGTGGCAGAAGCAAACAACGTTGTTTACTGGATGGGTTCAGATAAATTTTTCTCATATGATGGTCGTGTTAACACTCTACCTTGTACTCTAAAACAATATGTGTTTGAAGATATGAATAAAAATGAAGGATATTTGAATTTCGCAGGAGTTAACAGCGAGTTTAACGAAATTATTTGGTTCTATTGTTCAGGAGGCTCTAACAGTATAGACCGCTATGTTATCTATAATTACCAAGATAATATATGGTATTATGGTAACTTAACTAGAACTGCATGGGCTAATACAGGAACAATTAAGTTTCCACTAGCAACTTACAATGGCTATGTATATAAACATGAAGATGGTAAAGACAATGTAGCGACTCCTGGTGCAGACCCAACTGCTATAGAATCTTTTATTGAATCTGGAGATATGGGTATAGAAGATGGTGAACAATTTGTTTTAACTAAGAGAGTCATACCTGATGTTAACTTTACTAATTCAGATACTTCCACAGCACAAGGTGATGCATTGATTCCAGAAGTACAAGTAACTGTAGGAGTGAGAAACTTTCCAGGAGCTGCCAATAGCACTTCAAATGTTTCAGGTAATACATTAACAAGAGATGTTGTAACTACAGCCACTATAGACCAGTACACTAATCAAGTATTTGTTAGAGCCAGAGGCAGACAGATGAACTTTAAGATAGCTAGTGAAGATGTGGGTGTACAATGGCAACTTGGTACTACACGAGTAGACTTTAGACCAGACGGTAGGAGAGGATAATGGCACATATCACAACCACTAAAGGACCTAACTTAGCTCCAGCTAAACAAGAATATGACTATCAACAGCAGTTACAACTTCTAAATCAGCTAAGATTATATTTTAATCAAATAGACGGTACGAATAACCAAGTCAAAGATAATTTAGATATGTTAGTAACTTTACAGTGGTTAGGAGATAACTAATGGCTTATCAAGCAATTACACCTACATTATTAGGACAAGCTGGAATGACCACAACTTATTTGGCTATTTACACCTGTCCTGCAAACACTAGAACTTACGTAAAAGACATTACTATTATTAATACTACAAGTTCTGCAAAACGTATTTATGTTAATTTAGTGCCAGACCAAGGCACTGTAGGCACGGGTAATGCTTTATTTTATAATAATCTTCTACCTCCTTATACAACAGTTCAGTGGACAGGAGCTCAGATATTAAATGAGTCAGACACAGTACAAGTCAAAGCAGATGCAACAGGATGTACTGTTAATGTTACAGGCGGGGAGGCTACAGAGTGATTACGCATTTCCCACCGATGGATGGTAGTTCTGGACTTGTCAATGGTATTCCATTTTATTTAGCCGTACAGCAAGGTAAAGTTCCTGGTTACTCTATGATTAATAAATTTGGATATAATCCTAGTATCGGTTCGACTTCTTTTGAAACTATTTGGGAAACAGGAAACAACTATCCTTGGCAATCTTCGGAAGTTACTGTTGATGTAGTCAGTGATGATACTAATGACGATGTAGCAGGAACTGGTGCTAGAACTTTAAGAATACAAGGTTTGGA
>Ga0208644_1000798_pt1 | contig 28102 bp, 26 predicted proteins | sample VirMetDEL_Nov_18_FD_184517 | JGI IMG/M metagenome (GOLD analysis project Ga0208644, IMG submission 184517) | Aqueous microbial communities from the Delaware River and Bay under freshwater to marine salinity gradient to study organic matter... | ecosystem: Environmental > Aquatic > Marine >...
GAGACTCTGCTTGATCGCAACTACGAGTTGGACAAGCACGGCGAGGGTCTGGACACGACCTACGACGTGACTCCGACCGGCCCGACCAAGATGGTGCTCAACAAGTACGACCTCTTGGACTTGGAGGCGATCCTTGTCGACGCTCGCAACATGGCGCTCGGGGAGTCCGATGTCGAAGAGTCCACCGACTCGTTCAACAACGACGACATCGACACCGATGTCGATGACGATGACGAGATCGACAACCCGACGCTGGAGTCCGACGACGACAGCGCCGAGACGACGTACACCGAGGACGAGTTGCGGAAGATGTCCGTTCGTGACCTCCGCATCATCGCCCTTGAACTTGATCTTGACCCTCGGGGCAAGACCAAGGACGCACTCGTTGACGAGATCATTCTCGCCGCCGAGGCGTGAGATCGTCCCCGCTGGTTTTTCACCTCCTTTCGGCCAGCGGGGACACCTTCCCCCAACCAACCCAACCCAGCCAAGGAGAAGAACATGGCTAACCGCAAGAAGCACCGCAGAATCATTCTTGAGAATCCGCCTGCTCCCAGCAAGCGTGGTCCCAAGAAGACCGGCACGCAGGAGTTCCTGCGCCGTCTGGCCGAGCAACACCCGAACGAGTGGGCAGTCTTCGATCGCCGCACCCGTTCAGGGCACACCTACCTCAGCAGTCTGAGAAAGAAGTCCGAGTGGAAAGACCGCTTGGAAGTGACGAGCCGAGGCAACGACGACGGCACCCGAGCCGTGTGGGTCCGCATCAAGGATGCGCCGACCTCGGACGAGTCATGAGCGGCTCACTCTTGAATGAGCGTCTTGCTCGGCTTCTGCGCCTGAAGACACAACTCAGCGAGTTGGAAGCCGAGCGGACCTCCCTTGAGGCCGTCATCCTCCGTGAGATGGATGAGCAGGACATCAAGTCCATGAACTTCTACGAGAACGGGATAGATGTCACCGCCACCACCGTCCACGGGTCGACCATGAAGTTCGACATGGATGCCATCAAGAAAGAACTCACCGAAGATCAGTGGGTTGGCATCACGAAGCAAGTGATCGACAACAAGATGCTGGAGGATCAGGTGGCCAAGGGGGCGATTCCCGTTGAGGTCATCGCCCAGCACTCCACTGAGGTGCCACGCAAGGGCTACGTCCGCTTCAAGTACGGCAAGTAACTGGCCTCACAACTGCATCAATGACTACGATGCACACATGGCCAGATCGTACTGCGAAGTCTGCCGACAGCCCGACGACACTGGGCTGGGCATCTGCTCAGAGTGTGCAACCGACGAAGATACGAAGGAGTGACCACTGTGTCCAATACTGCTACCCATACCAATCCATTCGACCGAGTTCGTGAGGCCAAGCGCTTCGACGTGGCCGAGATGTTGCTCACCGGAGACACGGTGAGTTGGAACGACATCATTGAGAGTGTCGGCAACTTCTCGCCACGGACGATGGGCTACGTCTTGCGAGGCTTGGAGGATCAGGGTGCCACCATCCTGAGACTGCGGGATGCCGAGCACGGCACCCTGTACCGATACGACCCGACGTGCGAGTACGACGCTCGGTTCCGACTGTCGAAGTCGGACGGGCCTGACGCACAACGACAGAAGAAGCACAATGCCGCTTACTCGGAAACAGCGGGATCGTAAGCCACTCTTCTGCGGAAAGTGCGGGCGTATCACTTACGCCGACTCCCCCGACCGTCAGTGGTGGCTGGTGGGCATGGATTACGGGACGACCGTAGTTCGGTGCCCCCAGCACATCACTGAATGGACCCTCCGCATCTCAGGACGAGGACGGAGCATGGCCTCATACCGCTGGAAGCGGCTGGCCAAAGAGAACGACAACTACGACTCCAGCATGATGTCGATGGAGCCGTTGTTCCTAGACGACGACATCTGAGCAAACATGGTAGGAAGGGAGGGCCATGTTCTTTCACACTCATGTCCATTCCGAGTTCTCATGTCTGGACGGGATGGCCGACATTCCCACGATGGTCGCCAAGGCGGCGAAGATGGGACAGCCGGGGATCGCACTGACCGATCACGGCAACATGAGTGGTGTCTTCCAGTTGTACAAGTCAGCCAAGAAGCACGGCCTCGCCCCATTCCTCGGGCTTGAGGCATACACAGTCGGGCAGGTCGATGACAAGACGGCGAAGCGCCACCACCTCACATTGCTGGCGTACACGACGGATGGCTACAAGAACCTTGCACAACTCTCCAGCACTTCGCATCGCCGTGACCACTACCACTACAAGCCGAGGCTCAGTGAGTTCGACTTCGTGGAGGCCAAGGCCAATGGCGCTACCTCGGGCATTGCTTGTCTGACGGGTTGCTACTTCGGGGAGGTCTGTCAGGCCATCGTCTCAGAGCCAGATGAGGACGATGGGATTGAGAAAGCCAAGAGGCTCGTCCGGTTCTACCAGTCGATCTTCGACCGTGTGTACATCGAAGTCCAGCACCACAACACCCAGCATGAAGTGTGGGATGACGACCGCCTAGTTCAAGCGCTCCACCGACTCTCACAAGAGACGGGGTGCCCGCCCATCATCACGAACGACTGCCACTACTGCGACAAGGGCGAGAAGGAACTTCACGACATGATGAAGTCCATCGCCTACTCCAGCGATCCCGGCGATGTCTCGTTCCCCGGCGACTCGTACCATCTCGCCTCGGAGTCGTGGGTCAAGGTTCACTACCGAGATCACGCCGAGGTGTGGGATGCGGCGCAACAGTCGTATCAAGAGTTGATCGAAGCCAACGAGTTGGCCATCCCCGTGCTGGACGACTACCAATACCACGTCCCGCAGATTGCCGAGTCCCCGATGCGGCGGCTGGAGTACCTCTGCCTCAAGGCGATGGGCGGGAGAGAACTTGGCCCGAAGTACGGAGCACGTCTGGATTACGAACTTGGCGTGATCGAAGGGCTGGGCATGGCCGACTACTTCTTGCTCGTCCACGACTACGTTCAGTGGTGCAACGAGCAGGGCATCTTCGTCATGGCCCGTGGCTCTGCGGCTGGCTCACTTGTCTGCTGGCTTCTCGGGTTCACTCAGGTCGACCCGCTCAAGTGGAACCTGACCTTTGACCGATTCCTGACCCCTGACAGGATTCGACCGCCCGACATCGACCTTGACATCGAAGACGTGAGGCGAGCCGATGTCATTGAATACCTACAGGGCAAGTACGAGGTCGTCCAGATCGGCACCTACAACAAGTTGTCGTATGACGAGGACAGTGGCCGAGGTGGCCTCTACGTCCAGTACATCAGTGCTCAGCGCAAGATTCTTGGAGACAAGTTCCCGAAGACGCTCGGGAAAGTGAAGACGCTCCACGACCTAGATGAAGTTCGGCCACAAGATGCCGAGCGAATCAGGAGGCTCGGTGACGTGGCACTGCGCCGTTCCCCCGGTGCCCATGCCGCTGGATTCCTTGTCGGTGCTCCGCCGACACACAACGTATCCGATTGGATACCCACCATGCTCATCCCGTCCTCGGGCACCGAGGTAACGCAGATGATGATGGACGACGTGGAGGATGCGGGCTACATCAAGATCGACTTGCTCGGCCTCCGCTCGCTGGCCACGGTTCGTCGGTGCTTGGAGTTGATCGGCAAGGACGGGCTGGATTGGATTCCGCTGGACGACAAGGAGACGTTCAAGTTCTTACGCAAGGGCAACTCAGAGACGGGCATCTTCCAGTTGGAGGGCTACACGGCGGCCAAGGGATGTCGTGAGGTCAAGGTCAAGACCGTCGATGATCTGATCCTCGTCAACGCTCTCTATCGGCCCGCAACTCGGGACAGCGGCTACGTCGATCTCTTCCACCACAACCGAGACAACAGGGGTTCGATCTCTTACCCGCACCCGATCTTCAAGAACCACCTACAGGAGACGTTCGGAGTTCCGTGCTTCCAAGAGCAGGTGCTTGGCATCCTCCGTGACCTTGGGATGCCGGTGGCCGAACTCAACGCCTTCCTGAAAGCGGTCAAGGGTAAGCACGCCAAGGGCGGCTACTCAGACGAGTCGACGGCGATCTTTGTCAACAACAAGCGCCGGTTTGAGGCGCTCTGTAAGGACAAGGAGATGACCGACGAGCAGACCGAAGAGGCGTGGGAGTTGGTCGAAGGATTCGCCGCCTACGGATTCAACCGTGCTCATGCCACGGCGTACTCACTGCTCGGCTATCAGATGGCCTACCTGAAGACGCACCATTCGGTGCAGTTCCACGCCGCTCTTCTGGAGACATCGGTGGGGACGACGAAGGAAGACCAGTACGTCAAGGAGACACGGCGAGTCGGAGTTCCCGTTCTCGGGGCGTGCATCAACCGGTCGGCAGTCCTGTGGGCTATCGACCCATCGGGGAGGGCGATCCGCAAGGGCTTGTCCTCCATCAAGGGAGTTGGCCCTAAGGCCGCAGATGCTATTGTGGCGAGTGCGCCCTACGAATCTGTGGACGAGATCATCGACCGTTGCCCAGCAAAGTCCGTCACTGGCGGAAAGAGTTGGAAGACGGACGGCACCCTCTCCGGTGTGCTTGAGTCGCTGAGGAAAGCGGGAGCACTGAAAGCCGTGGGAGTTATGCCTTGATCGACATTGACGACTTGAACACAAGTGAGCAGGCCGTTGAGTTCCTGAGAGAGATCGCCACGACTGTCTGGCAGGCGCTCAACGAGATCGACAAGGAGGGAGCATCCTCCATCAGTACGGCGCTCATCGTTTCTAGCCACGTCCTCTTGGAAGAGATGGAGATGGCCGACGAACTTGCACGTTGCCTGATTAGTTCGATTCGGGAGGGGCGCTTCCTAGAAGACGACGCACTACAACTGTTGGCGGCTTGGAAGAAACGCAGGATCGTCAGTGGAGCAGTGGCAAGTGAGTGAACAGTTAGTCCTATTCGACCCCGACCAATACAGCGAGGAACGTAGTGAGCAAAGCCCAAGAGTTGATGGCCGAGATCAACAAGGCTCTCGGGGAGGGGACAGTCAAACTCGGGAGTGACGAGTCACTTCTGGTCAAGCGTCTCCCCACGGGCGTTCTGCCCATCGACCATCTGCTTGACGGTGGCATCCCCACCGGCAGATTCACGGAACTCTTCGGGGCTTACAGCACCCTGAAGTCATACATCGCCCTGTCGTGCATTGCACAGACACAGAAGAGCGGCGGAGTCTGTGCCATCGTTGACACAGAGCACGCCTACGACCCCGTGTGGGCCGAGTCCATTGGCGTGAACACCGCTGACCTCATTTACCAAGCCCCCGAGACGGGTGAGGAAGCGGTCGATGTCACTGAGGTCTTGGTCCGCAACGGGGTCGACCTTGTGGTGTGGGACTCGGTGGCGGCCACGTTGCCGCAGGCCGAGAGCACCAAGAGGATGTCCAAGGAGTCCGTCCAGCCCGCTCGGCTGGCGGCGCTCATGTCGCTCGGTATGCGGAAGTTGACCGCCGCCAACGACCACACCGCCATCCTCTTCATCAACCAAACCCGCCTGAACGTCGGTGTCGTCTTCGGTGACCCTGAGACAGTTCCCGGTGGCCGAGCACTTCCCTTCTACGCCTCGTACCGTGTGGCGCTCCGTAAGGCGGGGAAGGAGAAGGAGTCGGTCGATACCTACGACTCCACCGGCAAGAAGACGACCGTGAACCAAGTCACGGGCCACAAGATTCGTGCCACACTGGAGAAGTCGAAGTTGTCGGCTCCCTCCCGTGACGTGCTCTTCACGTTCGACCTGACGAGCGGACAGGTAGACGAGATCGGGTACGCCCTCAGCGCTGGGCTGGAGAAGGGCATCGTGAAGCATGAAGGTAGGTCGTGGTGGGTAGACGAGACGGAGAAGACAGTGGGAGCCGAGAAGTTCCGTGGCTGGCTGAGGGATCATCCCGAGGTAGTGGAGATGATTCGGCAGGAACTCTTGGAGCCAAGTGGAAGCCACGAAGTCGACAGCAAGAAGGTCGGCTGACCGAGAAGAAGATCGCTAAAGACCTCGGGGCTAGGACACATCCCAACTCGGGAGCGCTGAGGATCAAGCACGACGCATCGGACGCTGAGACGTTGTACGAGATCAAAGATGCCAACAAGTCCTACAGCCTGAAGGCCGACGAGTTGCACACCCTTTGGGTACGCTCGGCTAGAGAGTCCAAGGAGCCGGTCTTCATCATCAAGTTCAAGCACCTCGGCATGACCGCCACCATCACGATGACCAAGGAGATGTAGTGAGTCTGAAGCAACACATCAAGATCGCCAAGCGCAACACAAAGATCACGCCTAAGTTGCACGCATGGCTAAATAACAATGATGGAGTACGAGTAGAGGATGAAGTTACGGCCAAGCGGGTCTTGGACATCCTCGCCCCGAGCGAGCACGACCGGTCTGGCGTGTTCCACCCGTCGCAGTTGTACCAGTGCCCTCGGCTACAGGTCTTTGAGTATTACGGGGTCGACAAGCGTGAGCAGTACAACCCGACGCTCCGCAACCTCTTCAACGATGGACACTTTCGCCATCTGCGCTGGCAAATCATGTTGCTCAACGCTGGCATCCTCACCGACATCGAAGTGAAGGTGTCGATCCCTGAGTACAGGCTGGCAGGGTCGATGGACGGCGTGAACACTGACGAGGGTTGGATGTTTGAGTTGAAGGGCACCAGCCAGTACCAGTCGGTTGTCAGTCGTGGAGCGATGCCCGCCCACATCAAACAGGTCAACGCTTACCTCATGGCGAGCGGGCTGGATCAGGCTCTCATTGTCTACGAAGACAAGTTGTCACAGCAGTGGCAGGAGATCGAAGTATCCAAAGACCCGAAGATCGTGGACGAGATTGAGTCCATCCTCCAAGACCTGAACCGAGCAATAGAAACTGGCGAGTTACCGGAGATTCTGGATGAGTGTAAAGATCAAGAAGGCGCACGATTCAACCGTTGCCCCTATGGCGGGGTCTGCCACAAACTCCGCAACCGAGACGACATCATTGAGGCTCTTCCACCTGAACGAAGGGTTGCCATCCCTAGTTGAGATGCAGGCCGAGTTGGACGAGTACACCTCCGTCCTCATGGGCCACGAAGAGCCGCCAATCGACCAAGGCGACATGACGTTGCTGGAGTACGCCAACGCCGTCTACAGCCGTGCGATGGAGTTGACCATGTTGCTCCAGCGGGCCGAGGCATCGGGTGTCGTGGTCCGAGGATCGAAGGTGTACAAGTTCAGGACCGGTGAGTTGAGGACGTTCACTGAGATGGCGGGCAGGGCGATTGACCTCGGAAGTCGCAGGGTCACTTACGCCAAGATGGAATACTCTATGGGGTATGGATGAGTTCGTCGTTCTCGGCATTGACCCAGCGGCCACGAAGGTCACATTTGTCGCTATCACTGACATCGACTTCTTCGTCCAGCACCACAAGCGGCTTGGCAAGAGTGGTGGAGAAGCCTGCAACAACGCATGGCATCTGACCAACACCCTGCTCTTCGACATCAATCAGATATGGCCGGGGGCAACGATCTACCCATTTATCGAATCGCCTGTCGTCGGCAGAGGTGGCGTTCGGTCTACTATGGTGCAGTGCTTTACCTCAGGTGCCATACAGGCGGCGCTCCATAATGCAGGACTTGACACGCAAACAGCCAATGTCTCGTCGTGGAAGAAGTCCGTCGTCGGGCGAGGCAATGCGACTAAAGAAGAAGCCGCTAAACATCTACGACTTCGATGGCCTGCTCTCCACCGACGAGCAGGTGGCAATCAGGACATCGTTGACGCTTCCTGCATTGCCCTCTACGGACAACAACTACTTAGCGAGTGAGTGGTTCGGGCTTGCCGCCTGCAAGGGTCAAACTCTCAAGTTCTTCCGCCACTCATGCTCCAAGAGGTGCGACCACCACCCGAACGGGTGTTCCCGTATCAAGAATGTCAGGGAGTGCCGAGCGATCTGCGCCGGATGTCCGGTGCTAGAGCACTGCCGAATCTGGTCGCTCAACACGGAACTGCCCTACGGATTAGCGGCGGCTTTGACCGAGAGCGAGAGAGATCAATGGCAGGGGACGTACCCTAGCCGTGAGGGATGAGCGGGACTATGGTGAGTCGGAGAACTGCCCTCACTGAAAGATCGGAAGACTGTGGCCGAGAACAAGCCTAAGAACCTCTTTGGCGAGACAGGTGTAACGGGCCTTCGTCGTGCGGGCGGATATGTGCAGGAAGAGTTCCTGCCACAACTCGCTGGTTATCGGGCGATTCAGGTCTACCGAGAGATGCGGGACAACGATCCCGTCGTCGGTGCCATCCTCTACGCCATCGACAAGTTGGTCCGACAGGTGCCGTGGCGAGTTCAGCCTGCCTCCACCAAGTTGGAAGACCAGCGCTCGGCCAAGTTCCTTGAGTCCTGCCTGAACGACATGAGCACGTCATGGGAAGACACGATCAGTGAGATTCTGTCGATGCTCGCCTACGGGTGGTCGTTCCATGAGATCGTCTACAAGCGCCGAGAGGGCGACAAACGTGACTCAACTCGCCGGTCGAAGTACGACGATGGCGCTATCGGCTGGAGGAAGTTGCCGATTCGTGCTCAGGAGACTCGCCAAGAGTGGGCGTTCGATGAGAGCGGCGGGATTCAGGGCATGTACCAGTCCTCGCCTCCCGACTACACCCTGACCTACATCCCGATGGAGAAGAGCCTGCTCTTCCGCACCACGACGGCCAAGAACAACCCCGAGGGACGTTCCGTATTGCGGAACGCCTATCGGCCTTGGTACTTCAAGAAGCGGATCGAAGAGATCGAAGCCATCGGCATTGAGCGTGACCTCGCTGGCTTCCCGATCATGTACGTCGACCCCGACATCATGCGAGACGATGCCCCCGGCTGGAAACAGACGATCTTCAATGACTACAAGGATGCGGTCGTCAACATCCGCCGTGACCAGCAAGAGGGTCTGATCCTCCCCGCCATCTACGACGAGGGCGGGAACCAGATGTACAAGTTGGAGTTGCTTTCGGCTGGAGGCTCCCGCCAGTTCGACACGAATCAGGTCATCACTCGTTACGACCAGCGAATCGCCACCACAGTGCTGGCCGACTTCATCCTTCTCGGTCAGGCTAACCACGGCTCTTACGCCCTGAGCAGTGACAAGACCAACCTCTTCGCCGTGTCGATTCGGACGTGGCTTGAGATCATCCGCACCGTGATGAACCAGTACGCCATCCCGAGGCTCTTTGAGGTCAACGGGTTCAAGGTCAAGAAGTTGCCCGAGTTGGCCTACGGCGACATTGAGACACCGCCGCTCACCGAGATCGGTACGTTCATTCAACAGTTGGCCGGTGCCGGTGCGCCGCTCTTCCCCGATGACCTTCTGGAGAACCACCTCCGCAAGATGGCTCACCTCCCCGAGCGTCGTGAGGCCGCCGTCGGTGCGATGGAGGATGCTGGCAAGCAACAGGGTCAGACTCCCGACAACCCCGCTACCAAGACGGCACCCAAGCCGCAGGAGAACGCACCAGACGCTAAGACGGAGGAATAGCCCGTGCCTTCCTCCGCTGACTTCTCCAGCGAAGAGATACTTGACGAGATCATCTCACTGACTGTTCAGTTTGAGGATCAGTACAAGCAGGCGTTCTATCGCTCCATTGAAGAGTCGATTGCCGATCCCGCACTGCTAGAACTCCTGCAAGACATCTCCGATGGCACGGTCATCGACATGACCCCACAGGTTGAGGATGTGCTCAGGAACCTCAACGTGCCGGTCGATGAACTGATCGACGTGCTACGAGATGCCATGATGCGGGTCGGTCAGGTCACGGCTGACACCATCGGCCTTGAGATCGCCTTCGACATGACCAACCCTCGGGCCGCTCAGTACGCCGCAACTCTCGGGGCGAGAAGCATCAATGCGTCCGAGGCAGTTCGCCAGTCGATCCGTGAGATCGTCAAGCAGGTGGTCGAAGGCGAGATGTCGATTCAGAACGCCAAGCGGCTCATCAAGGAGCGGGCTGGCCTTCTGCCCCAGCACTCTCAGGCCGTTGCCCGTTACTACGACAACCTCGTTGCCAGTGGTTCCACCGCTCGGCGGGCACGGGAGTTGGCGAACCAGTACGCCAACCGGTTGCTCAACTATCGGGCCGACATGATCGCCCGCACCGAGATCGGGGCGGCTCAGAGTTACGGCCAGTGGGAGTTGTGGCAACAGGCTCGGGATGCGAACCTCGTCCCGCTGGATGCCATGCGTATCTGGATGACCGCCAAAGACGAGCGGGTCTGCGATGTCTGTGGGCCGATGAACGGGCAGGTCGCCTCCATCGACGGGGTGTGGTTCACGCCGAACGGCCCAGTCCATTACCCCACCGAGATTCATCCCAACTGCCGGTGTGCCTCGGGCCTTATCTTCTCTCGGGGACGGGCACGGGAGTTCATGAACAAGAGCGCCGACTTAGGGTACGAGTATTGGCTCCTTGAGAAGCACCTTGGAACCCAGCACGACCAGAAGACTCACGGTCGGAGGAAGATCAGTTCCTTCGTGACATTTGGCCCTGAGTACCGTGACTGGGTAAAAGGTCGGGCGGGTGCAAACTATCCCAGCGGATACTATGACGAAGGCCACTGGGAGGATTCGTTTGAGTCTGCCGATGATCGTGTAACCAGCGGCCTCAAGGATGACGTGGCCAGAAGCATTGGCGCTGACATTCTTGCTGAGATGTCGACTGGCGAGATATTAGATGCGGTTAGGTCAATAGCCTCTAGCGCAGGCCACGCTTCCAGAATGGACACACTGGTTAGAGCACAGAACGGCAGATACGAGTTAGACCTCGTATCTAGGGTGGCACTGCTAAGTACAAGGCCAGCCACAAATGATGGCTCTCCACATGCGGATTCAGCCCTTGTTAGAGCACTTGAGGCGAAAGGCTTGAGGATTCGCCTTGATTCAGAGTTAGGGCAAGTGGTAGTTGATTCTGAAGGCAACTTAGTTACCAGTGCCACTGTCACAGTTAGCGAACTTGTGCGAGAACTGGTGAGGCCGTCTGAGTGGGTCTTGGAGAAGGGCCGGTCAGTTCTTGGTAGCGACCATCCACAAGTCAAAGAACTTGAGGAAAGCATCCGCATTACCACTAAAGTCTTTGCTTCGGATGACGAGAACATACTGGGCAAAAGAGACTATGGGACGTTTGGCGTAAGATACGACACTCGGAAACTTGAGCGCTGGCCTACGTCAAGGGCGCTTCATGTGAGTACAGTCAACGCCTTTGCAAAGACGGTCGACGCACTCATATCGGAAGGTGAACACAACCGGAAGGAAGCGGCTGACTTTATTACTAGCGCTTCAGAAGAAGCGGGTGTTGAGGTTCTGTCAAATCAGATCAGGTTGTCTTACCCGCAAACCATTTGGCGGGCCTCAGAAGAGGCGCTCGGATATGGAGAGCCAGAAGGACTTGCTAATGAGGTAGCGTCTGCACTTATTAGCGGCTGGTCAAACTCTTCTTCTTCGCCTGAATCAGTCTTGATGATGCAAGCCGCCGTTACTGAGTTGGGGGCATCGGCAGGCTACAGCCCTGAGGACTACACACTGGGTAGGTCGTCCAACCCACGCCTAGAAGACCTGTCGCCTGCGGCTAATAAACTTATCAAGACAGCCGTTCGCTCTCAGTATGATTCAACACAAGAAATGTACCGAGACATGGGTATCTCGGAAGTTACCATCGCCCGTGGAATGACGTTCCCTCTCGGCAGTCTTCCGTTTGAGCGGGAACGTGACAAGTCCGTGTATGAAGCGCAGGCCGTGTTGCGCCCGCTTTCTTCGTGGTCGATAGATGCAACAGACGCACTTGCCTTTGCTAAGGGAGCGCAAGTTCTATTCCAGACAGTTCCTGTTGAGCGAATCTTCGCCACGCCATTTACCGGCCTTGGATGCTTTGGCGAAAGCGAAACTATCTTTATTCACAAAGATGGCGATGTATTCCCTATTGTTGACCTCACAAGTTTGGGCGGTGCCACTACACCTGAACTTGCCGAAATAATCAATGACTATCCTGAACTACCAAAGATCAGTAAAGCGTCGTTGCCGACGGTCTACCCTGATGCCGACATACGAGACGCAGATTGGCCAAAGCGGACTTTCGACTTCCCTGACGTAACGACCGCCAAGCAGTACCGGGAAAGGTTCGGGCTACAGGACGATGAGGCTCTGGCCGAGCACATCAAGGAATACAAGGGCACCCCGTACTGGGAGGGCGTTCCGTCGAAGATCAAGACGGCACTACTCAAGAGCCAACTTTCCAAGCACCTTGGAACCCAGCACGATCAGAAGACGCACGGGCGGAGGAAGGCTGGGCCTCATGTGGTGCTGGGTAAAGATGCCTTCGATAGTGCCCAAACGGCTCATGAAAGGCTGAGGGATTACAACAGAGCAGGGGGCTATGAAAAAGGTCTGAAGGACAACATCGCCCGAACCATAGGCGACGCTCTGGACAAAGAGTTCTCTGAAGACGACTTGAGAGAGACGATGCGGCTTATTGGAGCAAATGTGCGGGCGTGGTCGCAGGTTGACCCTGCCTTATCGACGCTTGAAGTAGACGAAGAGTCGTTTGAGAAAGTTCTGACGGGCTTAGTTGAGCAACGAACATTCAACGACAATGGGATTCGCAATATCTTCGGGAACCGAGTGTTTGGGCTTGTAATGACAAGGGAGGAACTAGGAGCAGACCCCCAGTTCACTGATGAAGAAGTTGCTATGGGTATTGAACGCCTTCGGTTAGAGCGTGACCCTGATACTGGCGCACGCAAAGTGATGGCTGATCTTAGGAATAGCCCCAAGGCTTCTGAGGCATACGGGGCGGGAGTTTCTGACGAGTTATTGGGTACAGCAGTAGAGGTAAGTCGGCCACCTAGCGACAAGCCTGTGGCAAGTTGGACAGCCGGTGAGTGGCTCTTTAGCGAACTGAAAGATGGCTTTACGAGGGGTGCAATAAACGACTTGCAAACACTGGCTAAGGAGGGCAACACAACGGACGTGATTAGGTCCGCCAGCGGTTTATCAGATGTTACCTTAGGGGTTACGAGGACAGAAGAGGGCCGTCTAGAACTAATCGCCGTTCCTTCAATAATGTCTCCCCTTTCAGTTTCGGGGGACAAGTACACCTCTATGGAGAACCTGCGGAACTTAGGGGTGCTTTCCATATCTACCAATAACGGCTATTCCATAGCAGACACACTGGTCCGAGGCTGGGCTACGTCTTCTGCCTCAAATACCTCTCAACTTCTTCACGACCAAGTATCCGAGATGTTTGGGCTTGCTGACTTCACCCTGCAAAGTAGCCCCAGCACTCAGCGTTCCAGATCAATCATTCTTGACGACAGTTACTACAACAGTAGAACGAAGCCAGTTATTCGTCGGGTAGCCGAGTTGATGTACGAGAACACCCAAGCCTTGTTGGCAGAGACATCGGGGGATTCCGTCACTCTTTACCGAGGGCTGACGAGTGACGAGTTGTGGGCTAGAGCCTTTGAGGCGGCAGATTCTAGATTGAGCGCCACACTCAATGTAGAGCAACTACCTCTTTCTTCATGGTCTGCCAGTGTCTCTACCTCCAAGGAGTTCGCTAGGCGTGGTGCAGACCTTGGGGCGATAGTTATGGGCACGACTGTGCCCAAGTCACGAATCTTCAGTATGCCGTTCACGGGCTTAGGTTGTTACGCCGAGGCAGAGTTTGTCGTACTGGGTAGCGAATCCGACCCAGTGGTCGTCTTCGTAGACCCACAGCGCCTAAGAGAAGCAGAGGCTCTAGACATTGTGGTTGATTCTTTCGTTGATTCTGCAACAGCGTTGAGCGAAGCCACGATCAAGAAGGCCGCCGAGGGCAACATCAACATCGACGCAGACATCCGCAATGCCGACTGGGTGAAGCAGACCTTCGACTTCCCCGAGGTTACGACGGCCAAGAAGTACCGGGAAGAGTTCGGGCTTGAGGACGACGAAGCACTAGCCGAGCACATCAAGGAGTGGAAGGGCACGCCTTACTGGGAGGGCATCCCGTCGAAGATCAAGACGGGGTTGCTCAAGGCTCGGCTGGCCAAGCACCTCGGCTCTCAGCACGACCAGAAGACCCACGGTCGGAGGAAAGCATCGAAAGCCTACACCGTTAGAGACGACACTTACATTGACATTACTTATGGCAACTACAAGGGCGATGTCTCACCTATTGGTTGGATGGCAGGTGAGGACGGGTACGACATCACAGAACTAGATGCGTATTACGATGACATGCTTGACGTAAGGCGTGGAGATATTGATGGGCACCTCAAGTTTATTGCCGAAGACGCTATGAGCCGGTGGTTCTATTACGGGAAGCAATCAGTGATGCGGACAATAGCCAGTTCGATGATGGGCATTGGACACTACGCATCGCAAGGTGACGAGCCATACAAGGAGAAGTTTGGTGACAATGTAATGGATAGGGTGTACAGCGGAGATGGCCCTATCGAACTCATCGGTGAGCACATGCTACACACGGTCGCACTCCTAAGGTCGTCTGCCCTAGCAGAGCCATCTGAGCGAGAATGGTTCCGTGGCATGGTTGTCGATACTAAGAGTCCAATCTTACGGATGGCTGAGGGTGACAGGTTTGTCATGCCCCCTTCATCGTTCGGCGGCCACAGGGACATCGGGCTGGCGTTCACCCGTGGCGGCCCGCAAGCACCATCGGCACAAATGGCGGAGCGAGAAGAAGCATCGGTGTTCAACATTGAGTGGCGAGATGTCCTGTTCCGCCTTGAACCCGGTGCCCAAGGGACGCTCTCTCCCAGCACAGTCAGTCGTACTCCCGGTGGGGAGGGGTTCCCGTTTGAGATCGTGGCGAATGGCGAGTTTGAGGTCGTGTCAGTCGACAGACCGTTCTATGACTACGAGGGAGCCGAGGACGAACTGGTGGAGATCACGGTTCGCCAAGTGACTACTTACGACCCGAAGACAGGTGAGTACGTTGAAGTTGGATGAAGCCCTCTGGCGAGCGTTCGATGGATCAGTAAGAGCCACGCCACTCTCCAAGCACCTCGGCTCGGCACATGACCAGAAGACTCACGGACGTAGGAAGACGGCGGCTAGGTGGACTAAAGAAGAGTTGGCGGCGGGAGACGTTAGCCTCTACAAAGACGGCTATCGGTTTATTTCTGACCGATACAAGCACGCCAAGAGTGCCGTCCAGCGCTTGACTTCACGGGAGGGGGTGCCTGACCTAGAGGCTTCGGTTAGCGAACTAAGAGAACTCAACAGCAGACCGTATGGCGGGTTTCGGCTAGCCCACTGGAGGGACTCGGGAACTGCCGAAGAGCAACTTACGGGGTTCCTTGAAAACTTGATGAGCGATTGGGGCGACAGCGGCTCTGCACCTTTCTTTGAGGCACTGGCGGCAGAAGCACTTGAAGATTGGTACGGGCTTGATCTAGGCGAACGCTGGTATGGCGTGGATTCCAAGGAAGTTGCAGAGGAAACACTCAGCGTAATGAGCGATGACCTCCGCCTCTTCATGAAGCACCTAGCCGCCTCAGTTTATGACGTGACACAAGACCACTTGGCAGAACTAGGAGTTGAGCGTGTCCGCTTGTGGAGGGGAATCATGGCCGAGAAACAGAGCGTGCCGTCCTCCGTCCGCACCGCACTTGAGCGGGAGAGCGACGACACGAAGCCAGTTCTGGTGCAAGCAGATGTGGCAGAAAGCCCACTGTCTTCTTGGACAAGCGCTCTGTATCAGGCCAAGAGGTTCGCCCGACAAGACATGCTCAGTACTACCGATGTGAAGTGGTACAACGCATATTCCTTGATCCTTCACGACTTGGTGCCAGCCAAGTACATCTACAGCGTGGGAGGCTATGGCTTCGGTGAACGACGTGAGAGCGAGGTAGTTGTAGTCGGCAGTAAGCACAAGGTTGACGTGCTTGATGCGTATGGCGTGGGCATCTTCACTGATGACGTTGACGAGTTGTTGACCGGAGGCAATCCCGAAGAGTCGGGTGTTGGGAAGGCCGAGGAAGTCATCCTCATCGACAAGGACGAGCGCAACCGAAACTGGCTACGGCCCAACGTCTCCAAGCACCTCGGCACCCAGCATGACCAGAAGTCTCATGGCAGTTGGTCGTACAAGTCGAAGCGTGGCATGTGGACGGTAACGGATTCTTCTAAGAATCCCGGCAGTGTCAAAGACCTTGAGTTCGATGACTACGATGCGTGGGAGATTGCATCCCGAAGCATCTTCAACGTAGAACTTGACCACCCCTACATCGGGCGAGTTGTGGCAGAAGTCCGAGAGGTTGAGCCTGACCCTTATGCGTTCGGCAAGATACGGATATTCGGAAGGATCGTGTTGCCAGATGGCTGGACAACTCAACTTGCCTCTCAAGACACTCTTGAAATAGCCCCCGGCGGTGCTTATGGACAGTTCGACAGGTCTATTGATCCTGCTAAGGGGAACGTAACGAACAACATCTTCAAGTTGGGCGAAGCACTTCAAGGAACTGGCTTGGGCACGACACTCTCGCTTCACTGGGAAGACCAGTTGAACCGAGCCGGGATTGACTACATGAGGACAGAGGCAGTCAGCGACCTGCACGGCGGGCTAAATGGCGGCTACACATGGCTCAAGTATGGGTACAAGCCTGATTCTGGTGTAGGGCGTGACTTGATTGAAGCGTGGTATTCCAGCAACACCAACAACCCCGGCTTCATTGACAACTTCCTTGAAGAGCACTTGCGCCCAGTGGCAGAAGCGTTTGACATAAGTGACGACCTTGAGTTCTTGATAGAAGAATCATCCAATAACGTCGATGATCCTGAAGTCAGACGGCGGTTCGCAAGGCTGGTGACTGAAACCTCAACGGATAGCGCAGAGCCGCTACTTCGGTTGGCGGCTGAAGACGAGTCGTTCAGAGATTACCTGATGAGTTCGGCCCGATGGTATGGGTCCAAGTCAACAGAGCGCCTTGAGGATGACGTGGCTAAGGCGCAGAAGACTGTTGCCCAAGTTCTGCGAGAGTGGAACATCAAGAACCCCGCCGCCGTTGAGAACGACGATCCCGAGTTCTGGCAAGCCGTTCGTAATGCCTTCGGCAACGTCTCCAAACACCTCCCTAGTGGGCATGACCAGTTGACTCACGGTCGACGGAAGACGGCTGGAGATGGTGAGGCAAGGATTGTCGACCTACTCAGCGACAGGAGAATCTCTGAAACTCTGGCGGGGATGAAGAACCCGCTGGACTGCAAGGGCCGGTGCATACAAGCCGAGAACTTCCTCAACAAGTCTGTCTCAGAGTTGCGGCCCGACTGGGGCTACCGGTCTGTGTATGTCCGTGGGGCAAAGCCGGGAGTCATTGCCGAAGAGCAGTACCCCAAACTTGACGATGCCTTTACGGGTGACCCTGTTCGCATCGCTAGAGATCAGACCCATGTGTACGGCCAGATCAAAGTCCCGGTCCCCGACAGAGAGACGGGCGGCATTGCCTATGAGGTGTGGGAAGTTGACTACACCTATCGTCAGTTCCAGCCCGACTCTGAGTGGCCAGTCATCACATTCGTCGGCTCCCAGTCTGAGCGTGAAGGGTGGCCAGATGAAGGCGAGTTTGAGCGCTGGGACGAAGTGCAGTTCTTCAACGAGCGATAGGCACCTCTATCGCCTACCAATGTGGTGGGCTACCGTGTCGCCATGTCCTACACGGCCCATGTTTCGCCTGATGAGATGATGCCCTACATCGGGTCAACTCTCTGGCCCGAGATGGTTCCGCACCACGGAGTTACCATTGTGGCGGGGCTACGCCCTGACGGTAGCGAAACACTGCACATCGCCTGTAGCACTGACACTCCACCTTGGGTGCTTCTTGGGATGCTCCGAATGGCCGCCGCCGATCTGGTCGCCGCTACGAGTGGTGTGTATGGCGAAGAAGACTAAGCCGTACCAGATCGTCGTCCTGATCTGGCAGGACGCTCATGCCGACATGGCAGGGTCATGGGTCTGCGTCGATGACATCGACCCTGATCCATTCCATGTCATGTCGATTGGGATACTCCTGCCCCACGTCAAGCCGGGGCATGTGTCGATAGCGCAGAGCGTGGGCGGGGACATTGCGGACCACATCATCCACGTCCCGAACCAGATGGTGCGGGAACTCACCGTCATTGACACCATTGACACCGACCCTTGGCAGGGGTAGTGCAGACTGGCCTATTATCGGGGAACTGGACTGACTCTGTAGAGGAACAAGATGAACGATCACGTCGCCAAAGGCGTTATCACGAAGATTGATGACGACAAGCGGCTCGTCTTCGGTTGGGCTTCCATCATCAAGGATGTCGACGGTCGGGTACTGCTGGACCGGCAAGACGATTACATTGACGACGAGGAAGAGTTGGAGAAAGCGGCGTACACCTACGTCCTCCACTCACGGGACGGCGGTGAGATGCACGTCCGCAAGGGTGTCTCCACGATGGTGGAGTCCGTCGTACTCTCCAAGGAGAAGCAGGCCGCCCTCGGTATCCCCGAGGGAGTCGTCCCCGTTGGCTGGTGGATCGGCTTCCGAGTCAACGACGACCGTGTGTGGGATCAGGTCAAGAAGGGCGACTACATGGGCTTCTCGGTGCATGGCACCGGACAGCGCCAACAGGGCATCCTGAAGGACGGCGAGTTCACCGAGGTTGAGAAGCGTGCCATCTCGCCCGACGAGGAAGAGGCACTCAAGGAGCACAGCCAGCACCACTCGGCCAAGCACATGAAGGCCATGCGCCAGCGCATGAAGCAGGGCGCAACTCTGAACGAGGCGCATGAGGCCGCCTCCAAGGAAGTCGGCAAGTCGGACTGCGGGTGCGGAGGCTCTGCCAAGCCCACCGGAACTCCCGTGAGCAAGCGCCTCTTCACTCTGCTCACCAAGGCGCAGAAGGCCAAGAAGGTCAAGGGCACCAAGAAGGTTTCCCAAGTGATGCGGGAGTTTGAGCGGGGCGAACTCAAGTCGTCCTCGGGGAAGCCGGTCAAGAGTCGCAAGCAGGCTATGGCCATCGCTCTCTCTGAACAGCGCCGCATGGAGAAGGGCGACTTCCCCGGCCACCCGTTCCGTGGCAATCAGTGGACCGGAGGTAAGCCGGGGCAGGGAACGAAGTCCGGTGGCAAGAAGCCCGCTAAGGACAAGGGTGCACCAAAGAAGAAGCCTGCCAAGCCCGAGCGCCCTGCCTCAGTTGCCAGTGCGTTGGAGCGAGCGAAGAGCGGCAAGAAAGTCTCCCTGAAGAACCCGAAAGAAGTGGCGGTCTTCCTAGAAGAGTTCCACAAGGAAGTTCAGGCGATGAAGGCGGCGGGCAAGAAGGCCAAGAACCTTGATCTCTGCAAGGTCACGGTCCCCGGCACCAACTTGTTCTGCGGGGCGAACAAGGGCATCCCCCGAGGCGACATGCCGCAGATCGGCGGTAAGACCCGTCCCGGCACCAAGGCCGACAAGTTGCCTAAGAACAAGGACGGCGAGGTCGACGGGACCGATGCGTTCATCAGCCACCTTGAGGGCAAGAAGATTGAGGTCAAGCGCACCAAGGTTCCCGCCGCACAACTCAAGGCAACACAGACCGAGTTGATCGGTGCCAAGGTGGCGGGGATGATGCTCGCCAAGGACTTCGATCCCTCGGAGCGCCCGATCTTCGTGTCCCGTGACGGTTACGTCATCGACGGCCACCACCGCTGGGCCGCCGTTGTTGGCCGTGATGCGAGCGACGGGAAACTGGGTGACCGCACGATGAACGTGCAGATGGTCGACATGGACATCATGGACGTGCTCAAGGAGGCGAGCAAGTGGGCTGATGAGTTCGGCATCAAGACCGCATCCTTCAAGGACGGCTGATGTACACCACGCCCCGCTATCTGGAGTTGCTCGCCAAGGCGCAACGCCATCGCATCGAACTCATCAAGCACGCCGAACACGACCAGAAGACCCACGGTCGTCGTAAGACGGCGGGGACCGAGATGGTGCTCAGGGGACGGCTGGACTCCAAGAATCTGGTGCTTGCACCCAAGAGGCCCGAGATCACACTGACCACTCAGCCCAGCCTGATGGAGCGAGTCACTAATCCGTTCATCAAGCCGAGGGCCGTGATCGACAAGGCCAAGAAGGCGCAGGAAGAAATACTTGACTTGGACGACGATGAGATCACCGAGGTCTACTGGAAGGAGTTTGCCACCACGCTCTACTTCAACCCCCAACCGTCGCCCTACAAAGGCATACCGAGACGGTGGAAGTTTGTTGACAGAGACAAGCCCACCCGTGATCCGATGCCGGGGACGAGCAAGGTTGAGCAATCACGCCGCTGGAAGGGTGACCACCGTGAGTTTGCGGCTCGCCACTTTCATGCTTTGGAGAAGGTTGTTAGGCACATTCAGAACAACCAGCGCAGGGACTTGTACGGTCAGGCGTGGGGATGGATGGATCAAGGAAGCCGTGAACTCCGTGATTATCTTGCGGACGTTGCAACGCAGAGTGCCGTCGTCTACAGAGGACTCAATCCCGGCGACCGAGACAGGGACTAACACATGGCTACTGGTGGCCTGACTCGTTGGTTCAAGGAACAGTGGGTTGACATCTCACGCCCCAAGGAGGGTGGCGGCTTTGAGCCGTGTGGTCGTAAGGATGCCGACGAGGGCAAGTACCCGAAGTGTGTGCCTGCCTCCCGTGCGGCGAAGATGACCGAGGCTGAGATCAAGTCGGCAGTGAGTCGTAAGCGTCGGGCCGAGTCCACCGAACGGCGGGAGGGCAAGAAGCCCATCAACGTCAAGACCAAGGTGGAGAAGAAGAACGTCCCAACTAACCCCAAGTTGTACGCCGAGGTCAAGGCGGCGGCCAAGCGAAAGTTCGATGTCTACCCCTCGGCCTATGCGAACGGCTGGCTGGTGCAGGAGTACAAGCGCCGAGGCGGCAAATACAAGACGGTGGCCAAGGGCAGTGTCGGTCTGGCCAAGCATGTCGAACACGACCAGTCAACTCACGGTCGACGGAAGACAGCGGGGAGTTCCAAGGGACCAGCCAGTGCCGAGGACTTCCAGTCGGTTCTTATGGGTGCTCAGATTCGGGCGGCAATGGAAGAGCGCCCGAAGGCTTTGAGCAAGTGGCAGGGACCAGAGACATTCGATGAGCGCCTGACTCGTTGCTACGAGTTGTCGTGGAAGACGTTGAACAAGATCGGTAGCGATGACGAAGGCCACCAACTTGTCCACGGCTCTATCCACGGGCCGGGATCGCCGTTCGGGCGCATCCCTCATGCTTGGGTGGAGTTGGCAGACGGCACGATCTTCGATCCCGTTCTTGATCTCTGGTTCTCACCGGACGAGTGGGAGCGTGGTTTCTCCGCCGAGGCGGCAGTCAAGTACAACTTCGATGAGTTTAGGAAGAAGTGGGCGGCAAACATGAACATGGGTCCGTGGCATGATGCCCCGTATGGCAACGACTGGTACGCAGAGGTCGAGATTCGCCAGAAGGCCAACCTTGGAGGTAGCGATGACTGACAAACTCGCCGCCATCTTCTCAACTATCAGTGAGCCGGGGAAGAAGGTGCCCAAGCAACTCACGAAGCACTTCGGCACCCAGCATGACCAACAGACCCACGGGCGACGGAAAGTTGCGGTTGGTGGCAAGTACCCCACCGTCGACAACGAGAAAGACACCGAGGGTAAGTACAGCGCCGAGGCACGCCAGTTGGCCGCCAGCGTCCGAGCCAGTCGGATGGAGCATGAGCCGCAACTCACCGACAGCCTGATGCGGAGCCTAGAGAGGCATGGGGCTAATGCCTATGGCTTGAAGTTCAGAGTCAAGACTGAGAAGTCCATCGCTCGCAAGATTGACGCTGACTCAGCAGAGAAGGGGCAGTTTCGGGCCGAAGTTGCCGAGGGCATGAACGACATCATCCGCTACACGGGCGTAGTCGAAGAGGGCAAGTATTCCGACACCATCTGGAAGGTGCTGGACGATCTTCGTGCAGACGGCATTGAGTTCGACCGCATCAAGAACTTCTGGCCGAAGGGCGATCCCTACGACGGCATCAACATCAAGATGAAGCACCCCGCTGGCTTCAAGTTTGAGTTGCAGTTCCACACCCCTGAGTCGATTGAGACGAAGAACAAGAGCCACAAGATTTACGACCTGTACCGAGAAGAGGCAGACACCAAGAAGCGGTACACCTACTACAACCGCATGGTTCGTCTTTGGGCGCAGGTCAACACCCCGAGTGGAGCGCTGGAGATTGGCGAACAGATCAGCGAGAGTTTCGTGGCAATGGCCAAGGTGGCGTACCGAACTATCAAGCGCCTTGACGACAACGACAACGTGGTGGCTGAGTACCGGTTCTCCGATGCGAACAAGACCATCGTGGAGCAACGCAAGACGAGCGACGGGTGGGTCGATGCTCACGGCGAGGTCGTCTGGTATCTGATCTCGGGAACGTGGGGCTACGAGCCGAGTTCAGAATCGGTCGCCAAGCACCTCGGCACTGCTCACGACCAGACCACCCACGGGCGGAGGAAGACAGGCACCGGCCTCAGTGCAGTTCGTGAAGCGGCTCGGGGCACTGAACTAGAGGGGCACCAGTACAGCCCCAACACAACCGAGGGGCAGTTGTCGTTCTTTACTGATGAGCCATACGCCAAGCCAAAGCAGGCTGAGTACAAGGTGGGCATTGGCACAGTCAAAGACACCGCCCCAGTACCGAAACCCGCTGGCGATCTCTCAGAGACAACAGAAGAAGAAGACCTAGAGGTCGCTAGGTCTATCTTTGATATGGACATCGAACTTGATGACGGCAGACTGGTCGAAGTTAGAGTTGCCGATGTTCGTGCCACTTCTTACAGCATGAGAGTCGTGGGCAGTGTGATGGTCGATGGCGAGACTGCTGGCAGGTTCGACCGCTATCTTGACTTTGATTCTGGCTATGCAGGCAACTCCAGTTTCTCAATCAACAGTGAATACCAAGGCCAAGGTTTAGGCTCCACAATCTTGCGGCATTGGGAAGACCAATACAACCGAGCCGGTCTTTACGAGATGCACGTCACCGCACAGTCAAGCCGTGCTGGATACAACGGTGCGTACACTTGGCTTAGATACGGCTACCAGCCTGAAGACCCCGTGTTTCTCTTCACCTCATACGTTGAGTCTGTTGTGGCAGACATTGACGACGTGGATTCTGCCGTAGATGCCGCCGACTCACTTAGGCCATTGTTCGATGCCTCCATGAGCGACGCAACTGCCGATGGCCTGAGGGAGAAGATTCTCTACGTCGGCATGGACGAGATGACGCTCGTAGATATTGAGCAAGACATCCGAGATGCCATGTACGGAGGGTATTGGGCAGACCCGCTAGAAGTAGTTGCCGTGGATGACAACTTCGCTGACTTCCTAAAGAACGGCAACATCTCTTGGAACGGCAGGAAAGATACCGAGCAACTCTTCTACAACCAGTACGCCAAGAGCGACGGTGGCAGTAGGGCCGCCCGTGAAGTCATCAACCGCTGGATGGTCGAAGACCCCGCTGGGCTAGAGAATGACGACCCACAGTTCTGGTCCGACATCCGTGCGGCGTTCAAGAAGGTCAAGAAGGACAACCCCACTGTCAACTCGGTGCATGTCGCCTCAGTGATGGGGTCAAAGAAGAGGCGGAAGAAGAAGCGTGGAATCTCGGGAGTTCAAGACATGAGCAAGAAAGAGCCGATCAAAGACCCGAAGGGTGGACTCACCGCCGCAGGCCGAGCGCACTTCAAGCGTAAGGAAGGGGCGAACCTGAAGCCGGGAGTCAAGGGCAAGGCCGATACCCCCGAGAAGATGCGCCGCAAGGGTTCATTTCTCACTCGCTTCTACACCAACCCATCTGGCCCATTACAGAACGACAAGGGTGAGCCGACTCGTCTTGCTCTGGCCGCCGCCGCATGGGGCGAGCCAGTTCCCAAGAACCGAAGCGATGCGGCGAAGTTGGCCGCCAAGGGTCGCCGTCTTCTTGAGCGGTACGAGAACGTGAAGAAGCACGCCTCTCACGACCAGAAGACGCATGGCCGACGAAAGACTGCCACGGGCGGTGGAACTAAGCCGAAGATGAGGCGACTCACCGAGGCCGCTAGTAAGCGTGCCAAGCAGTTGGCGGCGATGGCTCGGGACGGTGGGTTCACGTTCAACCCGAAGCGAAGCGAGATGCGAAGCAAAGGTGTGGCCGTAGCAGTCGGCAAGGAGAACGAGCGCAAAGTTCGGGCCGATGAGTTCAGTGAAGAGTCGATTCGCCAGTACGCACGGGACCACGCCGAACTCTTGGCCCAGCCTCGCCACCACCTCGGTGCATGGCGGGAGACGGAGAAGGGTGTCGACTACATCTACTTAGATGTCTCCGTCGTCATGCCGTCACTTGAGTCCGCCGCCGACCTTGGCCGAGCCAACGATCAGATCGGCATATTCGACCTGTCCACATTCACGACTTACTACCGTGCTCCCGACAAGGAGGGTGACTTGAAGTACATCCCGCTCAACCTGACCGATGCCACTGGCTACGCCGAGACGGCGGCAACCGACATGGCCACCAACGTGGGTAAGGCCGATGGCGATAAGGGCGTGATGTTCGTCCCCGGCGAGATGCTGGACGAGAGTTCGTTGCCCAAGATTGTGGAGCGCATCATGGCGCTCAAGCCCGTCGGAAAGAGCGAGAAAGAATCTCGCAAGAACTCTTGATGCGGCAATAAGCGGGTCGTTACTGTTCGATGGCAATGGCTACCAACGGCAACCGCCTTACGGACATGGAGTTTGACGAGATCAGTCTCGTCACTCGTCCAGCCAACCAGTTGAGCAAGGTCGTCTTGTTCAAGAGCGACACACCGGAGCAGGAGCACATGACTTCAGAGAACGAACAGCAGAACGAGGTTGAGAAGGCCAAGGGCGACAAGATGCCCGAGGAACTCAAGCGTCGTTTCGGCATTGACGACGAGTCCGAGGATGACGAGGACGAGGACGAGATGAAGAAGGCGAAGATGCCTCCTGCGATGGACGACGAGGAAGACGAGGAAGACGACATGGACAAGATGTACGGCTCCAAGAAGATGAAGAAGGACGACGTGATCGACCTTCCCTCCGAGGTCTACGAGTACATTGAGGCTCTGGAGGCCGCCAACTCCGAGATGTCGGACCAGTTGGAGAAGTTCGCCGCCGAAGAGTCCGAGGCGGTCGACACTGACATCCTCAAGTCGGCTGACCCGCAGATCGTCGCCATCGTCAAGGCCGCCGAGGATCGGGCCGCCGCCGCTGAGAAGATCGCCAAGGCCGAGCGTGACTTCCGCCTTGAGCGGGAGTTCATCGGCAAGGCGGCGGAACTCTCCGCCCTCCCCGCCGAGGCCGAGGCGTTCGGCAAGGTGCTCAAGTCGGTCGCTGAGGCCGTCGATGAGGCCACCTTCGACACCCTGATGACCGTGCTCACTGCCGCTAACGAGGGCATCAGCACCGGCAACCTTTTCGCTGAGTTGGGCAAGGCTTCGGCTTTCGACAACGATGGTCCGACTGGCGAGATCAACAAGGCGGCGGCTCGTCTCATTGAGGCGAACCCCGGCTTGACGCATGAGCAGGCGGTCGCCAAGGCCGTCGATGCGAACCCTTCCCTCTACAACGAGTACCTGCGAGGTAACTGACATGGCATACAAGGCTTCACAGCCCCTCAAGATCACACTGGAAGCGGCGGCTGATCTTTCGGCCAAGCAGTACCACTTCGTCAAGGTGGACAGCAACGGCAAGGCCGCCGCCTGCTCCGGTGCAACCGACGTTCCCATTGGCGTTCTCCAGAACGACCCGACCGCTGGCCAGACCTGCGAGATCGTCGTCACCGGAGTCACGAAGATCAGTTCGGATGCCGCCCTCAACGAAGGTGACCTCATCGGCACCTCCGCTGACGGCCAAGCCGATGCCAAGACCCCCGGCACGGACACCACCAACTACGTTGTCGGTCAGATGATGACCGCCACCGGAGCCGCTGGTGTCATCGGGACCGCCCTCGTCAACTGTGCGAACCCGCACCGAGCCGCCTGATTAGGAGTCAGAGATGCCTCAGCCCACTACCAACGACGTTCATGTCGATGCGATCCTGACCAACATCTCGGTCGCCTACATCCAAGATCAAGGCAACTTCATTGCCAATCAGGTCTTTCCTTCCGTTCCGGTTGAGAAGCAGTCCGACAAGTACTTCAAGTACACCAAGGGCGACTGGTTCCGGGATGAGGCGCAGTTGCGTGCCCCGTCCACGGAGTCCGCTGGCTCGGGCTACAGCCTGTCGACCGACACCTACAGCACCTCGGTCTACGCCTTCCACAAGGACGTTGACGATCAGGTGCGGGCGAACGCCGACAACCCGCTCAACCCCGACCGGGATGCCACGACCTTCGTGACCCAGCGTATGCTTCTCCGTCAGGAGATCGACTGGAACACCAACTACTTCACGACCGGCATTTGGGACACCGATGTCGTCGGTGGTTCGGACTTCACGGTCTGGTCGAACTACACCTCGTCGGACCCGATTGAGGACATCGAAACCGGTAAGAGCACGATGCTCACCAACACCGGCTTCATGCCCAACACGCTGGTTCTCGGATACGATGTCTTCCGCCAGTTGCGGCACCACCCCGACATCGTTGACCGCATCAAGTACACCTCGTCCGAGGTTCCCGCTGAGGGCATCCTCAGCCGCCTCTTCGGTGTCGACCGAGTGCTCGTCACTCGGGGCATCAAGAACTCGGGTGCCGAGGGTGCGGCGGATTCGTTCGCTCAGATTCACGGCAAGAACGCCGCCCTCTACTACGTCGCTCCGTCGCCGGGACTTCTGACCCCCTCGGCGGGCTACCAGTTCGCATGGCGGGGTGTCTCGGACGGCATGGGCCAGAACATCGGCATCAGCCGGTTCCGTATGCCGGAACTCCGTGCGGATCGCATCGAAGCGCAGATGGCGTGGGACTACAAGGTCGTTTCGACTGACCTTGGGTACTTCTTCTCCGCCTGCGTCGCCTGATAAGGAGTCAACATGGCTAACCGACTTACCAAAGGCAAGGGACTCTTCGGCGGACTCAACGTCGGCTCGGGTTCCGATATTGTCAAGATTGCCTCGGGCACGGTGTCGGTGGACTTCGGCTCCATCAGTGCGAACACGACGGGATCGAAGACGGTCACGGTCACCGGAGTTGCGGATGGCGACATCGTTGTCCTCAACCCCGGTGCACTGACCGCTGGCCTCGCCTTCGCTGGTGCGGCGGTGACTGCGGCCAACACGGTCACGGTCTACGCCGTCAATGCGACTGGTGGAGCCATCGACAACGCCGCCGTCGACTTCGACTATCTGTGGGTCGACCTCACCTGATTCCACACCCGACAAGTGAAGGAGTGACCTAAGTGTCCGATCCCCTCATCGAAGCCGTCCGCCCTCCGACGAAGTGGTACGTCGTCCTGCGCCCATTCAAGGGTGACAGGGCGTTCGTGCGTGGCGAAGTCGTAGACGTGACCGGCTGGACTCATCTGACTTCGCTGGTGCAGAACCGCTATGTCGACGCTCTCCCTCATGGTGCCGAGGTACCGGACGAGAACGCCGATGGCATCCGCATCATCGAACTCTCCAAGGAGCAGGCCCGCAAGGTTGCTCCCAAGAAGCGCCCCATTCCGAAGCGAGAGCAGGCTACTTCCTCATAGCCCTTCCCTCACAAGTTCGGTGTGGGTTACCATCCCCCAAGAGGTAACGAACCATGTCGATTAGCAACTACGCCGAACTGAAACTTCTGGATCATGTGACGGGCACCACGTCCTTCACTGCCCCGAGCGCCTTCTACCTTCAGTTGCACACGGGCGACCCCGGCGAGGCCGGTTCAGCCAATGGTGCTACCGAGACGACTCGCAAGGTCGCTTCGTTCGGTGCGGCTTCCTCGGGTTCGATCACGACCTCGGCCACGGTTGAGTGGACGAATGTGTCCACCACCGAGACGTACACCCACTGGTCGGCTTGGGATGCTTCGTCCGCTGGCAACTGCCTCTGGTACGGCGCTCTCTCCGCTTCGGCTTCGGTCACTGCTGGCGACACCTTCCAGATCACTTCGCTCTCTCTGACGCTTGATTGATCGGTAGCC